>Ga0265797_10001866_pt1 | contig 36548 bp, 33 predicted proteins | sample P2T30metagenome_FD_192433 | JGI IMG/M metagenome (GOLD analysis project Ga0265797, IMG submission 192433) | Plant litter microbial communities from East Loma Ridge, Irvine, California - P2 T30 | ecosystem: Environmental > Terrestrial > Plant litter > Unclassified | place: USA: California...
GCCGGTGTATAGTGCTGCTCACTGGTGGGCAGGGTCCGGGGGGGTCGTCAGCCTGCGAGCCGTCGTCTCCTTTCCCGTGCGTGTTTCAGGAGGGCAGGCCTGCGATGAAACCAGAAACAGTGGCTGCGCGCGGTGACGCCAGGAATGTGTGGACGGGGCCGTTGTGCTGAGTATAGTGGCAGTATAGTGTGCTTCTGGAACGAAAGAAGGCGAGCGAGAGTCCTGCCAGTAAATTACATCGACGTCCCTCTCTTGCAGCACCAGTACCCGTATTATTATTCACGTGCTCTTGCTATTTTTTATTCACAGCTCCGTCACAGTGCTCGTGTTACCATGCCACCGCCGCCACATCAGCCTGCCACTACTAAAATCCACTTCCCCAGACACTGCAACAACAAACGGCCAGTAACCTACGTCGACTTCTATATTTGCCCGGCGCGAAGGCCTGCTAGCGTCCATATGCCCGCTGCGCCTCCCGGTGGCCTCGTGTTCAGCGAGCTGGAGCGCTGAACACTGCAGCAGAGTACTTTTGTATGCGCATGCTGTATGCGCCTGGTGCTTGGTGCATCACGCATTCGCCACGCTCCATTAGTCGCATTCGGCGCCTACGAAAACACCCAGATCCACTCTTTGCTGCTGAGGAACCCTGCGAACATTATTAGTAGTGCCAGATCAGCACTGCACTTGCACCACCAGCGCCTTGACTCGCACGCGCCAGCCCTGTCCTTAAATCTGAGTAAGATCGCGGGCGTGCTCTTGTCGCACAACACCGCGATGCATATCCCGCCGTGACAGTAATCCTCGCATTGACCCTGTGCCCAGCCGTGATCAGGCTTGCAGTTAACACTATGCCATCGCAGCCTCGCACGCATCTCATCCTCGTGTGTTGCCATGCCACCTTCCGCGGTGGCAATCCGGACGACGAGGCTTCATGGATCTTGCAGGACTTCCAGAGGTCTGACACGGCCACCGGCAAAGTCGGCGAGCATCACACGTTCATGCAACATATCGCCGCAGGGACTTCGATACTAGCAAAAGATCCGGCTGCACTGCTGCTATTCTCCGGAGGCAAAACACAGACACAGGTGAATACTACGGAGGCCGAGAGCTATCAGCGTGTTAGCTCTATCATGAACAATTGGCAACACGATCCGCTTGACGACTCATCTCATGCCGCGCGATGTGGTGTCGAAACTCATGCGACGGACAGTATGCAAAATCTGCTATTCTCCATCCTCCGCTTCAGACACCTTATAGGTACATATCCCGCGCAGGTGACGGTGATCACACATGCGTTCAAAGAGCTTCGATTTCTGGAACTCCATGGGCCTGCTATAAAATATCCGGCATCTAGACTTCGCGTGTGCGGGATCAATCCTCCCATGACTCTTGAAGAGCTGCGAGACGTGCAAAAAGGAGAACGCAAACGAGGCTATAACCCGTTCCTGCAAGATCCGTACGGAGCTGGAGAGCTTTTGGCCAACAAGCGCAACGCTCGCGGCTGGGATACTGGCACGATCGAGATGCTAGCAGGCGGCCTGGAAGATGAGGTGAAGAGACTACTCGAGTGGAAGGGAGGTGCAAGTGGAAAGGAGACGTTCAACGAAAGGCTGCCTTGGGAGTGCGATCGGCCAATGTGATAAATATCCGAACTGCTGACTAGGGCTGATCAATCATTTTGAGCAGTCAGATGCACCAAAGGTAGAGTCTCGGATATCAGAAATCGAATATGCCTGTAGTAGCATTATGTACATGCTTGCGGCACGGGTGTTCTTCAACAAAGCATCATCTGTATCAGCGGCGCCATTTCTAGAAGCTACATGTTGCCCTGATCGAAGAGTGAACCAGTGTGAATAACCCTCCTTCGCACATCCAGACTCATCCGATTGTATATACATATATACATGCAAATGTGCAGATGCCTTGATTGTGGTGTGATATAACATGTACTTCGCTGCAACTCTCATCTGATATTCGATCTAGCCCCACGTCATTGCGCTTGAAATTTAGTTAGGATTTGATTGGAGCTTCACGCAGCAAACCACCACAGCAATAGCTACACCAACCTCCACAAACACCACAGTCTCACTCACTCTCGCAGTACCCAGCTGCAACCCACCAACAATGGCAATCACAATCCTCCCCCCAGCACCCGCAGGCCCACCACCAAACCTCAAACCCCGCGGCCCCGATCCCTCCCACACCCACGACAACGACTCCGACTCCTCCTCAGACGAAATGGACATCGACAACCTCCCCTCCACCAAGCAGCGCAACACCACAATAATCACACCCGGCCAAATCGTCACCGACGACCCGCAATGGATGCGCGGCCACGGCACCTTCGCCGCGGACGAGAGCAGCGCAATCCGCTCCACTCTCGCCGGCACCCTGCAAAAAACCAACAAACTGCTCTCCGTTGTCCCGCTGCGCGCACGCTACACGCCTGAGATCGGCGACCTGGTCATTGGAAGGATCGTGGAAGTGCAGAGCAGGCGGTGGAAAGTGGACGTCGCGGCGCCGCTGCTGGCGAATCTACTGCTGAGCTCGATCAATTTGCCGGGCGGAATTCTGCGCCGGCGCACGAGCGTGGACGAGCTGAATATCCGATCTTTCTTCGGCGAGGGCGAGTTGCTGGTCGCAGAAGTGCAGGGCTTGTTCCAGGACGGCAGCGCATCGCTGCACACGCGCAGTCTCAAGTACGGCAAATTGAAGAACGGGCACTTCATGGCGGTTTCCGGCGTCGGCGGAGGAGCGGGCGTTGTCAGAGCGCGCAGGCAGATTTTCACGCTGCAGACGAAGGGCGGCGAGGTGGATGTCATTTTGGGCGTGAATGGATATGTGTGGATTGAGAAGCACGCGGAAGAGCAGACGCAGCAGGCTAATGCGGACGTGGGGATTAATCGATTGGAGCAGAGCACGAGTGAGGCTATTTACTCGAGCCAGAACGATGAGATTTCGGAGGCTACGAGGCGGGATATTGCAAGGGTGTCGGGTGTGGTTAGGGTGCTTGTGGAGGGTGGTGTTAAGGTTGATGAGGAGAATGTGAGGAGAGGTTACGAGGCCAGTCTGGAGCTGGATGACGATGAGGGCGTTATGGAGTTCCTCAATGGGGAGAGAGGAGGCAGGATCTGTGAGATGGTGCTGGGCGGTGCGTGAAGTCTCGACTGTCGTCGACGGTTATGAAGACTACATTGGAGACGAGCCAGAGATGCTGGCTGTTGTCAACTACAAAGCGACAGTGTCGCTGACTTTGGCGCATGGCGATGCGATCCAGTATGCTCGCACATGGGTACGTCGATCTTCCCAGCGACTTGAGCAATGTGCGAGACGCATGTCTACTCGATGTCCTATCGCACACGTCGCGCATGCAAGACGTTCTGCGCCACGGACGCCTTGCGCAGTCGAGGGCGCTACGTCGACTGTGCAAGTATCAGCCACAGTCATTTGAGAAATGATTCCGACGCATGAACACGCTGGAATTGACTGATAGACACAAACAATGTTCATTGTAGATAAGAAGACACATTGAGAGGGCGCTGCTCCCGCAACCAAAGCGCATCACACAGCAGCATATCAACCATCAAATCAATGATCTCCATCACAAGCCACATACCTCTGCCTCACACGTCTTCAGCAATTATGCATCCAGTGACCTACCCCTGCTCATGCCATTCGATGGCTGTGAGAGGCTGCGGTTCGGGTAACGCTAGTGGATGGCCGCATATCGGAGGGACCTGCGAGCCGAGCGATGTTACATCTTCTGTGTACATGTATGCTATCTGCGGATGACCCGGATTGGCAAGAAACAGTACATGGGCACGAGTAAGATGGGGTGATGGTATTGTGTGCATGTAAAATTGGTCACCAAAGAGAGATATGCTTTCAACTCTTGCGGTGTTCTTTCTCGAGCGCTTGCTTAGAGCAGGTCGTTCTTACCTTGAAGCTCAGGTTAGACTGACGAGATCGCTTAATCACACGCGAAAGCGATATGGGTGGGCTTCTGCTTATAGGAAGTGCTGCATGCATACATCGTAACACCGTGCCTACCATGGAAGCTTATATACCTCGATACCGTTGCAGAAGACTCGAAAGATGGAAGGATGATGCTCGAGGATTACCCCAACCCCCAACCCTAAGCAGGAGCAGATGCTGGCCTCGACATCCCGACATCAGGACTGGAACTTGAATGCATGCACGTGTGTAGAAATACCAACCACCATCTTCCACCAGGATGAGCTATCACGACCATTGAGATCCGGAAGCGGAATTCCTTGCGCCTGCTCTTCGCGAATGCTCACTCCCATGCAATACAGCGCAACAAAAACCCAACTTGGGCTCTAGGTTGTATGTAAGGCGCCCAGCTGAGATAACCTCAGCCTCGAAAACAAGCAGCTGGTAGGATTCGGCAGGCCATCCGTCCGAATCCATTGCCCTATCACCGACAGGAAGTTTACCATCCAACGCATCCCTGGGGCTGAAGGATTCCTTAAAGTCTACATGATGATGGACATTGAACTTTGTTCGGTCGGCTTGCCCGTTGGGTTCAGTGCGATTGATGATCGTGCAACGGCGTCCAGTCAGCTGAGATACTGCCAGGTGGGTAAAGTATAAAGCACATGCAGTATGCCCTTGACAAGCATTGTTTTGTGCTTCATCGCATTGCTTAAGCCTTACTAGATTCTACACTCCATCCACGAGGACCGAGCAAGATACCATCGATCAGCTCAGAATCATGACTGCTCCGAAACAGGCTCCCAAAGACCATGTCTTCGACCCCGGCGACATGGCAAGCTTAGCCTACCAAACCGACATAGACCGACGCCACTGCACTCGCACTGTGCCTATGCGCGTTCTCTGCTTAGGTACCCGAAGATGAATACAATGGCCCGAGGTCAAATACTAAAGCCAACACAGGCCTGTCTCGCACCGGAACAGTATCCCTCCGCCAAGCACTCATACAACTAGGCTACAAAGACTGCTACCACTTCGCCAGCCCACTGCAGGAAAATCCACGAGATTCAGAGATGTGGGTCGAGGCCATGAACGCCAAATTCAAAGGCATCGGAAAACCGTACGGCAAAGAGCAGTTCGACGCTCTACTTGGCCACTGCCAGGCTGTCACCGACAACCCATGCGTCATCTTCTACAAAGAGCTCCTGGCCGCTTACCCCGACGCAAAAGTCATCTTGACCGAGCGAGACAACGTGGATCAGTGGCATCGCTCCTCGCTGACGACTCTCATCCACTACGCGAAACAGATGATTCCCGAAACATGGTTCGCCAGGTTTGCGACTCGGTTCTTGCCGGGGAATCCGAAGGTTTTCGAATTGACCGAGCTCATCGCACGAGATGCGCCCATATTCTCCGCGCTGTGGCGGGACTACCACGACGGCACCGAGACGGCCAAGCAGCTTTACACCGACTATAACGCAGAGATAAAGAGGCTGGTTCCCAAGGAGAATCTGCTCGTCTTCAACGTCAAGCAAGGCTGGGCTCCGGTTTGCAATTTCCTGAACGAAAAAATTCCAGACAACGAGTTTCCTAGTCGCAATAGTAAAGCCGACTTCGCAAAGAACAATGAGATGGCAGGGCAAGTGATGCTGGCAGCGGCGCTGAAGAACATGGCGTTCTTCGGAACTGGGGTGGTTGCTGTTGTCGCGGCGGCGGCTTTCGCTATTCTGAAGCGGAAGCAGATTGTTGCGAGTCTATGATTTGTCGGTCGTCTCTTGGTCTATGATTCTACGGCAACGTGTCCTTATGAGAACATCTCAGTGTTATTTTGCGTTAGATGGAAAAGTGGTAAAGCTATTTCCATGCTATAGACCAGCGTCGGTCGAAGAATGTGGGATTTGTACTTATGCTTAGTATTGCTCCGTGTTGCGAGGTACTCAAATGATGAAACCGCCCTTGTGCGTAGACATGCTTACAATGCGAGATAAATTATATGACAAGTTCAAAAGCATACATGCTACATTTGCAGCAGTCTGATATCCTCAACCGCAAACGTCATCGTGATGGCGGAATCTCCAACGAGGGCTCATCAAACGGATCATTCATGGATAGTTGCTACTTGTTGATCGTGCGTCTCTTCTATTGAAAAACTCACATTTATACTGAGCCGGATACAGAAGAATAATTCTTACCTATCCGTGCCACCTTCTGGGTGACCTAAAATCAAGCCAAGCCCAGACAGACCCACACTTGCATGCATCCTAACCGGCACGTGGGCTGATACTGGACTCCAACACGACTCAACGCCGAATCTGGATTACCACGCTAAACAGAAACCATGGCAGTCTTGTCTGGAGATGTTGGAGTCCTCAGTGCGACCTCTGTTGGTTCTATCGCAAAAAGTGCGTGTCACAACAAAAATCGTCTCAAAACTCATTCCAGGTCAAAACCACAGCAACCATGTTAAGAAACCTTCTGACCATCGTCACGAGCCTGTCAGTATACGCCAGCGGCAATCTATCAGATCAGATCAATCTCATAAGGAACCCTACGCACAATGCTGTCTATTCGCCACCCTATTCACCAGCCGCCACAAACGACGCAGCCCGTCTCTTGATCATCGGAGACGTACACGGCATGCTTGATGAGCTAAAAACTCTCCTCGACAAAGCAGACTACAAAGCTTCACGCGGCGACCGAGTCATCTTCGTCGGTGACCTGGTCAACAAAGGCCCCGAAAGCGCCGGCGTCGTGCAATACGCCATGGACATCAATTCTACGACTGTCCGCGGCAACCACGAAGACAAAGTCTTGCGAGTCTGGGCTGGCGCTGAAGAGGCTAGGCTTCAAGCCGAAGCTAAAGGCAAAGATGGCGACAAGGCTCGCAAGAAGTTCAAGAAGGCTTTGAGCGCTGGCAAGAAAGATGCGCTTGAGGTCGCGGAGTCGTTGAGTCTGGAGCAGAGGATGTGGCTTGCGGCTGCGCCTGTGGCTCTGAGGATGGGTGGGTTGCCTGGGATGGGGGATGTTGCTGTTGTTCATGGCGGGTGAGTTTGGTATCGGCATGGTTGAGTGGATGAAAAGTGGCTGACGTGCATGTAGTAGGTTACAACATCCGCATGAGAACTGGTCTTCGGAAGACCGATATCGCATATCATTCCTTCATGAAAGACCACCGAGCAGGCCACATTATCAAAGACCGTGAGACAGCTGACATGTTATTTCCAGGAATGGTGCCAGGGATGAGCATAAACGACCAAGAACCGTGGGCGATGTATAACATTCGAGCACTAATCGAATTCAACGGCCACGACAAGATCACCCAAAGCGAAAAGTTCCTCAACACAATCGAAGAACGATTGACGGACATGTATCCTGGGGATGAGCCGTCGCAAAGTGAGCTCAAGGAAGCACAACAGAGTGCTATCACTAAATATGAGAAGGTTGGCTACTTGCCCACTGACGAGTTCAAGGATGGAAAGTGGTGGGTGGAAAGCTGGAACGAGGCCCAGAGAGCTAAGCCCAAGAGTGATCGGCTCACTCTGGTGTATGGGCATGACTCGAAACGAGACCTTCAGATGAAGGACTTTTCTTTTGGTCTTGACAGTGGATGCGTCAATGGCGGGAGAATGACGGCTCTCGTCCTGCAACCAAGGAAGGCTGATGGTGTGGAGACGATTACTTTGGAGCGCAGTCTTGTCAGTGTTTCTTGTGCTGAGAAGAGTTAAAAGCTGGTCGTCATCATGGCTACACCTATATACGTTCAATTCCAATGAAAGCACCACTTGCTATTGTGATGCGACACAGATGTTGTAGCTCAATGGGTCTCGCGTGAGCGCGGGGTGTCATGGAAGGAAGAGCTGTAGGCAGTAGCTTCGAACAGGTGATACTGCATATGTGTACTACTATACCTAACAAGTAGGTACATAGTCACGTCGTATTCCCATTGAGCTTATCTCTCACATCTGCGGCTGATCATTACCTCCTATTCCCTTGATCCGATCTCGCATCTCGCATCTCTCAGCCTCAGCCTCAGGCACGAGGGTGGGCTGCGGCTTCCATCATCACATGTTCCACCAACGTTAGTCTAGACCAGCTGCCACCTGCCACCTTGCTGCCTCCATCCCATCATTAAGCATTCACCTTCACCGCCTCACTCACTACCAAACCAACACACCATCACCGGTCTCTAGAGACCCGCATTTCACAGACTGGCTCCATCGGGTTTACGCTCCTCTCTCCTCCGCCGTCCCTTCCTCCTCTCTCTCCTCGCCCTCTTCGCAATCGTGGCTCTCTTCCAGCTTCTCGCTCCACGCCTGCGCACCTTCGCACCCAAGAGCTCATTCTCCATTGGAAACTATTACAGACCTCTCACCTCGAGCACAATGGCCGGCGCAAAGTTCCAGAAGCCGCCTCAGGCGCCGCCTCTCTTCACCCACACGCCCGACACTCTGGGCAAGGCCACCGACCGCCTGCTGAAGGACAGCAAGACGTTGATGGACAAGATCGTCGCCGACAACAAGATCGACAAGGCAACCTTCGATAGCGTACTGTTGCCCATGGCCAGGAGCGACAACGAGATGAGCCTCGAATCACACATCATTGGCTTCTACCAGGCCGTGTCAACAGACGCCAAGCTGAGGGATGCCAGCACTGAGGCTGAGAAGAAGATGGACGACTACTCGATTGAGGCGTCGATGAGGGAGGACATCTTCGGGCTGGTGGACGCCGTCTACAAGAAGCAGAAGAACGATGACAAGCTCGACCCCGAGAGCAAGCGATTGTTGGAGAAGGATCACAAGGGCTACATCAGGATGGGACTTGGCGTTCCTGCTGGTCCTCAAAGAGACCGTTTCAAGGCGATCAAGAAGCGTCTGTCTGAGCTGAGCATCACATTCCAAAAGAACCTGAACGAGGAGCAGGGTGGAATCTGGTTGACTCCCCAAGAGTTGGATGGTGTACCCGAGGATGTCACAAACGACCTGAAGAAGGGCGAGGCGGGAACTGAGAACAAGGGCAAGCTTTGGCTCACATTCAAGTACCCTGACCTCTTCCCGACACAGAAGTACTGCAAGAACGTGGAGACCAGGCACAAGGTGTTCATTGAGAACGAGAACAAGTGCAACGACAACATTGCGCTTTTCAAGGAGGCTATTGTCTTGCGCGACGAGGCAGCTCGCATCCTTGGATACCCCAACCACGCCACTTTCAGAATCGAGGACAAGATGGCGAAGACACCGAAGACGGTCGACGATTTCCTCGGAGATCTAAGGACTCGTCTTGCGCCTGGCGGCGAGAAGGAGATCGCCAAACTCAAGGAGCTGAAGAAGGCGGATACTGGCAAGGCGGACAACTACTTCCTGTGGGACCACCGCTTCTACGACACGCTTATGCTCGAGAAGGACTTCCAGCTCGACCAGAAGCTTATCGCAGAGTACTTCCCGTTGCAGTCAACGATCGAGGGCATGTTGAAGATCTTCGAGGAGCTCTTTGGCCTTGAATTCGTGAAGATCGAGGGCGAAGACCGCAAGGCGATTTCAGAGAGCGGCAAGGGCGAGGACATTACCTGGCACCCCGATGTCCAGATGTTCTCTGTCTGGAATGACGAAGGTGAGGGTAACGGCTTCGTTGGCTACCTCTATCTCGATCTCTTCCCTCGCGATGGCAAGTACGGCCACGCGGCAAACTTCAACATCCAGCCAGGCTTCATCACTGCCGACGGTTCGCGTCGTTACCCAGCCACTGCTCTTGTCTGCAACTTCAGCAAGCCTTCACCAAAGAAGCCCTCGCTTCTCAAGCACGACGAGGTCGTCACTCTCTTCCACGAACTTGGCCACGGTATCCACGATCTCGTTTCGAAGACAATCTACTCGCGATTCCACGGCACCTCTACCGTCAGAGATTTCGTCGAGGCGCCTTCGCAAATGCTCGAGAACTGGTGCTGGACACCCTCACAGATCAAGAGCCTCTCAAAGCACTGGTCCTACCTCTCTCCCGAGTACGCCGAGGCATACAAGGCGAGCTCCAGCTCAAGCGATAGGCCTACAGAGTCCATGCCCGACGACTTGATCCAGAACATCGTCGACACCCGCCACGTCAACGACGCCCTCTTCAACCTCCGCCAACTGCACTTCGGCATCTTCGACATGGCCGTGCACGAGGCCTCTTCCCACGAAGAAGTCAAGAACCTCGACGCCAGCGAGACCTACAACCGCCTCCGCAAGGAAATCAGCAAGATCGACGGCCCGGAAGCTCTCGGCGAGGGCTACACTTGGGGCCACGGGCAGGCCACTTTCGGTCACTTGATCGGCGGCTACGACGCCGGCTACTACGGCTACCTCAGCAGCCAGGTCTACTCCGCTGATATGTTCTACAGCGTGTTCAAGAAGGATCCGATGAACGGCAAGGAGGGCAGGCGGTACAGGTACACGGTGCTCGAGAAGGGCGGCAGCCGCGACGAGATGGAGAGCTTGAAGGAGTTCTTGGGCCGCGAGCCGAGCACGGAGGCTTTCTACAAGGAGCTGGGTGTCGCGTAAGCGTGTGTTTGATGACATGATGGCGATGATGACTTGCGAGCTGCTTTTAGTAGAACCTCCTCTCTACATCTATAACGAATAAAAACATCAGATACTTCCGAAGAGCTTGTGAACCAAACCGATGCCTGAGGGCAAACACGTGATGCACGGGGATACCGTACCTCGATTAATGTTTTCCACTCTTGGTGGACGTTCCAAGTAAAGCTCATTCCGCACAAGCTTTTCTTTGATCACTGATTTTTAGTGTTTGAAAATTTCAGTGGCGATCACGGGAACAGGTTGGAAGCATGCTCATTCGTGGTAATTTCATTCTAATCATAAGCTAACATTCGCTGGGGTTTTCGTCGCCTTCAAGCTATGCAACTCGCCTCTCGCTAACATCACCCATGAACTTGCATGTCTTCAGTCCATCAGGCTGATACCTCCAGACTCGCCACTTGAGCTCTTCTGAGCACGTCTGGCCTTGCTTCTGTCGCCGAGAGTCAGAGACTCCGCGCCACGGACAATCTCCTCACCAGCCTCGTCAAGCTCGACCAAGCGAGGCCCAGCGGCTGGTGCCTTGGCCGAGGATTTCGGTGCCTTGTGAGTTGGCAACGATGCAGCAGCAGCGTAGCGTGCTGGCTCCTCTTCTGCGAAAGACTGCCAAGAGTTGGAGGATCCAGAAGATCCCTGCGTGGCCAAGCTGTTTGTTTTCTTGTGTGGTGGCGAACGAGTCTTGGGGCAGATCGAACAGGCTTCGTCTACGCCACATAAGAAGGTGGAGGTGTGTCCACACTTTAGAACGAGCTCGTTCATGTGGTGGCAGCGCACGCCATCATGGCTGAACGGGTGGCAGGTCAGCGGGCATTCATGACCGCATGACAGCTTCACCTTGCACTTCAGCGTGCAGCCACCATGAATGGTCTCCCAGTCACTTGCATCGCTGATCTGCGTGAGGTTGTTGTGTAGCTTGCAACGGACCGGCAGCTTCTCAGCAAGTCGACACGAAAGGATCTTTGGGCGCTCAGCCTTGTTCTTGTTTCCAGAGATGATTCCGAGGACCTTTTCCCAAGTTCTGCTGTTCTTGTACATGAGCATTCCATTTCCGAACAGGTAGAATCCGCATTGAGCTCGGGATAGAGCAACACAAACACGGTTGTCAACGCCAAGGAAGCCGATCTGGTTGTTGTCATTGCTGCGGACCAGAGACAAGATGACGACTTTGTTCTCCTCGCCCTGGTAAGAATCGACAGTGACGACATTGAAGTACCTGTCGTCGAATGTAGGGTTTTTGCGAAGTGAACCGAGGATTTGTTTCCTCTGTCCGTTGTAGAATGTCAGGATGGTAATTTCATCTGTCTCTATTCCATTGTAGACGAGGTACTCAACGAAGCCAACTATCATAGCTGCTTCCTCTTTGTTGATGGCCGACATCTGGTCGTCACGTGTTTCTGACCACTGATGCGAGAAGAAGAATGAGTTGACGCCACCCATACCGGGAACGTCCGGGCGGTTCGCTGGGATCAGAACGCTAGCATGGTCCTGGATCTTATCACGGTAAATTGGAGTGAGTAAGCGGCGGATCTCAGGGATCATGCGGCGCTGCTTTCTGAGCATGTCGTAATCCACTTGGTTTTTGACCATGCGTTCGAACATGGAGATATTGAGGTAGTAAGGCTTGCCTTCATGAGCTGAGACATTGCAGTGCGGGCGCAATTGCTGGTGATCGCCGACTAGAATCAGCTGGTTGAGAGAAGGCACACACGTGGAGATCACCGGTGCTTCCAGAGTCTCAGCTGCTTCTTCGATGAGAACCACTTTTGGCTGGAGGGCAGAGATGAGGCCTCGATATTTGCTGAAACCAGTGGTGGTCATTCCAATGATCTTCTGTTTGCGAAGAATGGTCTCATCTTTCTCCCAGTTGCCAATGCTGCGAAGGCGTGCTTGCGTATCGTATGCTTTGGCCTTCTCGCGCAGCTTGTCGCGTAGGCATTTCTTTGCCTCGTCTTGCAGGTGGCGGTATACAGCGCCTCTGATGTTCTCTGGGATCTTCCACATGTCCTGCTCGTTCAAACAGCTCGTGATCTTCGCTGCGTTCACACCTTGAGGCTTGCGCCCAGTGAAGTGATCAGCGACAGTATAGATGTTGCCGTTCAGTCCTTCGAATTCTTCTTCTTCTCTTGCGAAGTTTTCAGCTTCGATCTCCATCAATTGTTCGTACTCGAGGTCTGCTTCTTCCACGTCAAAGCCGAACTCTTGGGACTCTCCAGGGCGCTGAACAGTCTCCAGAGAGCGACCAAGCCATACAGTGAGAGGCGAACGAGCAGCCTGGTTGGGATTACTGGGTGTTGCTTGGACCCATTGGGATGCGCCAGCCTCAAGGGAATCACCTTGCTTTGATGTGAGAAGTCCCAATTGCTCCAGAAGGCGATGATCAAGTAAGGCCTTCTCTTCCGACGAGAGTGGCGAGAGAATCGCAACGATGTCCTTCTCCAGGTCTTTCATCTTCTTCCTCGCACCCGGGCCCACGCTTCCAGAAAGCGCATTGCTTGACTCCGAGTTGCGCACTTCATAGAGAGTGCGCTTTTTGATGACGTCTCTGTCCTTGCTTCGGCCTCCCATCCGGATGAAATCCTCTTCGAACTTTGCAATGTGACGAAGCAGTTGGTCGAGAGCGTGATTGGTCTGACAGGTAATGATGATCGGAGGATCGCCGTCCTTCATGTTGGCGAGCATCACTCTGAGCGCCTGAACGGAGACAAAGGTCTTGCCGGTTCCAGGGGGACCTTGGATGATAGCCAGCTTCTTTGTCAGGATGCGTCGCAGAGCTGCGGTTTGAGATTGGTCGAGATCACTCTGCGGTTGCTCTGGCCAATCGTTCAATGTGTCGACCTTTTCGTAGGTCTCGTTTTTGTTGTTTGTGAAAACATTGGTCATGTTCATAGAAGGGTTCTTCTCCACGTATGCTGGTGCCGAGACATTGCGCTGGACTTGAACGAGGTGCTCAGCGAGAGGAAACGGCTGCTCTGCCATCTTCTGAAGGGCGAGAAGTGTGTGTCTGCTAGCTTCGAAATAAGCGGAACGCTCCTCGACCATGACAAACTTCACTGCCGGGTCAATCTCCAGATCCTCTGCGCGTGCAATGAAGAGGTCGATCTCGGGTGGATCCTGATTCAGTGTAGCAAGTTGGCGCGCTGCAACAGTGGCAACGATCGCCTTGCTCTTGAACATGTCTGCAGCTGGAGTGAGGACGACCAGGCTGCCACTTATGAGACGCTTGCTCTGCTCCCATAAGATCTTTTTCTGTGCACGAAAGGTGCTGAAGGTGATTCGCAAGGCGATTCCTCGAGTTGAGCACGTAAGACCGCGGATGTAGACCTGCAGAAATCATGCGTCAGTTGGGATTTCATGGCAGCGCTCGTGCGACAAGCTTCACTCACATCCTGATAAATTCCAATGGTACTCTTGAAGTTATCCTCGTTTCGGTCCGGCTCACTTCGAATGTGGCATACAGCTTCGCGCAGCGGACGAACTGCATCTTCGCGGAGTAGCTCATAGTGAGCCGACAGGTAGGCGTCTGTTGCGATGTCAGTGGTGCTTCAAGCTGCGGGCGAGTGACGTGAAAACTTACCCTGGGACTCCCACCCGCCGGTCTCACGGTTGGGCACAATCTCCACGATCTCTGGGTTTGAAGAGTCGTCGTTGTCGATGTCCATGATCTCATTTGAGGTCGGCATTTCGGGGCGGTTGAGCCAAGGTCCTGCCTCCGAGGGCTTCTTGGCGGGCTCATAGTATTGTCGAACTCTGTTATTAAGCTTTTGTGGCAGGAGTAAGATCTCCACCTGTGTCTTGTTGCCCCGATGGGCATCTTTGCTGCGCTTAAAGCGCTCGATGAGTTCTTCGTTCATCGTGAGCGATGGACGGCGTGGTGTGGCGAGATTGAATGCTCGCCGGGAGTGAGGAGGTAGTGGAGTGGTGAGAGTGTAAACAAGCGGAAGCAGAGCAGATCTTTGGCAGTGATGATGACTGCCAGTTCACTGCTCTCCGCGGAATGAAGGGCGCAAGACAATGGTGGTACCGGCGGCGCCAGTGTAAACGCTGAATTCGATGTCGCGGAGAGAAAAGTTGTGAAGAGGTGAAGAGGTGGCGGGAGCGGAAGTGAGCGCGTTTCGTGTTTGCATGTTGCTCTGGCGTTTGGCTCGTGCAAACAAACAGAAGAGAGGAAGGAGCGTTGTGCATCTCATCGGGAAGGTGCGTCTTAGCTTGCAGCGGCGAATATCGGAAGCACCACACGCTGATTCGCTCGAGACGACGACACTGTCCCGTAGGCATTCAAAGTATGTTTGACATGCCAATACTGAATCGGACGCTGCATGGTCAGATAATTTTGTGGTTTACGTCCCCAATACGGCTACAAGTATATACAGACCTCTCAAGGTAGACAAGCCATGCCGGCACCACCCTACCTGCAGCATGAGCTGTTCGAGCGTCACGATAATGCTATGTCCGCTGCCAGTGCTTGTACGTGTTCGAGATTACGTTTCTGAAGACCGGGCTGCTTGTGTTGCAAGCAAGCACCGAGGATGGTGGTGCGACCTTGGCCAACAACGCTTCCAGACTCCCAATACCACGGAGAGCTTCCGGCGAACACTTTGAGAGCCGTAATATGTCGAAGCTGTAGTTGTTGGGCAGTTGTGTTACAGATGCAGCATCCTTGAATGTTCATGGTCGGGATGGCTTTTGGTCTTGCATTTGCCGGTGGTTCGTGACGAGCCATTCGCGCTTTTGCCATAATATCAGCATAGACGACGTCATGGTCAAAACCGAGCATCATGATACAACTTGATGGTTCTTCTCGAGCAAACGACGTCAAGCACATGTGAAACTAACGACCAAGGAGACAGGCCCGAAGCTTTGCACTAATGAGGCTCTGCGGGCCGTTCATGCAGGTGGGGAGAGTTGCGGTTGCGGAGACAGCGGTGCGGCGATGCTTTAAAGGTCAAGCTGGATGCGTGTAGGCATGTGGCCGTCGCACTCTTCACACATCACCTACACAAACGGAGCGACCAGCAAACCACGCGCAGAATCTAGAAGATAAATCGCCGCGCCCAGTCGGCTGCTCTCGAGAAAGAGTGCACCAGTTAATACCTCCGGCGCATCAGCAAGCGCCTCGGACCTTTGACATCTGCCTCGGAATACACAAAAATATCGCATCTTTCGCCTAGTACGGTGATATCGCAAACATGGTGGCTTTCGACGACGACATGGATCCCACTGCTGGTTCAGGGGAGGAGGACGAGGATGAGGAAATGGAGGATGTGAATGAGCCGAACGACGACCAGGATCAGGATCAGGACCAAGAGCAAGACGATGACGGCAACGGAGATGAGGACGATGACGATGATAACGATGATAATGACAACGACGAGGACGACGAGGGAGATCAAGACGAACCAGACTCACCTTCGCGAAGGACGGGTCAACCGCAAAGACCCTCGAGCAGAGAGCGGCCACCCAATCCGGCCGTCGTTTTGACCTCGCCCTCGCCACGAGGAACCAGATCACCAGCCGGTGCTATAGCAGCTCCCTTCATACCGCCCGTCCGCGCCGAAGCCTTATTAGCACAAGCATACGACATAGTCCCGACAATGGCAGCTCCTCAAAGCACTTCAATAAATGCTGTGGCAGTGACTCCGGACATGCATTGGGTGTTCAGCGGCGGTACGGATGGCTATGTACGCATGTACAACTGGATGGATACAGTGAACGGCAAAGTTCCACTCACAGTCGCGCAAAAGCATCCTTTTGTGGACAGTGTTATGAAGGCAGGATCTCTAGTGACATATTGGGAGAATGAAGAGCCGACAGTTCGTACACCGCCATCCGCAGACGAGGGAAAGTGGACTTCACCCGTGTATTCGCTGGCAGTGCAACACCAAGCTGCTTGGTTATTATCTGGACTGGAGAGTGGAGGTATCAACTTGCAGACATGCAGGCACCAAGCAGGAACCAGGATAACTACACTCAAAGAACATACAAGCGCCGTCTCTGTCTTAAACCTCTCTCAGGATGAAACAGGGCTGCTCTCCGGCAGCTGGGATAAAACAATCCACGACTGGGACCTCAACACCGGCAAAGTGAGACGATCGTTCCGTGGTGCTGGCGGTCAGATCAGCGCTATCGAGGTGCGACCAATGAGTGATCTGCCTGTTCCAGAAGTCGTCGATAGCTTACCAGAGCCGACGAATGGAACCTTCTCAAGCAACAATGATGCACCCTTCACCAATGGCGACATGATGAATGGTTATGACAACAAAGATGGCGAGGAAGATGCCATGGGCTCGCCGACTGGTAGCCTCTTCGGCGAAGACCATGGATCTCTTTTCGGTGAAGAGACAGGTAACGGTGGAGGTGGAGCGTCTGACAATGTCTTTGGCGACGATGATGACGAACTTACTCGGGCACTCACCAGTGAAATGCAAGAAGATGACGCCCCAGGAGAGCCGGACGCTGAGATGACGGGCATGGGCAGCGGCGGTCCAGTTCAGCCTGCTGGAGAGGCGACAGGAACACAAGCTTCTAACACTGACGGAGCAGTGGCATCACCACCAAAACAGACAGAAAATCAGGTGAACGGGCAGTCTTCGAAAGATGAATCCAAGCCTGCAAGCCCACTCACAAACGGGCTCCCACATTCAGACGAACCACTCACGGCACCGCCAACAAACGAAGAAGAAAAATCAGCATCAGACTTGCCACCACAGAGCGAGTCCACGTTCCTCGATGCCTCGCAGGACGGCACGCTTCGCATATGGGATCGGCGCATGCAGTCACCAATTGCCACTATAGTCCCACAAGGCGGCACACCTCCTTGGTGCACAGGCGCTTGCTGGAGTCCAGATGGCAATTTCATCTACGCCGGTCGTCGCAATTGCTCGGTCGATGAGTATTCGATTCATCATCTGGGCAGCAAGCGCAGCGAAGCGAACCGCAACTTCAAGTTCCAAGCAGGCAGTGGCCCAGTCTATGCCGTCCGCGCCATGCCCAACAAGCGGCACCTCGTGTGGTAAGTCAAATAAACACTCAGCGCACCATGCCACATCCACTTTCAGCAAGCTGACATATTTACTGCGTCTAGTGCCTCGAATGATATTCTGCGCATCTATGACGTTGCACAATCCGATTCGGCCCGCCACCGTACCGTGCCCTTCACCATCGTGCCCGGCCACCGCGGCGGTGTGATATCTTCAATCTACATCGACCCGACGTGCCGTTTCATGCTCTCCAGTGCCGGCAACCGCGGCTGGGAAGGCGGCGGCACGGAGGTGCTTCTCGGCTACGAGATTGGCGTGCAGGACGAAAACGGAATCTGGCATAAGTGAGGTCTGAAACAGCGCGCGTGTGTGGCCGGCCAGCCATATCTAGGCTTTGCATAAAGATGGTCGAGTTTGACTGTTAGTTATTAATGATTTGGGAAGGGAAGGGATGATCTGGAGGAGATTGGAGCAGTTGTGTTTTGCGTTCATACTGATACCCCAGGGTTTTTGTTTCGACGCATTTGATTGTTTATTATTTAGTTGATGCTGCCATTATGCACAGTTGCATACAGGAAGAACACATTACTATGCTTGTTGAAACATGGCTACATGGCTACATTTTTGCCTTCTTGCTGTGCGTGCGGCTCGAGCAAGTGATCTGCACAGGTACGCGCAGCCAAACCCGCTGCCACATTCGCTTGGACATGTGTCTCACGATCATTTGTGGAAAGGCGGACGTCCGGCCTGCATTGTTCTTACCGCCGACGTGTCTACCAAAGGCGATCTGCAGCATCACCTGTCTGCCCTGCGTTACCAACAGGGTGGAGCAGCGCGATCTAGATGAAAGCGATCCGAGCAAAATCGAGATGGTGATAGGGGATCTCACTTGGTCTTGGCAAATACCGTTTTCGCATCACTTGGTAGCTGCAAGTAATCCGTTTCGAACGTGTCTGTTTTGGTCGTGGGGCAGGTGGAACGCGGATTCCGGCGCGAAGATCACATGACAGAATCGCTTCTTCTCTCCTCACACGCGCAGGCCGACCGCAAGCCAAAGCCGGAGGCCTGCGACTCGAATGACCCAGGCGTGTGTCACCGGCCCGGCTCTCTCCCCGGAAGGGTATGTCGCAACAATGTACATGGCTTGAAGGCGGGATCAGTAAACATAGCCATGACTCCATGATGGCCCTCCACGCTCGACAAAGGCGCTGCACTGCGGACTGTGGGCGCCGCCAAGGGCGCCTGCACCGTCAAGCCATGCCGTTTGCGCCGATTGATACCTTACGCAACACAAGCAGGCCCATCGTACATGTAGCCGTTTTACCGAGATCGCAGGCAAACGTCGGACCAGGTTGCCATGCACCTTTCATCTGCCAGTCCCCCCCAGTCCAACGGCCTCAGATCAAGATGCCCGCGTGTCGAGCTGATTGTGTGCATGTAGCCGAGGCTGCCCATGTGCGTGAGCGTGGGAGATGCGTGGCATGTATCCCATCCCAGGCCTGCGGGCGCCGTTGTCATTAGCATATGACTATAAGCACGATTTATGAACGCAATCAACAGTTCCGATCTGGCTTGCGCTCCCAGTGACTTGGACCTGGTAAAAATCGGGGTCCAAGGCAATGGCGTAAAAATAAGAAGGGGTCAGCACGGCTGGGAGCGACACAGGAACTTGGGCCGAGAAAGCCTCTGAACGCTCGTTCTCGGTACCTGCATATAGCCTGGACACGCAAAGCACAGCAGCCGGTCAAAGCCTGTCAGGGCTGCTCTGACCAGCTGCTGCAGTGTGACGGCGCAGTGACTTTACATATGCTGTTGAGTAGGGGCTTGATCCTTACCACGGAGGTAATGCGCGGTTTGGGGGGCGCTGGGCAGGCTGTGGATCTCGATAAGTTCGAGGCGCCCGATCAAGGCGAAACCCACTGGTCACTCGGTGACGCAAGGATTTCAGCTGCGAACGCCGTGGCTGCGCGATCAGATGGAGGGCATGCGCGTCCGTCGCGCCGGGTGGGCACAGGGCAAAGGCGTGGGATGTTCTGCAGAGCAGGAGGTGGAAGTTGGAAGCCGTGATGGCGCAATGACAGTTCAAGTGACAGGTCAGATGCTTTTGCAGCGCAGCGACCCGACAAGGAAGATGCTAGTTTAGCGGTCGGGCCGGGTGCGGGTGGAACATGGCATGAGAATCCCCCGTCGTGAAGGTCCTGCCAGGCTGCGATGCCGCGCAAAGTACATGCACAAGCGATAGATTGAAGGGGGGCTCCATCGCACATTGCAACCACCCGATTTGGGCGGCCACGCAGGGCTTCCGAACAGGAGGATTCGTGGCCGCCATCGCCATCGCATCGTGCAGGGAAGAGCGCGCCCCGATGCGATCCTTGAGACCAAGGGCAGATTGGTGATGTTAGAGCTGGCGCTCCAGGGCGCCCCTGCGATGTCTGAGGCGATGCCTACGGTGCACTTTGATTTGCCAGCATCGCGCATGCATTACCGACATTTGGAATAGGGTTGCTGGGCCCATCCCAGGTGCCGCCCCGTTGGTACATCATTGCGGAGATCTTCGGACTGCCCTGACGGCCGGCCCACGACGGGCCGGTCTCCATATCCCTGTCACTGAACATGATGCCCTCCCACTTCTTAGATGAGATCGTGGGGGTTCGCACTCTTGCACTGGCGAAACGAGCTCCAGGGAAGCCAGCGTGCATGCTATGGTCATCGTGATAGTTCAACAGGGGACAGGTTTCATCAGCTAATGCTCCAGTTTCGTAACTCCTGCCTACGATCTGGCAAATTAACCAGCGAATACTGTGCTCGTACATTAGCTGTGCTTGACTCAGGTGACACTATCAATCGACCCCGAACTAGTGGTTCGGCTGTGCGCAAGCGAACGCCAGGAGATCCCGCTAGATCTATGCTGAGCCCGACGCAGTGGACCGCATCCGGACTCCGATCGCGACAACTGCCCACGCCCACAATCAATCCACTACTGCGTAGGGCCAATGAATCTGCCCCATGACGAGGGCGATCGAACTTCGCCTCGTCTGGTGCGCGTGCGGTTCCTGCACTTCGCTGCATCAGCACCGTCTGTCGCCGCGGGACAGGGGTCGACTCCCTTTTGCGATCCAACACCACCCTTGTATAGACCATCAGGTCGAACATTCGACTATCGTGGCGCGAATCCCGTTTCCCCGGTTGCGCTACTGGGTAGTTCCAGATTCAGTATGCCTTCACGTCCTGACAATATGACTTCCACTGCCTAGAAATGGACATAGTTGACTCAGGCTGTAGATACTTAAGTCAACTGCCGGCGCTCCTCATAGGTTACCAGAACTCCAGCAATCCCATCAACCAGTCTCTCAAGCAATCCGCATATATCAATCTCTGTCTCTACGCGATCCGAGCGTACAAGAACCAAACCACCGGTTTCGCATCTATCTTGTGAGCCCGCACCTTTCTGTCGTGCCTCCGCGGTCGAGGCCATTGACGCAGCCTGAAACACCAACTAACGTGTTTTCCAGAAAACAACTGTGTCAAACCTTGAAGTTCGCACCCAATCACTGCACTACTCCAACCTCCACGAGTATCTCGGAGCCCAGCATCATCCCGGTCTCATCATATCAACCTAAACAACTCCACCACTTGCAACCAACATGGTCACAGACGGCAGCCAGCGGACCTACCTACACGACAACCAAGGCCCTAGAGTCGTCGATGCCGGCCAGTTGCGAGGTGCGCCAAGGAGGCACCAGAAAGACAGCGCTGCAGATGACCGAGAGGTCAAGCGCTCACGAAGGACCTCAAGCCACAAGTCGCCCTCCAAGTCCGAATCCGGACACAGACGCAAGTCATCCAACTCACAGTCAAACATGAAGTCTTCGGTGCGGCCAAAGTGGGAGCTGGACGTCATCGGCCAGCCACACAGAGTCGTCCCATTGGGCATGGAGGTTGAAACATCTGTCATGGCTAGCCTGCGCTTCCCTACTGCAGACTCTGCGATTGATGGCTCCAATGTTGACATCACCCGACTACTCGCCGTTGCATCTCTCGTCAAGGAATCTCGCAGTGGCGAACGCGTTCCAGTTGAGTCTGGAATGCTCACCGGACAAAAGCTGTTCGACTCTGTCCATGAGATTCCAGAAGAGCATGTCGAGACGATGGCCCGTAGCCAGCCGACTCGCGTAGCATTGGGCTACTTTACATTCTCCGGTCTGCTGATCCGCCAAGCTGGATCTTTCCGGATACGCACAACACTGATCCAGATGCCGGTCTCTGGGAGCTCACAACAAGGCGCAACCACAATCCTCGCCGTCGACAGTGAGCCCATCAAGGTCGAGCGACGACCAAGCAACCCTCAGCGAGCGCACTTTTGAAGCGTTTTTTTTTGTCTGTAACATCATTTCGGCTTAGCATGTTTTTTTCTCTGTCAAAGTGGTCACTGTATATGGCCCGGCGTTTGGATATAAGATACCAGGTCTGTTTTTTTATTTGGCGATTGTTTGGACTGGAGTTTGGGAAGAGGGAAGGAAGCATTTATCCGTGGATGAGTACAGGCTGGCTGGGGTTCAAGAAAAGCTGGATCTCGTGTAACATTAGCTTGATAGCTGTGCTTTTTTGTATCGAACATAAATGCATGTGTGCATGTCATATACATCCCATCCACACTTCCCTTTTTGTGGGCCATATAGTATTCGTTGTACCTATGCAAACGAGCAATCGTGGAAGCTGTAAAAGCAGGTAGAGCTCGTTGAAACGCGTTTGACCTTGAGTGTATCGGACATTATCTTTGGAGCTGGAAGACCTTGACGGACATGTTTGATTTTCTGCGCAACAAGATTGGTCGTTAGCATTAATGCTTAAGATGGACCTGGAGTGTTCGCCGAGACGTCACGTGAGCAGATCGCGTTCGTGGCGTCAAGCGCGACACATCGTCTCAAAAGAAGGGAGAATCGCGCCGTCTGCCCAACACCACGACTCGTCCAAACTAACATTACGGTTTTTATACCAGCTGCCTGCAAAGCAACGCGTAATCTCGATTGACAGCAGCTGCCCATTCTCGCCAAGCCTCTGCCTGCGGAGGCGAAGAGCTGTCGCGTTGATGCACACGGTCGCAGCAGCTATACCATTATATCGCACCATCAATTCAAGCATCAGCTCCATCTCATCACTGGTTTGTCTCATTCCTCTTGGACGCGCCGCAGTACAACAAACACGCAAATCTCAGCGCAGGTGAGCCGCTGGTATCTTCGTGATGCCTACCGCACTGCCGGACGCCGTGATGGCAGAAATTCACAACCATCTCTTTGTGCTCGAACATGACGTCCCAACCATATCCAAGGAGTTCAACGTGAGCGAGCGCGCAGTACGGAAATGGAGGCAGAACTGGCAACTGTTCGGACTGCCACGACCACCACAAACTGGAGCCAAAAAAGGCCGTCCCAGAATCTTCACCGAGGAGGAGGAGTTGGCTCTCCTCGCATATCTGAAAGACCACCCAGATGCCCATCTCGATGAAATGAGCAAGTTCCTACATGACACATACGACAAGAAAGCCGCCATAAGCACGATCTGGGACATACTCAACCGCCACGGCTGGTCTCGTACTGAAGCAGTTGACTATCTGACGCCCCACCGGACGATCTTCTTCTGGGAATGGGACAAACCGAACGGTACAAAGCCACTGCGTGCTTTCGTCCAGGAGCACAAGGATGAAGAATGGTGTCCCGCACAGGCACAAGCCTACCGCTGGATCCAGCAAAGAAACGAAGCACTCAAGCAAGGGAGACAGTCACCAACGAGAGCGCCTGGGCCGCAAAAGCCGGTCGGCAGGCCCAAGAAAGATATGAGTGCCATGCTCGACGACATGACGGGTGGACCGAAGGTTCTCGGAAAGGCAGATCGCAAGCGCCTTTTGGCCGAGGCTGGAATATCGCCTGCTACCTACTATCGACGCTTGAAGGAGCAGCGGAAAACGGATCCACAAGAAGAGTCAGAGGGGGTTTCTAGTCAAGCGGAGCAGCCTACCGAGACTCAGGCACATCCAGCTATCGCGACCGGACCGCCAGTCATCATGGAGAATCCTCATACCGTGCCCTATGAGACTCCTGGTACCACTGACATGCTTAGCAACATCGAGATACGAGACGCGACTGTTGATGACGCACCAGCGATTGCAGAGATATATACTCATTACGTCAACACCTCCACCGCTACGCTCGCCGAGAAGGCTCCTACTGTCGCGCAGACTGCTACGCAGATACAGCAGACTCGGTCAACAGCAGTCAACCTACCGTACGTTGTGGCGACAGTCACCGCATCAGGGCCAATCTGTGGGTACGCCTATGCTGCTCCTTGGAATGATCGCGCGGGCTACCGTCCTGCAGCTGCAGACACTGTCTACATTCATCCCGACGCGCAGGGCAGGGGAATCGGTCGGCGACTCCTGGAAGCATTGGTACAGCGACTGGTCGTGGGCAGCACGAAGACCCAACTCCTGGCTGCGATGTCAGTGCCTCCTGGGCAGCCGGCTGAGTTGCTTGCAACTGGCCGACTACACGCAAGCATAGGGTTTAGATGTGTCGGCAGACTGGAAAGGGTTGGCTTCAAGTTTGGAGAGGTTCTGGATGTGGCGACGTATCAGCTCGACCTCGAGGCGATCAGACAGGCACAGCAGCAAGGCTGATACGGGTCAGGATAGGCTCCAACCTACAACTTGCTGTCAGTGCAGCACGGACATTGTTTACGTTCACGTATCGCTTGCATGATAGCTCTGTGTTAGTCGATCGGTGCACGTGGTGTTGACGCCATAACAAGCGTCGAGCAGGGACCCTATATCAATCAGGATTCCAGCGCCATGGCATGAGACCGCGGGCACAATCCCCATCATCGAGATGGAGGTAATATTGCTTAGGTGTATGAATCATTAATTGATTCCATGACCAAAAGGCGACGTGAAGTAGCTTGGCAATATGGGCGCAATTATTGGAGTGTAGCGAGAACCTTGAGAAGTACCAGAATAACTACTACACACAGACCACAGGTGGCTTTAATATCACAGTTCCGATATGGAAAATGCTTGTATCAGTTTCTGTAGTCGCACTCATGTGGCTTGCGTCTCTACAACAAGGCTGAGGCCATACACAAGGTTTGTTCCGAGACGGCAGTTCGCAACCAGGCTGTAGGTAAATCTCCCCGAGAAGACTTGCATACAAAGGCGTCAGCCTAGAATGCAAGTGTTCTCGGCGTTGGGCGGAAAGTCAAGCTTTGGTCGCTCGATGGACAAAACACAGTTCTAAAGCAGGCGCAGCAAGACATCAAGCAACTCAACCACGTGCTGGATGGACCGTTGCCCAGAAGTTAGTCTAGGCTGGAATTCTCGCTTGATACACGTCCACACATGCAACTACAGTTTTTGTGCGACCGTGATCAAAGACACAGCAAAAGTCTCGAACAATGACTTTCACGGCTCCCCAGAAGTGAGGTCCGTAACATCACCAAACAGCGACTCCTCGTATCGTCTACGAACGCCTTTGTACCTGACTAGAGCTAAAGGAACACCGCAAAACCGCACGGCGAGCTTCAGCCCATTCGAAGGACTCGGCTCCGCACACTATTCAGCCATGGGCTGGCCAGTAGCGCTGCTGGACTTGTTTACCATCCCACTCGCACAGCCAAGGAAAGCCTCGTGGAGCCCAGGCCGACGATAGCGCACGCCGCAGAAGCAGATCGCTGTGTCGCCGTCGCCGCATCCATGTCGCCCACGCGCATGAATCTGAAACTCGCGGCGATGCCTCTTCCGGGTAGCGCTGCTTGCCTTCTCACGAAGACGCGCCAGCCACGAGCGACGGTGCGCCTTGTGGTAATCGCATATGCAGTCAGCATCCTAATCACCTGGCAGTTCTTGATCACAGAGGGCTTCGTAGGTTGACGGTCGCCCGTGTAGCTTTGGTTGAGTACTGTATTACAGTACTTGTACCTTTCGCTGTATGGTTGAGGACAGCTCGACGAAGCGGTCCGACGGGCCCATGTGCGATCAGGATGGAGGAGTGCTTACATTGTGATTATTGCCGGTGGTTACCGAGCAGATTCTGCCTAACACACCTTTGATGTTCCTGCGGGAGAGAACTGACGAGTCGAATGGTCATGTTGTGCGGGGTCGTGTTTGAGAATGTGGGAGGTGGTGGGGGACGGACTGCTGGGCATCTAGGTCTTAGTCTTGGGGACGGGACGACGAAGGGTGTGGTTGCACAACGTACGCCTCAGTGTGCTCGCGGCTCATGCTCGTGCATGGCCGCTTTTGCCTATGTGCTGTTAGTTGTCGCTGCAGTCCAGTAGGCTGTATGTAGGAGATTGCGCAACGAGTGTGATGTGGCTTAGGGTCTCGACGTGTATTTAACGTGTGAGTCCTGGTAAGGACCGGTGTACAGCAGTGTGCATTAGAGTTGACATGTGGTGGCATCTGCACTTCACGCCGTGAAACTCCGGAACAGCAAAACTGCATGAGGCACGCATATGCATCGGTACACGTTGTGAATATGTCAAAATTCTTGTACATGCAGCTAGAATATCCCACGTCCTCGATCCGGAGGCCCGAAACAAGTGCTGTTGTGTCGATCTATAGCGACTGTGTGCAATGGGTATCATACCGTTCGTACCCGTAACGCCTCTATGCATTTTAGATGCCCCTGATCCTTTTTCTGTGGAAATAGCAATGTCGAACTCTCCTCTGCGCTCCAAGTCTCGCCCGTTCTGGGTTTCTCAAGACCTTGTTCCGTTGATGCCTTGAAATATTCGTCTCAAGGACGATGCCCTTCCAGCTGCCATGCCTATCGGAATTCGCGACGTGAGTCCGCGAGATACATCCGGCGGAATTTCTGGCATGCAAATGTGCAGTTGACTGCGGCGAACCGTCATGATCCTGGCGATTGGCGAACTGGATATGTTTCTGTTTTAAGACGAGGACAACATCTGCGCCCCGTCTGGTTTGGTAGGAATGATGCAAGCTCGCCCGTTCGTTCAAATTGGAAGTCCTCTCTCGATCTTGTAGAGTTCGAGTGCAAGGGCAGGTGTGTCTTTGATGACGGTGTACACATCTTGCGTGGTGGCAAGAGCGGGGTGGGCACGGAAAGCCTGTAGAACGACGTCCCTCAATCCGCGGTCACTGTCGATAGTTGAGCAGTAAACCTCTTCGATGGCGTCTGCGAATTCGCTAGAGTCGTAGAAACACGCCATGGCCATCTCGAACTTGCTCTGAGCCAATTCTTTCAGAGATGGGATGTCGTACTTTTCGGCGAGTGCGTACACGCGGGTGTGTGTGATGAGGTGAGACTCCTCCTCGCCGACCTCTTCCTCCTCGTCATCGTAAGACTCGTAGTCGCTGCTCGCCTCAGACTCGTAAGGCGATCCGTTTGCAGGAGAGCGAGGAGTTCGAGGGGTCTTGACTTTGTTCTTCTTGAGATGTGATACATCGGTGTTGACGGAAATGACGGAATCCGGAGGGCTCATTGGGGCGGCAGGTTCGCAGTATCCAGCCTGTGAGAGAAGGGGATCCATGACCATGCTGAGGTCGACCTTCTTTGGTAGCTTACGGCGTGCATCAGAGAGAAGGCGGTGACGGAACACAGCTGAGGCTTCGTGATCGGTCTTATCGTTCAGGTAGTCGAGATGGTAGAAGTCTGATCAAGGTTCGAATGTCAGTCGATGCAAATCATAATGCGCAACATGCTTGCAGCATGCGTCGAATCGACACCGCCAGTATGCAGGATGACTTACAGTGGATCATATGTTCGATGGCTTCCTCGTCATCGTCGCTCAGGTCGATGACGCCAGTGTCAGCCTCGCGGAAACGATTGCTGCATGCACCGTCGAAGAATCCGCTGCGGGAGCACAAGATGACTTTGTGGACGAACCATTGGCGTTCGTTGCAGGTGATGGTCAGATCAGAGTACTTTCCACCGAGGTGCAGTCTGTTGCGCATGTAAGTACGGCCCATGATGGGGAATGGATGAATTCCGCTGTCTGATAGGTATCGACAAGTGAAAACCGCGGGAGGATACTGACGTCGATAGAGCACTCATCAACTCGTTATGAGGGTTGTTGCGTGCAGTGGAAGCCATTGTGCCGGCGGACTCACGCGCGCACTTTGGCAGTGGAGAGCCGAAGGTGCAGGTGCGATCGGTAGGAATAGCCGGATGGACGGAGGTCGGCGATCGTCAGACGTGAAACGGCGTGGAGTGGAGAGGAGCCGCAACAGGGATGCGTATACGAGGAGGCTAGATGGTGTTGTTGTTGTTGATGGTAGAGGAGTAGTTGTTTGCGTCGATAGAGGAGTGCGAGTGTCTGGTATGGCATCCAACAGTAGCGAAAGCTCTGCGACCAGCGGCGGCCGGCCTAAGTGATATAGGATCAGCAGGCCCTGGGCCAGCGTGACGAAGAGAGGCCCCGAGCGCCCCGACCAACGCCTACCACAGCAGGCTAGGCCTGCAGGTTCAAGCGTGCCCTTGAAACCCAGCACCCAGCAGGGCAAAGACGGCGTCGACCGGACGGGGACCGACCTCGCAGCCGCGTCAGTGCGCTTGGCGCTAGAAGGCGCAGAGGCGCAAACAGCACGTGGATCCGGCCCGCCTGGCGAGATGCTTGTCGGCAGGCTGAGTGGGTGGTGGCACGGTGGCACGGATGGCGATCGAGAGATTGCCGACGCCCTGGGCTGAAGAGAGTCTAGAGGGCAGAGGCCGCGCTGGGGAAGCGAGCTGGGCGACGCCTCGCGTTCCTCTACCAATCCAGTCCGGCAGGCGAAGCAGTGTCTGTGACTTTCCGGAAGAACTCTCCTTGCGCCTAGTCTCGACGCATGCGGCCAGCCGAACGCCAGCAGTACAGTAGTACAGTACAGCACAACCTGGACAAAGGGGCCAGGGCAACGTGCTGCGAAATTGGGCGCTTAGGGGAGAGATACTCAGATACAAGGAGACAAGATAGCGATCGGTGGGTGCACCGCGGTTGCAGATCCGGCAAAGTCTGCGAGTCAAGCTCTGAAAAGAAATTGGTGCTGATTGCAGTACTCCGCTCTAATGTCGGAAACGAGTCGCTGCTCTTATACCAGATCCGAGAAGGGCGGCTGCCCACTAGCATGTACACTACTACACACACGAAGTCAAGCACTCGCCCCTGTCATCGTAGTCGTAAGATTGCCTCCTATGCGCGAGGTATGGCCGCCTGTCCTGGCAGATGGCCTACCACAGCATCGGAGAAGCCATACCGCCACCGTAGACAAACAACGTACACGCGGGCGATGAGAGACATGCCGAAACTTACAGAGACCCCGCGAGAGCAACGACACCGAAGATCCGGATGACAATGTGGCTTTGGGTTAACAAGGCGGTTGCTCTGAGACACCACTCAAGTTCTCCTATGCCGTGGGAGAGCCTTTCGTGGTGGCCATTGGGCAACGCCTGCTGCGCCTCAGGAACGGTGTACACCTAATTATTTCAACCCCACGGTCCTGGGAGCCCGTTGCTGTTGTGGCGGCTACCTCGGACGCGCGTGTTGACAAAAGTTGGACCGTGGTTGCTACTATTCGGCATGCATCTCGTGCTCTTTCACACGCAGCCTGCTGCTGCGACGGGCTGCAAGCGTCTTTAACGCCTCGTGCTATCATAACTAACCTTTGTAGACCGCGGGGCTCATGCTGGGGATCGTGCAGCTAGCAGCCGTGTCGCGGCCTTATTCCATCATCACACAGCAGTAGTCTGACTCTGCTACAGAAGAACGGTCAGAACCCCAGGAAAACCCTGGCGAATCTTCGCTGGTATCCTGGATTTCCAACTGACACAAGCGCCGGGAGCAGCGCTCGAAGGCACGCCGAAAGTCGGTATCCGGATGCCCGACTCTCCGTCTTAAGTGAAACCAACATTAAGAGAGCAAGCAAATTACGTGGACATACCAAGCTGCTGTCGTTTGTGAGCACGCCCTGGAACAGTTGGCCATTGCCATCTGCAACGTGCGAGCCATACGTAACAGGGCCGCAGCGTGGGCGTACGTACGACATCGCGTGCATCAGTCTTGGCCTTTTTCGCTTCAACGGAACTCGCCTTGAGCCCACGCGAGCAAAGCCGTTGCCAATAGAATCAATTTGCGTTGTTGAAACCATATCGTTCGACCAAGGCGTGCCTGATCCGTAGCCAAGACTCGCGCGATGCATCGTTTTGAGGCGTCGTAGGGTTCGGGCAGATGTAGTTGAGACGAGATTGGACATTCTGGCGTTCAGCCTCTGCCTGATCCATCCCACGCGCGCGCATGTAGACCGACCACCATATCCCAGTAGTCAGGCCTGCAAAGTCTTGGTGTTCCTTCGTGTTATTCGTGCGAGCTCAGGCTCCAGCTGCGACGCCCGTCATCTCCAGCTGCAAGTTCCAATTTGCCAATGCCCGCGGCGGCCCGTGGATGAAATGCAGGATCATTGTTCTTGACACTGAGTACCACGGTCAAGCTGACAGCCGCATTACAGTGATGTGTGCGTTAGAGGACAAACTTCGCGGTGCAACGCGAGACTGGCACACTGGCCTGTCAGATGGCGCCCGTGGCGTTGTGTAAGCACTCCCGTAGACCTGGACCGCATGGCGCGCATCCTTGCTGCAATCTCCCGCGCCAATCTTTCGGCATGGATTTGCAGATGGGCCGAGAGCTTGATGTCAACTTTCTCTTTGTTCCTGCGCCCGGCTCGTGTTCGGTGGATGCAGTCAGATCTTTGAAAAATGGATTCTCAGCCAGCCAAGAGCAAACGCAATCTAGAGCATCTGGTCTCCAGGAGGTAGCGAAAACTTATGCGCACTTGCCTGGAACGGGTGTTGCTGGTCTGCGACGATATTGTTGGTCCAACAGCCCTCGTACCTTCACCACAACCAGAGTCGCGACCTCACGATTGGGCGCCATGTTACCTGCGGACTGCCATCCCCTGACGTACGCATTTTGAGGTCCGCGTCACTGTATGCATCTCGACCAAGTAGCAGCGTAGTGAAACAGACGGGGAAGCACCGGAGACGGTTCAGAACCAGCGGTGTTGCGACTGTTATCGCGGTCGATGCAGGGACTTGCTTGCAGGAGCGATGTTGCACCGCTTGTACGGAGGTAGCGAGCTTTGAATATCGCGCGTTTTCCCAAATGACTGATGAGAGAAAAATTGTCGTCCATTTTTCCAGACTTGGAGGTCTAGCGTGTCGACGAGGCTGCGCAGGATCTTGACCGGAGATAAGACAATACGTACACTGCAAGGCAAGAATCAACATCAGCTTCATTTCTATTCAAGTATGCCAAGCTGTTCACCATACGGCCGGAAGCAACACGATGTCAAAATCGTATATCGGAATCTATAAACTATTGACATGAAGTGGTCATCAGGTTTCGATCGATTGTGGTCGCATGATTCGGACGCTCCGAACAAGTGGCGCATTGTGCGTGAGGCTGTGGAGGTCCAGGCGACGAGTTGAACATGCAGAGCGATATGAGAAATCGATACGTGACCTTTACTTTCATGTTGCATGCTTTCCATACTAGAACAAACAATTCATGAGAGGTATGTGAAGGTAGGTTAATATAGTGTTTGCCTCACGCGCCTCAGGCAGCAATCGGTAGCGGTGGGGCAAGCGCAGGCGAGTGACGTGGTGAAGTGGTTGTGCACTTCACCACCAAACACATCGAAAGACGACATCGTGATTTGTTTGCTTTGACAAACCAGCTCAAAAACACGACTTGCAAACTCTAATTATCCCAACTCTACCACATTCTTCGACAAAACTCCCGTCGCTCACACGTCCTTGCCATGGCAAGCGAATTCAAGCTCTCCGCGACATTGCGTGGCCACGAGGAAGATGTTAGTATCCTGTCATGTGACTTGCCTATCTCTCGATCCTCAAAGCCTCATCTCTCTAACATGGGCTTCACCGCTGACCGATCTGCATAGGTACGCGCAGTTGCTTTCCCTTCCAAGCAGACCATCCTCTCAGCATCGAGAGACAGCACAGTGCGGCAATGGTCGTTGACTTCGCCACAACCACCCTCGTACGATGACACGATATCAGTGCAGGCTTCGGACTGGTTCAACGCCCTCGCTTTTGCTCAGCCTTCCGAAAAGCACCCTAACGGTTTGATCGCTGCGGGTGGCAAAGAAACCATCGTCTACGTCAAGGAGCCGGGGACCACCTCAGACTCAGACCCTTACCGTATTCTCCCCAGACATGCACACACAATCAGCGCCCTCGCCTTCAGCGAAGATGGTAGCAAACTGATCTCTGGAGGATGGGACAGCCAGGTGTTCGTGTGGGACGTTGAAGCAGGTGATGTGGTTGCTGAGCTCACCGGGCATACCATGACTGTCTGGGGCATTTTGATTTATGACCACAAGTTTGTGTTCACCGCGTGTGCCGACAAGAACATCAGGATGTTTGACATCAACGGCAAGCTACTGCGCACCATCGAAGGTCACACTGATGTCCCTCGTTGCTTCTGTAAGATTCCACAAGGTCATTGGTCCGGAGCTGCGTTTGCTTCAGCTGGCAACGATGAGATCATTCGTCTCTGGTCGCTAGATGGCGCGCCTATGGGTGAGCTCCATGGTCACGAAGCATACATCTACAGTATTGCGATCTTGCGCAATGGCGACATTGTAAGTTCGGGCGAGGACAGGACTGTGCGCGTGTTCCGTGACGGGCAGTGCATTCAAACCATCACACACCCAGCTATCAGCATCTGGAGTGTGGCGGCATGCCCTGAGACAGGTGACATCGTCAGTGGTGCATCAGACAAGACCATCAGAGTGTTCAGCCGAGACCCAGAGAGACACGCGGATGCGGAGGTAAGTGTGACTTACAATGATACGGAAACAGCTAACGCTAATTTTGCATCCACAGACCATCAAATCTTTCGACGAGAGCATCAGGATGTATGCTATTCCAGCCGAGACAGCCAGTCAAAACATGCCTTTCAAGAAGGAGGAGCTACCCGGTCCTGGTGAGTCAACATGCTGCTACAAATTGCCGAGACTCGAGCTGACCTAGATTCGTTACAGAGGCGCTACAGACCAAGACTGGTGATCGGGATGGGCAGCAACTGTTCATTCGTGAAAACGACAACAGCGTGACCGCCCATCTGTGGTCGAGTGCCAGAGGCCAGTGGGATCTTGTAAGTCATTTGTTACTTAATCTTGAAGATTATCTTCTAATTTGTTTGAACAGATCGGCACTGTGGTCTCCGGAGAAGGCTCAGGATCAGCAAAGAAGGAGCTCGACGGCAAGCAGTACGACTACGTTTTCGACATCGATATCGAAGAAGGAAAGCCGCCACTCAAGCTTCCTTACAACCTCACCGAATCTCCTTGGGATGCTGCCCGCAAGTTCCTGGAGGCGAACAAGCTACCCATGACATATTACGAGCAAGTGTCAAACTGGATCTCCGACAACACCAAGGGCGCCAGCATTGGGCAGAGTTCAGCTCCAACCCAGCAGACACAGGCGTCGGATCCGTGGGGAATGGAGCGCAGGTATCGCCCGGGCGATGTGTCATCAGGAGCGGGAGGCCGCAAGCTACCACAGCGTAGCTTTGTCTCCATTGTTGAGGGAAACCCAGCAAACGCCATCAAGATCATCGTCGAGAAGGCGCAGTCATCTGGTGATCTTACATCTGATGAGATCACTGCGCTACAGAAGCTCCCTGACCAGCTTCAAAACAAAAACGACCCGCACCCTACGACCGAACAGACTGAAGCTTTGCTGAAGGTTGCCACAACATGGCCACAGAAGGCTCGCGTACCAGCTATTGGCGTTCTTGCGGTGCTCGCTGTTTCACCGGCATTCATCTCAGCCACCTCTTCTGGCAACGGAGACATCACCACCACGCTTTCCCAAGCAGACATCCTCGCACCTAAGCAGGAGTCTGCAAACAATGTGGTCCACGGCATCCGCTTGCTTGCCAACCTCTTCAAGACTGAGTCTGGCCTTCTGATCGCGGATGGCACCTTCGATCAGACACTGCAACTCGTCAGGCCATTCGCGTCCGACCCTGAATCCGCCGCTCAAGCGAAGGCACTTGCCACTCTTTACCTCAACTACGCTGTACAGCTCGTCGCTCAAGCGCCTTCTGGAGAGTCGCAGACCCGCGAAGCTCGCGCTGAAGTCCTTATGCGAGACATTGCCTTCATGCTCGAGTCCGACAGCCCACATGCTGCAGACGCGGATGCCCTGCACCGCACTCTGGCCGCACTTGGCACGCTCATCACCCTCGGCGACAATTTCAGGCAAAAGATGAAGATGGGCATTTCTGGCACTCTGCACCTCGCTGGGTCAAAGCCGGCGGCTCAGAGACAGGACACCAAGGATCTCATCGCTGAGATTCGCGATGAGCTGCGTTAGAATTAGACTGCGTCGGTTGATTGTTGCATGAATTACTTGCATAGCGAGTATCACATGCTGATCATAGATGAGAAGTCACAATTACAACAAACAATCATGTTATAACAAGAGCTTTTGCCCATTGTGAGCACATCTAATCCTACCATTCTCAGCCGATCACTTTCTCGTTGCCCATACAGTAATGCCGCGCTATGTTGTCGAAGCTCAAAAGCTCAAAACAGGATTCCTCTCAACTCGATTCGCGAGCGTCGTGCTTGCCAAATCATTTTCTCGCTCACCCGAACATCATCAGTCGCGAGCTTCCCGATCGTAAACGCTCATTGCATTTATCTACCTACGTACACCTCAGGTACGCGCAACGTTGCACTGACATGACCGCTGCTTCTTTACACCTTCTTTCTACAGCGGCTTCCTGCACGAACGTCCTGCTTGTCCCTTCCCTGCAATGCCATTGTTCTTGCCCAAACTGACCCGCACACTTCTCAAGCACCGAAGAGCAGTGGTCACATGTCCAACACGGATTCATGTGTGATCCGACTGACTTGCAGGCGAATAATCGGGCACCTCCGTCTCATTCGCTTCCTGTAGCGAAGCACGACCGGTCATATCTACATCGATATGCATTGCCACCGACTACATCTCGCGCTGCCGTCGCGCCTGGACTTTCTCTGATCTTGCCGCAGGCTCTTGCCATGTCCTCGCCCTTGTCGTTGCCGTTGCCTGGCAGCCGTTGCGCAACTGCCTCCTGCCGACAACACCAGCCTGCACCATGTCTCCTCTTCTTCCTCTTCCTCTTCCTCTTCTCTTCTCTTCTCTCCACAACATCCACCATCCAAGCCTGCATTCTCACACTGCATTGACTCAGCACCGCATCACTCATCTCATCATCCATCTACCCATCCATCAGCAAGCAGCCCAGATCCAACAACCCAATCACCCGCAACCATGCACGCCCAACTCATCACCGCAGCCCTAGCTCTAGCCGGATCTGCCTTTGCCGGAAAGGTGCCCAAGATCCACACCACGTCCACCGTCACGTTTTACGAACCTCATCCTACGGAGTCGACCACCACCGCAGAGCATCACTCTGCCTGCACCGTTTGCCCCCAGACCTACGACCGCAACTGGGACTCCGACAGGGTCATCAACGACACCCGCAAGCACCACTCAAGCTTCAAGCTCTTCGCCTACCCCATTGACTTCGACTCTCCGGTCGGAGCTCCACTGCACGTTGTGTCGCACAAGGACAGCCGCGACAACATGTGGCAGTTGAAGTTCAGCGATCCGAGGAACGCCGACGCCGAGACGAACCAGCCCAAGTGGAACCTTTACGACAAGAGCCTGCAGACTGATGGTTCCGCCCCCATCAACAAGACGCTCTACTTCCGCCTCTACGACGGCAAGTACCCCAAGGACACCGAGAACTGGACTGGACCAGTCTATCACCCGATTGCAACCACGAAGAAGAACAAGAAGAACTACAAGAACGAGCGCAACGCCAAACTCATCGCGGACAAGGGCTGGTCGCTTGTGCGGGAGCATGATGACCCTTATGCCTACACTCTGAAGGGTAGCAAGCCTGCTGGCAACTTCTTCGCGTGCGTCGTCCCGGATGCCATGAACGATGCCATGAACGATGTATCTATGCTCCCAGGGCCAGCCAACAGCGTCTTCGATGGCAAGGACCTTGAAGATGCCGACACGGCTGATCTCGTCAGCATTATGATGATGAGCAGCGCCGTGAACAAGAACCTCGAGATTGTCTACTCCACAGAGCGCCCGAGACAAGAGTTCGCCACCGCCGGCAACAGCTTGGTTGGCGCGAAGGGATGCTTCCCTATCACCATCAAGGTATGTTGTTGTCACCCAGCAACCACATGCATGCTTCAAGCTCGCCGATGACTGACCGAGATGTTGCAGGCTATGAAATGGACCCACCCCAAGCAGGCTTGAAGCCTTTCGACGTTGCCTTACCGACCAGCCTGCCCACTGTGGTGCCTCAACAACATTGTCTCTTTTGTCGGTTTGCTTGCTCTTCCTACGATGATCCTTGGTGGTTCGCTCGGCCACGTGCCTTTGCAGCTCTGTTGATGTCAGCTTCTTCTCTTATGGCTTGAGGTCGTTGCCTCTGCCAGCGGTGTTCTTACGCTCGGTTTTGCTCGCTTTTACTTTGGTTGTTCGTACTTGTTTGCATGAAATGACAATGATTCTGTTCTTCTCAATCTCACTACCTGTGCCTTCTTCCACGCCCAGCCTGGCTTGTCCGTTGGCCGTACTTCGTGATGATGCCATGGTGGATATGTTGTATGCTTGCATGCGCCTCGCCGTCGATGGCTGTCTCGCTCGTAGCTCAGGCCGATGGCCAAGGTATGCGTCGCAAGGCTCGTACGCAACTCATGCTTTACCGCGTGTCGTCGCAATCCAACCACATGTGGCCTGAACATGCTCAAAGCTTTCCCACTCTCAACACATCCCACAAGCGTACCACAGCCCAGGCACTAATGTACAAGATCCCTCATTCCAGCTCACAACTTCTCCCTCTTACTCTCCCTCAACGCCTTCTCCCCATCAACAAGCACACACCACCCCACCCCCCCCCCACACACCACCCCCCACCCCCCCACCCCCACCCCCACCAAAAACCACAAAACAGAAAAAAA
>Ga0265797_10001867_pt1 | contig 36546 bp, 26 predicted proteins | sample P2T30metagenome_FD_192433 | JGI IMG/M metagenome (GOLD analysis project Ga0265797, IMG submission 192433) | Plant litter microbial communities from East Loma Ridge, Irvine, California - P2 T30 | ecosystem: Environmental > Terrestrial > Plant litter > Unclassified | place: USA: California...
TGCATCATGGGGGTGTGCTTTTCGGTCGCGCTGTTCTTGACGGCTGCGGCGTTGATTTCGGTGGGGACGGTGGTCATTTCTTTGAATTGGGTACGGCGAGGCAGGTGCTGGCCAGAGCTTGGTATTTTACCGCGATCGTCCCGGCGCGGCCTTGCAAAGATGACCTGGGCGCCGGCGTCAGCGCCGGCGCCAGATGAACGGGTGCATGCTCGCGGCGCATTCGGCGTCCCGCGCCCGTTCACCCGCACAGGACAGTGGCACGGCAGCAACATTTCGGTGCATAGTTCTCGAAAATTTTCTGTACCGCAATACTTATCCTATACTCGATGTCTCGATGATTGTTACAAGAAGCATGAGCTACGTGTTGCATGTGTGGGAAGCCCCGGTTCCCGATTCGCTGGCAGGCGCGGCCAGGACTGCCCTCGAAATGGGCGGTGATGTGGTTGGCCAGAATCCAGGGTTCATCGTCCTGGCTGGCCGCCTGACGTCGCGCTATCCGTGTCCGGGCGTGGCGCCGGCCACCAGTGTCTGGGCCGGCGCGGTCGATGGCAAGACGGAGCGGCGGGCCTGGACCATCGGTATCCGCGCCGAGCATGAGCGCGTCATCCGCTTCGTCGTGCGCCAGGCGATCCGGTTGGGGCTGTGCGTCTTCGACATGCAGCAGGGCATCGCGGTTTTGCCTGACAGGCGGGTATTCGGCACGCCGGGGCCGGTCATGGCCGGGGCGCGCCTGCCTGCGCCGTCGGGTGGCGACAGCCTGACCAGGGCCGAGGTGCACGGCGGGATGCGACGCCTGCTGCAGAAGGTGTTCGCGCCGCTCGGTTACCAGCGCCGCGACAGCGTCGACGGCGAGGCGTACCGCCTGGTCGTGCCGCAGGGGTTTGTCGATATCGGGGTGGCGATCTGGGAACACCATTCGAGTTTCTCGTTCTCGCTGTTCTGCTCGATCCGGCATGCGCCCTGTGTCGACATCGTCGAGGTAGTCGAGGATGTCGCCCCGGAATACCGGGGCCGGGGCGCATGCGCGATCATCCACCTGGACGATATTCATCCAGCCGGGATCGACCGGATCGAAGTCGACGGACTCCTGCAGTTCTACTCCGAGCTCAGTGCGCTGGAAGCCGTCTTGCGCGACCATCTCGCGCCGCTTCTGGCGCAGTGCCAGAGCCTGGAAGGCCTCGAGCGCCATGTCAACCGCGCCTCGCGCATCCGCAGTCCGAAGCATTCCCACGTCCACTACATGGACGACATCGTGCTGGCCTGGCTCGTTGGCGATCCCGAATGGGAACGCATCAGCGCCGAATGCAGCGCGGCCCTGCCGCCCCGGGCGGTCGAGCTCAGGGCGCGGATCGAGCGCCTGAGCGCCTGGCTGCGCACGACCACGCCGGCCGCCCTGGCATCCGTGCGCGCCTGACGCCGGCCACGCGCCGTCGATCTCAAGCCCGCGCCAGCGTGCCTTCCAGCGCCACCCGATCATTGCACACCACGACGAAGCCGCCTGGCGCGGCGCCGTCGTGCAGGAATGCGGTCGCACCCAGCGGCACGGGTTGGGTGAAGCGGCACTGCAGCGTCGTGACGCTGCGCTGGTCTGACTGGGATTGTTCGAACGCGGCGCAGGCGCGCGCCACCGTGTGCATGCCGTGGATGATCGGCCTGCGCATGCCCATCAGGCGCGCCGACCACGGCCACAGGTGAATGGGATTGAAGTCGCCCGAGAGCGCGGCGTAGCGCCGGCCGGCTTCGGCGGCGAGCGTCCATTGCGCGCGCGCCGTCCCGGACGGCGGGGCAGGGCGCGGGCCGGCGCCGGGCCCATTGCGCTGGCCGCGCTTGATCAGATACACGCTTTCGCAGTCGAAGATGGCCGCGGCGCCATCGCGCGCTTCGGTCCTGAGCACTGCGTGGACGGCCCCGTTGGCTGCTGGTGGCGGCAATGACAGGGAAGTGGTCAAGACCAGCGCCGCGTCCGGACGCAGCGGGCCGTGCAAGGCCAGCGTGTTTTCGACGTGGATGAGGCCAGGAATGCGAAACGGCAGCGACCAGGCGAGCATGCTCGCCAGTTGGGCGCGCTGGGCCAGCAGGTACAGATAGGTCAGCGGGACATCTTCGGCCGGAAAGCCGAACGCCGCCCGGTAGCGCGCCACATGGCCGGCATCGATCCGGTCGAGCCGGTAGTGCGTGTCGGGAGGCGGTGCGGCGGATCGGGTCCGCCCCTTGAATACGGTGCGCAGCAACAGCCAGGCGCTTGCCGCCGGCAGTGGAGGAAATGAGGTCGGCGGAGGCGGGGGCACGATGCGCATCGCGTCAGGATAACGCATTGCCAGTCACTTCCCGCCCATCGTCACAGAGCGATATCAGGCCGCTTCCTTGACCCGCGCCGTGATATGCGCCAGCGCCTCATCGACCTGGTCGATCAGGATCAGGCACAGGTCGCCCTGCTCGAGTCGCGACAGCGCGCGATCGATCGCCACGAATTCGCCATTGATTTCTTCCACATGCCCGGTACGCGACGCATTGCTCAGCCCCGCGCGCAGCAGCGCGATCACTTCACCGTCGGCGCGGCCGCGCTGGCACTGGTCCTGGTACAGCAGCACATCGTCGAAGGCCGCGCCCAGGATTTCGGTCTGCTGCGTGATGTCCTGGTCGCGCCGGTCGCCGGCGCCGCTGATGACCACCGAGCGGCGCCTGGCCGGCATGCTCTCGACGGCATTGACCAGGGCCGCGATCGCGTCCGGATTGTGGCCGTAGTCGGCGATCACGGTCGCGCCGCGATAATCGAACACGTTGAAGCGCCCCGGGGCATTGTCGCTTTCGCCGACAAAGGTCTTCAGGCCCAGGCGGATCGCATCCCACGACGTGCCCACGCCCCACGCGGCGGCGACCGACGCCATCACGTTCTCGACCTGGAAGCCCACCACGCCACCGCGCGTGATCGGTACATCCTTCAGGTCGATGCGCTCGACGATCGAACCCTGCGCCGCCACCAGGTAGCCTTCGTCGACGAAGACGACACGGCGGCCCTGGGCGCGGTGCATCGCCATGACCGGATTACCCACGTCCTGCGCGAAGAAGGTGACTTCACCGCGCGTCTTTTCGGCCATCGCCGCCACGGTCGGATCGGCGGCGTTGAGCACCGCCATGCCGCCCACGGCCACGTTCTGCACGATCACGCGTTTCAGTACCGCCAGGTCTTCGAGCGTGGTGATGTAGTTCAGCCCCAGGTGGTCGCCAGAGCCGATATTGGTCACCACCGCGACCTGGCACTTGTCGTAGGCCAGGCCTTCGCGCAGCAGGCCGCCGCGCGCGGTTTCGAATACCGCCGCGTCGACGTCCGGATGGAGCAGCACGTTGCGCGCGCTGCGCGGGCCGCTGCAGTCGCCGCTGTCGATGCGCCGGCCTTCGATGTAGACGCCATCGGTGTTGGTCATGCCGGTGCGCAGGCCCGAGGCGGTGAGCAAGTGCGCGATCAGGCGCACGGTGGTCGTCTTGCCGTTGGTGCCGGTGACGGCCACGATCGGGATGCGGCCGTCGTCGCCATCCTTGAACAGCGTGTCGACAATCGCTTCGCCAATCGGGCGCGCCTTACCGAACGATGGCGCCAGGTGCATGCGCAGGCCCGGCGCGGCGTTGACTTCGACGATGCCGCCGTTCTGGGCTTCGATGGGTTTCAACACGCTGTCGCACACCAGGTCGACGCCGCAGATATCCAGGCCGATCATGTGGGCGGCAGCGACCGCGCGCGCCGCCACTTCAGGGTGCACGTCATCGGTGACGTCGGTGGCCGAGCCGCCAGTCGACAGGTTCGCGTTATTGCGCAATACCACGCGCTCGCCGATGGCGGGCACCGATTCAGGGGTCAAGCCGTGCTGGGCCAGCGTACCGATGGCGATGTCGTCGAAGCGGATCTTGGTCAGCGCCGAACCGTGGCCATCGCCGCGGCGCGGGTCGAGGTTGACCTGTTCGACCAGTTCGCGCACGCTGTGCTGGCCGTCGCCCACGACATGCGGCGGTTCGCGGCGCGCGGCGGCCACCAGCTTGTCGCCTACCACCAGCAGGCGGTAATCGTGGCCCGGCAGGTAGCGCTCGACCAGGATATCGTCGCGGAATTCGCTGGCCGCCTTGAAGCCGGCATCGAGCTGTTCGCGCGTGGTGACGTTGACTGTCACGCCCTTGCCCTGGTTGCCATCCTTCGGCTTGATCACCACCGGCAGGCCGATTTCCATCGCGGCCGCCCACGCGTCGTCGGGGTCGGTCACGCCGCGGCCCTGCGGCACCGGCACGCCGGCTGCGTCGAGCAACTTCTTGGTCAGTTCTTTATCTTGCGCGATCGATTCGGCAATCGCGCCGGTGGCGTCGATCTCGGCAGCCTGGATGCGGCGCTGGCGGCTGCCCCAGCCGAACATCACCATGCTGCCTTCGGTCATGCGCCGGAACGGGATATTGCGGGCGACGGCGGCCTGCACGATCGCGCCGGTCGATGGGCCCAGACGCACGTCTTCGTCGGTCGCGCGCAGTTGCGCCAATGCTTCCTGCACGTCGAACGGGGTGTCGTTGCGGGCCGAATCAATCAGCTGCTGCGCGAGTTCCAACGCCTGGCGGCCGACGTCTTCTTCGCTGTATTCGACGACCACCTGGTAAATGCCGCTTTCCAGCGTGGCCGTGGTGCGGCTGAAGGTGACCGGGCAGCCCGCTTCGGCTTGCAGGTGCAGCGCGACCAGCTCGAGCACGTGCGCCAGCGGGATCGTCTCATAGTGGCCGAACGGCTGCAGGCCGCCGATCTGCGGGAACCGCACGCGCAGGCGCGATTCGAAACCGGGCAGTTCGCCGATCGATTGTTCCTGCGGCGTGCACGTCACGATCGCCTCGACCGAGGTGTGGTGGCTCCAGAGGTTGGGGCCACGCAGGGCCCGTACGCGAGATACTTCCATAAACCGTCATTCCTTTCGCGGGCCGCGCTCCCGCGCACATGCGCGGGAGCGGGCGCCAGGCCCGGCGCTTGGCCGGGCAGTGTCATTCAATGGGTCGCTTGTTTCGGGGTGGCGTCGAAGGCGCGCAAGCCGCCGCACAGCAGGTCGCTCGGCACGCCGAGTGCCCACGCCGCAGCGACTGCCGCCAGCACGTTTTCGGGGTACTTCACGGTGGACGGCTTCATGGTGTCCAGCGTGTTCAGCGGCGTCTCGACGTCGCCTTCGGCCAGCATGATGCGCCCGTCGCGTGCGAACACGATGCGCTGCCCGGTCGCGCGGTGCGCCGCCATCACGGCATTGTGTTCGTCGAAGGCGTAGAAGATCACGCCGCCGTCGCACAGTTCGGCCAGTTCTGCTACCTGTGCGTTGGCGGCGTTGAGCACGGCCACGCCATCGGGCAGTATCACGTCGACCTGGGTGCGGATCACGTTGCGCATCGCGTCTTCGTCGCGGATATAGAATTCCGCCACGTCAGGCATGCCTTCCATGTCGGTGACGACGCCCACCGTGCAGCGGTCGTACGGCAAACCGTCTTGCAGGATCGAGCGCGCGTTCGATTCGAACACCGCCGTTTGCACGTTGCGGTTGATCAGGATGCGCTGGCCGGCTTCGACGCTTGTGCTGTCGCGGTTCGAGACCACGCGGGCGTTCAGGTACAGGCCTTCGCCGTTGGCCACGCCGACCTCTTTGCCGGTGATGTTGATCAGGCAGCCGATCAGGCGCGTGATCAGGCTGCAGCCGAGCGAGCCGGTCACGCCCACCACCGGGATGCGCGCCGTTTCATCGGGCGCGAACAGGTGCTCGATGATGTCCTTGCCGACGTTGCGGGCGGCGCCGCTGGCGGGCTTGGTGTGGGCCAGGAGGCCCGGGCTGGCGTTGACTTCGATGATCGCGCCGCGCTGCTCAAGCAGCGGGCGGCTGATGTCTTCGCACACCAGGTCGACGCCGGCGATGTCCAGGCCGACGACGCGTGCGGCCAGGGCCGCAGCGTGGGCGACGTCAGGGTGCAGCAGGTCGGTGACGTCGTCGGCGACGTTGCCGTTCACCTGGATCAGCACCTTCTGGCCGGCGGGCGGCACCGAGTCGGGCGTGAGGCCCTGGCGCTGCAGTTGCAATTTGTTTTCGTCGCTCTTCTTTGGCTCGACGGGGCTGAGCGGGAATTCTTCGCTCTCACCGCGGCGCGGGTCGATGTTGATCTGGCTGTCGCACAGCTCGGCCACGTTCTGGCGGCCGTCGCCGGTTACCCACAGCGATTCGCCGCGTGCGACCGCGACCACCTTGCGGCCCACGACCAGCAGGCGATGCTCGCTGCCCGTGATGAAGCGCTCGACCAGCACCGAGCGGCTTTCGCCTTCTTCGGATGCGATCAGGTAGGCTGCCTTGACTTCGGCTTCGGTGGTGAGATTGAGCGAGACGCCGCGGCCATGGTTGGCATCGATCGGCTTGACGACCACCGGCAGGCCGATATCCTGCGCTTCTTCCCACGCCGCTTCGGCGCTGCGCGCAATCGCTCCCTCGGGCACCGGCACGCCGCACGAGGCGAGCAGGTTCTTGGTCATGTCCTTGTCGCTGGCGATGCCTTCGGCAATCGCGCTGGTGCGGTCGGTCTCGGCGGTCCAGATGCGACGCTGCGCAGCGCCATAACCGAGTTGCACCAGATTGCCGTCGGTCAGGCGAATCGACGGGATGCGGCGGTCGGTGGCGGCGTCCACGATGTGCGCGGTCGACGGGCCCAGGCACAGGCGGTCGACCATGTCGGTGAGCGTCGCAACGGCGGCGGGCAGGTCGAACGGCTCGTCGTTGATCGCTGCCATCATCAGGCGATGGGCGACGTCGAGCGCGGCGCGGCCGACGACATTGTCGCGCGTGCGGAACGCCATCTTGTAGATGCCATGCTCGCCGGTGGAGCGCGTCTTGCCGAAGCCGGTCTTCATGCCGGCGAGGTTCTGCACCTCGAGCACGACGTGTTCGAGGATGTGGCCGGCCCAGGTGCCTTCGGTCAGGCGCTCGATGAAGCCGCCGTGGTAGCCGACGCCGCAGTGGTGCTCGATCAGGCCCGGCAGCCAGGTAGTCAGGCGCGTCGTGAACCCGGGGAGCAGGTTCGAGGGATAGTCTTCCAGTTCGCCGATGTCGAGCCAGGCCTCGAGCACGGGACGGTAGGTCCAGATGTTCGGTCCTGCCAGATAAGTGATGCGCAAGAATTTGATGTCGTTCTTTTTCGTCATGTAAATACTTTGTTCGCCTGGCGCGACTCCTGCACCGGCGACTTATCCTTGTATGCCTGAGGTGTCACTACGTTAGCGAAAGCTCGCCAATCGCAGCGCACATCACGCGCTGATCTGATTCTGTTGCTGCTTTTACTTAGCCGCAATATTTTCGCCAAAACACATTCCGTGTCATCCAAACGCCGTCCAAAAACGTTCTAGCGCTCTGTGGAGCGATCCACCCTTACCGAACCTATGCCGAACCTATGCCTGTTACCAGGCGCACTACATGACAACACAACAACTCGCTAATCCGTCGTCACTGGCAGTCGCTACCAGTTCCTTGCCTGACAGTTGGCAAAATGACGTCGCGAAACAGCTTGCATCAGGGGAAAACGTTTTAAGCAGCGTGGAGGTTGACCTCGATGCGAAATTACATTTCTCAAAAGGATTAGTTCTTGTCACCAACCGGCGCTTGCTGGCGCGCGCCCCGGGCGAGACGGCGTGGCGCGACTGGCCGTACCGCGAAGGCCTGGCGCTGGGGCATCACGACCACGCCGGTGTCGGCCATCTCGAACTGACCGATGCCCATGGCCTGCTGGCCAGCTGGCGCTTCACGCTGGGCCAGAATCTGCACGCGGTGCGCGTGGCCGATGCGTTCCTCGACCAGATCGAGAGCGCGCTGACCGGCGTTGCCGTCCAGCCGCCCGAGCAGCACACTTGTCCAAGTTGCAAGGCGCCGCTCGAGGCCGACCAGGAAGATTGCCCGATCTGCGAGAAGGTGCTGCACACGCCGCCATCGACCTGGACGCTGTTCCGCCTGTGGCGCTTCGCCAAGCCGTATCAGGGGCAATTGCTGCTGGGCTTCTTGCTGATGCTGGGCTCAACCGGCGCGCACATGATCCCGCCGTACCTGACGATGCCGCTGATGGACAATGTCCTGATCCCGTACCAGAACGGTCAACAGATCGATACGACCCTCGTCTATATGTATATGGGCGGTCTACTCGCCTCGGCCGTGCTGGCATGGGCACTGGGCTGGGCCAAGACCTATGTGCTGGCGCTGGCGTCCGAGCGCATCGGCGCCGATCTGCGTTCGACCACCTATGAACACCTGATGCGGCTGTCGCTTGAATTTTTCGGCGGCAAGCGCACGGGCGACCTGATGGCGCGCATCGGCAGCGGCTCGGACCGCATCTGCGTGTTCCTGTCGCTGCACCTGCTCGACTTCCTGTCTGACGTCCTGATGATCATCATGACGGGCGTGATCCTGTTTACGATCAACCCGTGGCTGGCGCTGGTCACCCTGGCGCCACTGCCATTCATCGCCTGGATGATCCACCTCGTGCGCGACAAATTGCGCACCGGCTTCGAAAAGATCGACCGCGTGTGGGGTGAAGTGACCAATGTGCTGGCCGATACGATTCCCGGCATCCGTGTGGTGAAGGCATTTGCCCAAGAGAAGCGTGAAGCGGCGCGTTTTCGCGAAGCCAACCGGCACAACCTGAATGTCAACGATAAGCTCAACCGCGTATGGTCGCTGTTCTCGCCAAGCGTCTCGTTCCTGACCGAACTGGGCCTGCTCGTGATCTGGTGCTTCGGTATCTGGCAAGTCTCGCGCGGCGATATCACGGTCGGCACGCTGACTGCCTTCATCGCGTACAGCGGGCGCTTCTATGTGCGCCTCGATTCGATGAGCCGCATCGTGTCGGTCACGCAAAAGTCGGCGTCGGCCGCCAAGCGCATCTTCGACATTCTCGATCACGTCTCGAGCGTGCCCGATCCGGCCAACCCGATCAAGGTCGCCAAGGTCGAAGGCAATATCGAGCTGCGCGAAGTCGGTTTCCGTTACGGCAATCGGGCCGTGAACCGCGGCATTTCGCTCAACATCAAGGCTGGCGAGATGGTCGGCCTGGTCGGCCATAGTGGTTCGGGCAAGAGCACGCTGGTCAACCTGATCTGCCGGTTCTATGACGTATCCGAAGGCGCGATCCTGCTCGACGGCAAGGATATCCGCTCGTTTGCGGTGGCCGATTACCGCCGCAATATCGGCCTCGTGCTGCAAGAGCCGTTTTTGTTCTTCGGCACCATTGCCGAAAACATCGCCTACGGCAAGCCGGACGCGTCGCGTGAAGACATCATCGCGTCGGCGCGCGCCGCGCATGCGCACGAATTCATCCTGCGCCTGCCGCAGGGCTACGATTCGATGGTCGGCGAGCGCGGCCAGGGCCTGTCGGGCGGCGAGCGCCAGCGCATTTCGATTGCGCGCGCGCTGCTGATCGATCCGCCGATCCTGATCATGGATGAGGCAACGTCGTCGGTAGACTCCGAAACCGAGAAAGAAATCCAGAAGGCGCTCGACAACCTGGTGCAGGGCCGCACGACGATTGCCATTGCCCACCGCCTGTCAACACTGCACCGCGCCGACCGCCTGGTCGTGCTCGACCGTGGCGTGGTGGTGGAAGAGGGCAGCCACGATGACCTGATGGCGCGCGAAGGCGCCTACCACCGCCTGTACGAAGCGCAAGCGCGCAACGTGGATCAGGACCTGGACGACAAGGACGCATGATGAGTACCGTTTCGACAACCCCATTCCAGCTGCGCCGCAACAGCTTCGGCAAGCTGGTGATCACGCTCGATAGCGGCGAAGAGTACGTGGGCGTCACGCCCGTGCGCGCGTTTCCCATCCAGGCGCCGACCAAGGGCATTTCGCTCGTGCGTGACGGCGGCAAAGAGGTCGCCTGGATCGACGACCTGGCCACGATGCCCGAGGATATCCGCACCCTGGTCAGTGATGAGATTGGTGGACGCGAGTTCATCCCCGAGATCGTCAATATCAAGGACGTGTCGAGCTTTGCCACGCCGTGCACCTGGTATGTGACGACCGACCGCGGCGAGACTGAATTCGTGCTCAAGCTCGACGAAGATATCCGCCGCATCGGCGAGGCGTCGCTGCTGGTGGCGGACAGCCATGGCATCAACTTCCTGGTGCGGGACATGTTCAAGATCGACAAGCACAGCCGCAAGATCCTGGATCGTTTCCTGTGAGATCCGGGCCGTCCCCGGATTGACCCGCCCGCCGGCGCCTCGTCATCCATACGTTCGTCCGCCCACATACCGCTGGGGCGGATCGGGCTAGAGTTGTCTCATCGGCCACACGGCCCAGCTCACAGGAGAAGACTATGGATTCGATCAACCGCAACCAACCCGAAGAAAACCGCCGCGATCTGGCAGGCGCTGCCGCCATCGAACGCATCAAGGACATCATCGACGATGCCGAGACGGGCTTCTTCATCACCGGCGGCGGCACCGGCGCAAGCCGCGGCGTGCGCCCGATGAGCGTGCGCGAGACCGACGACAACGGCGCCATCTGGTACCTGGGCGCGATCGACAGCCATACCAACCAGGAACTGCAAGCCAATCCGACCGTGAAGCTGTTCTTCCAGGCTGGCGAAAATGCCGGCTTCCTGGAGCTGGACGGCCACGCCGAAGTCTCGCAAGACAAGGCCCGCATCAAGCAATTGTGGGAACCGCTGCTCAAGACCTGGTTCACCGAAGGCGAGGACGACCCGCGCATCATCGTGATCAAGGTGACCCCGAAGTCCGGTTACTATTGGGATAACAAGCACGGCGGCATCGTGGCCGGCGCGAAGATGGCCATCGGCGCCGTCATCGGCAAGACGCTGGACGATTCCATTGAAGGCACCTTGACCTTCTAACCCAACGGAGCGCGGGCCGATGCATGTCATTCTGGTGACGATGGGCTCGGCCGGCGACCTGTTCCCCTTCTTGTGGATCGGGCGAGCGCTGCGCGAGCGCGGCCACCGCGTCGATTTTCTCGGGCCCGAGCAGCATGCCTTGTACGTCGATGCGGCCGGCTTGACCTTCCACGGCTTGCCGGCCGACGCGGCCGTGCTCGATCATCCCGACCTGTGGCATCCCACGCGTGGCCTGGCCGTGGTGTGGGAGGCAACGCGCCCGGCGATGGCGCAACTGCCGTCCGTGGTAGCGGCGCTCGACGCCGGCAAGGACACCCTCCTGCTCGTGCATCCGCTGGCCTTGCCAGAGGCCGACCTGTGCCGACTCGACCGGCCCGGCCTGAAGGTTGCGGCCACCTGGCTCGCGCCATCGAACTTACCTACTGTGCACGATCCGCTATTGCTCGGCCCATGGCCCGTGCCGGCCTGGGTGCCGCATGGCGTGCGGCGCTGGCTGTGGCGCACGCTCGCCACGCGCTTCATCGATCCGGTAGCGCTGCCCGGCCTGAACGCGGCGCGTGAAGAACGTGGATTGCCCCGCGTGCGCAGCCTGATCGATTACATTCGCACCGTGCCTGACCTGTCGCTGGCGCTGTTCCCCGACTGGTTCGCTGCGCCGGTGCCGGACTGGCCGAAGCCGCTGCACCAGTCGGGCTTCCCGTTATATGACCCCGATCCGGATGCCGCGCCAAGTGCCACGTTGCGCGCGTTCCTCGACGCCGGCGCGCCGCCGGTGGTGTTCACGCCGGGCACCGGCAACCGCCAGGCGGGCCGTTATTTCGAGGCGGCGGCGCAAGCCGTTGCGCAACTGGGCCTGCGCGCGATCTTTCTCACGCCGCACCGCGAGCAGTTGCCGGGCTCGCTGCCATCCACGATCTGCTGGCAGGACTACGTGCCACTGAAGGCCTTGCTGCCGCACGTCGCGGCGCTGGTGCACCACGGCGGCATCGGTACCACGGCCGAAGCGCTGCGCGCCGGCACGCCGCAACTGGTGGTGCCACTGGCGCATGATCAATTCGATAACGCGGCGAGGGTGGTGGCGCTCGGGGCGGGGGCGAGCTTGCATGCCAGGCGCGTGACGCCGACCCGGATGGCCGCGGCGTTGCAGCAGGTCGTCGGCAACCCGCAGGTGGACAGCCAGGCTGCGGCGGTAGCGGCCCGTTTCACTGCGCCAGACACCCTGGCCGCGCTGTGTGGCCGTCTGGAAGACCTGGCACGGGCTTGAGCCGATGGTTGGCAAGCGCACCGACACTTGGTGCGTCAGCGCGTCCAATGGAGGCATCTAGAATAAGCCGGAGGGCAGATGCCCAGCAAGAAAACCACCCCAGCCAACGCTGCCGAAGACGGCTTCGTCCACGTCCGCGGCGCCCGCGAACACAATCTCAAGAACGTCAGCCTCGACATCCCGCGCGGCCAGTTGGTGGTGTTCACCGGGGTCTCGGGCTCGGGCAAATCGTCGCTCGCCTTCGGCACGCTGTACGCCGAAGCCCAGCGCCGCTACCTCGAATCGGTCTCGCCCTACGCGCGCCGCCTGTTCCACCAGATGCCGGTGCCCGAAGTCGACACCATCGAAGGCTTGCCGCCAGCCGTCGCGCTGCAGCAGCAGCGCGGCACGCCCACCGCCCGTTCGTCGGTCGGCAGCGTCAGCACCTTGTCGAACTCGCTGCGCATGCTGTATTCCCGCGCCGGCGACTATCCAGCAGGCCAGGAACTGCTGTACGCCGAATCGTTTTCGCCCAACACGCCGCAGGGCGCCTGCCCGCGCTGCTCGGGGATGGGGCGTGTGTTCGAGGTGACCGAGCAATCGATGGTCCCCGACGACAGCCTCACGATCCGCGAGCGCGCCATTGCCGCCTGGCCGCCGGCCTGGCACGGCCAGAACCTGCGCGATATCCTCGTTACCCTTGGCTACGACGTCGATACGCCATGGCGCGATCTGCCGAAGAAAGACCGTGATTGGATTCTATATACCGACGAAAGCCCGAGCGTCCCGGTCTATGCAGGTCTCACGCCCAAGGAAACCCGCGCGGCCCTGAAACGCAAGGACACGCCCAGCTACCAGGGCACCTTCACCGGCGTGCGCCGCTACGTGATGCAGACCTTCGCCAACACCGAGAGCGCATCGATGAAAAAGCGCGTGGCGCGCTATATGGTCAGCACAGCGTGTCCCGAGTGCGACGGCAAGCGCCTGCGCCGCGAGTCGCTGTCGGTGACGTTTGCCGGCATGGACATCGCCGAGCTGTCACGCCTGCCGCTGGCGCGCCTGGCCGAGTTGCTGGCGCCGTACGCGCAGCAGAAAGACAAGGTCGAAAAAGGCCTGCATGCCGAGCAGCTGATCGTGCGCCGACGCATTGCCGACGACCTGGCCGCCCGCATCGAGGTGCTGCTGGCGCTGGGCCTTGGCTACCTGGCGCTCGATCGCAGCACGCCGAGCCTCTCGCCCGGCGAACTGCAGCGCCTGCGCCTGGCCACGCAAGTGCGTTCGAGCCTGTTCGGCGTGGTCTACGTGCTCGATGAACCGTCGGCCGGCCTGCATCCGGCCGATACCGAAGCGCTGCTCGACGCGCTGGCGCAACTGAAGGGCGCCGGCAATTCGCTGTTCGTCGTCGAACATGCGCTGGACGTGATCCGCCAGGCCGACTGGATCGTCGACGTCGGCCCGCTGGCCGGTGAACGTGGTGGCCAGGTGCTGTACAGCGGCGTGCCGGATGGCCTGCGCAAAGTGACGGCGTCGCAAACCCGGCGCTACCTGTTCAATGAGGCAGCGCTGGCGCCGCGCACCCCGCGCGAAGCGACCGGCTGGCTGAAACTCAACGGCGTGCGCCGCAATAATCTGCAGGACCTGGCCGTCGAATTCCCGCTTGGCGTGCTCACGAGCGTGACGGGCGTGTCGGGCTCGGGCAAATCGAGCCTGGTCAGCCAGGTGCTGGTGGAACTGGTCAGCGCGGCGCTGGGACAGGGCAGCCCGGTGGTCGAAGAAGCAGCGGACGAACCGGATCTCGAACGCGACGAGGCCTTGCCGCTCGAAGGGCGCATCGTGGCCGGCATGGAAGGCGTGCGGCGCCTGGTGCGGGTCGACCAGAAGCCGATCGGGCGCACGCCGCGCTCGAACCTGGCCACCTACACGGGCCTGTTCGACCAGGTGCGCAAGCTGTTCGCGGCTACGCCAGACGCGAAGAAACGCCGCTATGACGCGGGCCGGTTCTCGTTCAACGTCGCCAAGGGCCGCTGCGAGCACTGCGCGGGCGAGGGCTTCGTGATGGTCGAGCTGCTGTTCTTGCCCAGCGTGTATGCACCGTGCCCGACCTGCGACGGTGCGCGCTACAACGCGCAGACGCTCGAAGTGACCTACCGCGGCAAGAACATCGCCGAGGTGCTGGGCATGACGGTGGGCGAAGCCATCGAGTTCTTCAAGGACGAAGCCCTGGTCGAACGTTCGCTGGAGGTGCTGAACGAGGTGGGCCTGGACTATCTGCGCCTGGGCCAGCCGGCCACCGAGCTGTCGGGCGGCGAAGCGCAGCGGATCAAGCTGGCGTCCGAACTGCAGCGCGCAACACGCGGGAATGCGCTGTATGTACTGGACGAGCCGACCACCGGCCTGCATCCGGTCGATGCCGACCGCCTGATGGTGCAACTGAATCGCCTGGTCGATGCTGGCAACACGGTGATCGTGGTCGAACATACGATGCGTGTGGTCGCCGGCAGCGATTGGGTGATCGACGTCGGGCCGGGCGCGGGCGATCTGGGCGGCAGCGTGGTTGCCGCCGGGCCGCCGGCAGATGTCGCGCGCAGCAAGAAAAGCCGCACGGCGCAGTACCTGGCTCCCCATCTGAATACGGCGGGGTAGCACACGAAGCAGTGCGCCCTGTCGGGATCCAGTTTGCTAAGATCGCAAGGCGTCGGCCACGGTCGCGTTCGCGCACGACCGTGCGCGTTTGGTGTGGGCGGCGTTTCACATTTGCGTTACACTTGGGATATTTTTTTTCTAACAGAACAACAGGCATGGCCGGTACAACCATCGACAACAGCGCGTTTCGCCGCATCCTCTCCCGCAATGTCGCACTGCCGTTAGGCATGAGCATCGTCAGCGCGGCCGTGTTCGTTGCGATCATCGCTTACCTGATCAGCAACCTGACCTGGGTCGAACACTCGCAAAAGGTCATCAGCGGCGCCCATGAAATCCGCAAGCTGTCCGCCGAGATGGAATCGGGCATGCGCGGCTATTTGCTGGCCGGTGAAGACGAGTTTCTCGCGCCCTATCTGCTGTCGACCCAGCGCATGAGCAGCAGCCTGGAGTCACTTGCCGACCTGGTCAAAGACAACGCTGCGCAGGCGGACCGTATCAAGCGCATCTCCCAGGTCCAGTCGCAGTGGGAAATCTTCGCCAACGAGATGATCGGCCGCCGCCGCGCCAACGACCTCACGTACATCGAGGCGGTCCAGAGTGGCCGCGGCAGGTTGCTGACCGACGAGATGCGGCGCATTTTCGACCTGGTGCTGGCGTCCGAATCGCGCCTGCTGCAAGAGCGCAGCGATGCTGCGCGCAGCACCACGTTCTGGTCGGTTGCGCTGTTTTTGCTGCTGTCGGCCCTGGTTGGCGGCGGCCTGGCCATGTTCGGCCGGCGCCAGCTGCTGACGCTGTCCAATACCTATAACGAAGTGCTGGGGCACGAGGCCGAGCACAATGAAAAGCTGCGCCATCAAGAGTGGTTGCGCACCGGCCAGAACGAGCTGACCGTGCGCAGCGCCGGCATCCACAACCTGGAGCCGCTGGCCGACGCCGTGCTGCCGTACGTCGTCAAGTATCTCGACGGCGTCGTGGGCGCGATGTACGTGCGCAGCGAAGATGGCCTGATGCGCCGCATCGGCGCCTATGGCTTCACCCATACCGAGACCGAGCGCGCCGAGATCATCCAGCCGGGCGCCTCGCTGGCCAGCCAGGCGGCGATGGAAAACCGCCTGATGGTGCTCGACGAGCTGCCGCCCGGCTACATGAAGGTTGCCTCGAGCCTGGGCGAAGCGGCTCCGCGCGCGCTGATCATCGCCCCGTTTTACAACCACGGCAAGGTCAAGGGTGTGTTCGAGATCGCCTTCCTGCGCCCGATCGAGAAGCGCGACCGCGAATTCCTCGGCTTTATCGCGCAGGCCGTCGGCGCGGCGATGGCGGCGGTGCTGTACCGCCAGCGCCTGCAGGATGCGCTTGAAGAAAGCCAGACCCTCAACGAAGAACTGCAGGTACAGCAGGAAGAGCTGCGCACTGCCAACGAAGAACTCGAGGAGCAATCTCGCGCGCTGGAAGAATCGCAGTCGGCGCTCGAGAATCAACAGGCCGAGCTGCGCACCACCAACGACCAGTTGGCCGAGCAGGCCTTGAGCCTGGACATGAAGAATTCGGCGCTGCAGTCAGCGCAGGAGCAGCTGCACCAGCGCGCGGTGGAGCTCGAAAGCGCCAGCCGCTACAAGTCCGAGTTCCTGGCCAATATGTCGCACGAGCTGCGCACGCCATTGAACAGCTCGCTGATCCTGGCCAAGCTGCTGTCCGATAACACGCCGGGCAACCTGAGCGATGAGCAGGTGCGCTTCGCCCAGACGATCTACTCGGCCGGTAATGATTTGCTGCACCTGATCAACGATATCCTCGACATCTCGAAGGTCGAAGCGGGCAAGCTCGAACTGGTGCCCGAGGACGTGCCGGTGCGGCGCGTGGTCGAAGGCCTGGCGCGCACGTTCGAGCCGCTGGCGCGCCAGAAGTCGCTCGAGTTCCGCATCAACGTGGCGCCCGACGTGCCGGCGGCGATCAACACCGACCGCCAGCGCATGGAACAGATCCTCAAGAACCTGCTGTCGAACGCCGTCAAGTTCACCGATACGGGCGTCGTGACGCTGACGGTACTCAATACGCTCGATGGCGCGGTCGCCTTCCGCGTGCAGGACAGCGGCATCGGCATCGCGCCCGACCAGCAGGACAAGATTTTCGACGCCTTCCACCAGGCCGACGGCACCACCAGCCGCCGCTTTGGCGGCACGGGTCTGGGCCTGTCGATTTCGCGCGATCTCACGCGCCTGCTCGGCGGCGGCATTTCGGTGTCGAGCGTGCCGAACGAGGGTAGCGTGTTCACCCTGACGCTGCCGCGCGGCTTGCCGGATTCGCCCGAGTCGTCGGTATCGCCAGCGCCGGTCACGACCATGCAGCCGCACTACGCGACGACGACTGCGACTGCGCCGGCCTGGTCGGCCCAGCCGGCCGCGCCGGCGCCAACGCCAGCGCCGGCGCCGGCCGTCACCGACCACTACGAAAGCTTCCCGGATGATCGCGACCGGCCGGCCGAAGGTCGGCGCAGCGTGCTGGTGGTCGAAGACGAAGCGGCGTTCGCGCGCATCCTGTACGACCTCGCGCGCGAACTCGATTATCGCTGCCTGGTGGCGATGAGCGCCGAAGAAGGCCTGGCGCTGGCAATCAGCCAGCGGCCGGACGCCGTGCTGCTCGACGTGCGCCTGCCGGACCGCTCGGGCCTGACCGTGCTGCAGCAACTGAAGGACAATCCGGCCACGCGCCATATCCCGGTGCATATCATCTCCAGCATCGAGAACGGCGGCGAAGCGCTGCACCTGGGCGCCATTGGATATGCCCTCAAGCCGGCCAGCCGCGAAGAACTGGAAGACGTGTTCCGCAAGCTGCAAGAGAAATCGGCGCAGAAGATCAAGCGCGTGCTGCTGGTCGAGGATGACGAACGCCAGCGCGAGAGCGTGGTGGCGTTGATCGCCGACGACGACGTGCAGATCGCGGCAGTGGGCACGGCCAGCGAAGCGCTCAAGCTCCTGCGGGCCGAAGTCTTCGATTGCATGATCATCGACCTGAAATTGCCCGACATGCAGGGCGGCGAGCTGCTCGAGCGCATGTCGCAGGAAGAACTGTGCTCGTTCCCGCCAGTGATCGTCTACACCGGCCGCAACCTGACCCGCGACGAAGAGGCGCAGCTGCTGCGCTACTCGCGCTCGATCATCATCAAGGGCGCGCGTTCGCCCGAGCGCCTGCTGGACGAAGTCACGCTGTTCCTGCACAAGGTGGAATCCGAGCTCTCGACCGAGCGCCAGAGCATGCTCAAAGCCGTGCGCGGGCGCGACCGGGTGTTCGAAGGCCGCACGATCCTGCTGGTCGACGACGACGTGCGCAATGTGTTCGCGCTCACCGCCGCGCTCGAGCAGCGCGGCGCGAAGGTCGAAGTGGGCCGCAATGGCTTTGAAGCGATTGCGAAACTCGATGAAGTGCCGGGCATCGACCTGGTGCTGATGGACATCATGATGCCGGGGATGGATGGCATGGAAGCGACGCGCCGCATCCGCGCCGATGGTCGCTTCGACCGCCTGCCGATCATTGCCATCACCGCCAAGGCGATGAAGGACGATCAGGAACAGTGCCTGGCCGCCGGCGCCAACGATTACCTGGCCAAGCCGATTGACCTGTCCCGCCTGTATTCCCTGTTGCGGGTCTGGATGCCGACCCTGGAGCGCATTTGAGCCATACGCCGAGCGACTTCGACATCGAGCTGCGGATGCTCGTCGAAGCCGTGTACCTGAAATTTAACTACGACTTCCGCGACTACACGGGCGCCTCGCAAAAGCGCCGCGTGCTGGTGGCCATGCGCGAGATGGAGTGCAAGACGGTCTCCGAATTGCAGTCGCGCGTACTGCACGAACCGAACGGCTTTGCCAAGCTGCTGCAATACCTGACGATTCCCGTTACCGAGATGTTCCGCGACCCCGAATACTTCCAGGTCGTGCGCGAGCAGGTGGCGCCATTCCTCAAGACCTACCCGTCGCTGAAGATCTGGGTGGCCGGCTGCAGCACCGGCGAGGAAGTCTATTCGCTGGCGATTTTGCTGAAAGAAGAAGGGCTGCTCGAGCGCAGCATCATCTACGCGACCGACATCAATCCGAAGTCGCTCGAGACGGCGCGGCGCGGCGTGTATCCGATCGACCGCATGCGCCTGTACACCGAGAATTACCAGAAGTCCGGGGGCAAGGCGGCATTCTCCGACTATTACACGGCGGCCTACGGCGGCGCGCTGTTCGAGCGCAGCCTGATCGAGAACGTGACCTTCGCCGACCACAGCCTGGCCACCGACACCGTGTTCTCCGAGACGCACTTCGTCAGCTGCCGCAACGTGCTGATCTACTTTAACCGCACGCTGCAAGACCGCGTGTTCGGCCTGTTCCACGAATCGCTGTGCCACCGGGGTTTTCTCGGCCTGGGCAGCAAGGAAAGCATCGACTTTTCCAGTTACGCCGAGCGCTTCGAGCCGCTGGCGCGGCGGGAACGGGTGTTTCGCAAGGCCGCGCCATGAGCTTGAACCAGCAAGTGGCGGCGGCGCTGGGCACACGCCGGATCGAGATGGTGCTGATCGGCGGCTCGGCTGGCGGTGTCGATGCGCTGCTGGGCTTGCTACCGGCGCTGCAGCCCGGTTATACCCCTGCTGTCGTGTGCATCCTGCACGTGCCGGGCGACCGCGAGAGCCGGCTGGCCGAGTTGTTCGACGCGCGCGTGATGCTGTCGGTACGCGAAGCGCGCGACAAGGAGCCGATCGAGCCGGGTATCGTCTACTTTGCCGGCTCGGGTTACCATCTGTCGGTGGAACAGGATCGCAGCTTCTCGCTCAGCTGCGAAGCGCCTGTCCAGTTTGCCCGGCCGTCGATTGACATCCTGATGGAATCGGCTGCCAGCGTGTATGGCCCGGCGATGGCCGGTATACTTTTGACCGGCGCCAACTTTGATGGCGCCGAAGGCATTTGCAGCATCCGCGAACATGGCGGACTGACCATTGTCCAGGATCCTGAAGAAGCGCACGCCAGTACGATGCCGAAAGAAGCCATCCGGCGCTGCGCCCCGCATTTGGTGTTGCCGCTGGCCGATATTCGCGCCGCGCTGCCCCTGTTGGAGACCCCATGAGCGCCCAAGAATTAAGCAAAATCCTGATCGTCGACGACCTGCCCGAAAACCTGCAGGCGCTCGAGGCGCTGCTGCGTCACGATCAGCGCATCATTCACCAGGCCAGTTCCGGCGACGCCGCGCTGGCCCTGCTGCTCGAGCATGAGTTCGCACTGGCCATTCTCGACGTGCAGATGCCGGGAATGAACGGTTTCGAACTGGCCGAGGTGATGCGTTCGACCTCGCGTACGCGCCACATTCCGATCGTGTTCGTCTCGGCGGCCGGGCGCGAGCTCGATTACGCCTTCAAAGGGTATGAGAACGGCGCGGTCGATTTCCTGTACAAGCCGATCGATCCGGGCGCCGTGCGCAGCAAGGTCGCCGTGTTCGTGGCGCTCGACCAGCAGCGGCGCGAGACGCGGCGCCAGATGCTGGCGCTCGAGCGCAGCCGGCAAGAGCAGGAAACCTTGCTGCGCGAGCTGAACCAGACCCAGCAGGAGCTGCAGCGCTCGCTGAAGATGCGCGACGAATTCATGTCGCTCGTGGCGCACGAGCTGCGCACGCCACTGAACACGCTGTTCCTGGAAACGCAGATGCGCAGCCTGCAGATCAAGCGCGGCAACACCGCCGCCTTCGCGCCGCAGCAGATGGAAGCGATGGTCCAGCGCGACGAGCGCCAGATCAAGTCGATGATCCGCCTGATCGACGACATGCTCGATGTCTCGCGCATGCGCAGCGGCAAGCTGTCGATCCGGCCGGCCAACGTAGAACTGATGAGCTTGCTGGAACGGGTCGTGAGCGACCTGTCGCTGCAGGCGGCGACCACGGGCAGTTCGCTGACCTTGCGGCCGCACGATCCGGTCAGCGGCTGCTGGGACGAATTCCGCGTTGAGCAGGTGATCGTGAATCTGCTCACCAATGCGCTGCGCTATGGCGGCGGGCAGCCGGTCGAGGTGAATGTCGAGCAGATTGGCGAGTGCGTGCAGATCAATGTGCGCGACGGCGGCAAGGGTATCGCGCCCGCCGATCTGGAGCGCATCTTCGAGCCGTACGAGCGCGGCGCCCGCAATGGCGAGCCGAAGGGCCTGGGGCTGGGCCTGTATATTTCGCGCCAGCTGGCCATGTCGCACAGCGGCGAGTTGCGCGTGACCAGTAGCGCCGGGGAAGGCTCGACCTTCAGCCTGGTGCTACCATGCAGCGCTGTGCCTGTCTGCGTCTGAGGGCGTAGTGGCAGCATGGTTGGCAGGCCACCCGCTGCTTGATAGTCAAAATCAATCAACAGTATCCAATCAATCAATTTCCCAAAAGGCGAGCAGGCCGGTACACTGCTTGTCATACGTTTCATCAACCACAAAACAGGAGCTTACATGTCCCTTATCAATACCCAGATCAAGCCGTTCAAAGCCACCGCTTACGCCAATGGCAAATTCATCGACCTGACCGAAGAAAACTTCAAGGGCACCTGGTCGGTGGTGATGTTCTACCCGGCCGACTTCACCTTCGTCTGCCCAACCGAACTGGAAGATCTGGCCTCGTTCCAGCCTGAATTCGAAAAGCTGGGCGTGAACGTGTACGGCGTGTCGACCGACAGCCACTTTGCTCACAAAGCATGGCACGACACTTCGGACGCGATCAAGAAAGTGAACTACCCGCTGATCGGCGACCCGACCGGCACCCTGTCGCGCAACTTCGAAGTCATGATCGAAGAAGAAGGCATGGCACTGCGCGGTACCTTCGTCATCAATCCAGAAGGCCAGATCAAGGTCATGGAAGTGCACGACAACGGCATCGGCCGCGATGCGTCGGAACTGATGCGCAAAGTCAAGGCTGCCCAGTACGTCGCTGCTCACCCAGGCGAAGTCTGCCCAGCCAAGTGGACCGAAGGCGCTGAAACGCTGACCCCGTCGCTGGACCTGGTTGGCAAGATCTAAGTAACACAGTAATTCAGTAGCCCCCTGACCGGGCCGCTGCGGCGGCCCGGTGCAATTTTGGCAGTACATTATTTATCTATTCGAGAGTTTAAGGAAAACATCATGCTTGACGCGACCCTCAAGAAACAGTTGCAAGCCTATCTGGAAAAAGTGGTGCAGCCGATCGAGCTGGTTGCATCCTTGGACGATTCGCCGAAAGCGCGCGAAATGGACGAGCTGCTGCGTGAGATCGCAGAGCTGAGCGACAAGATCACCGTGCGCCAGGAAGCCAATGAGCGCACCCCGTCGTTCGCCATCAACCGCGTCGGCACCGATATCGGCGTGCGTTTCGCCGGCATCCCGCTGGGCCATGAATTCACCTCCCTCGTGCTGGCACTGCTGCACGTGGGTGGCCACACCATCAAGCTGGAACAGGCGGTCATCGACCAGATCGCCGCACTGGATGGTGATTACGTTTTTGAAACCTACATCTCGCTGTCGTGCCATAACTGCCCGGAAGTCGTGCAGGCACTCAACACGATGTCGGTGATCAACCCGCGCATCAAGGTCGTGACGATCGATGGCGGTGTGTTCAAGCAAGAAGTTGAGAGCAAGCAGATCCTGGCTGTGCCGATGATGTTCCTGAATGGCGAGCATTTCGGCCAGGGCCGCACCAGCGTCGAAGAAATCCTCTCCAAGATCGACGTGAACGGCGGCGCGAAGAAAGCCGCTGCACTGAGTGAGAAAGAAGCCTTCGACGTGCTGATCGTCGGCGGCGGCCCTGCCGGCGCGGCCGCGGCGATCTACGCCGCCCGCAAAGGCATCCGCACCGGCGTGCTGGCCGACCGTTTCGGCGGGCAGGTGCTCGATACGCTGGCGATCGAGAACTTTGTCTCGCTTAAAGCCACCGACGGGCCGAAGTTCGCCGTCGCACTGGAAGAGCACGTCAAGGACTACGACGTCGACATCATGAATACCCAGCGCGCCAGCAAGATCGTGCGCGGGCATCTGATCGAAGTGCACACCGAGAGCGGTGCGGTGCTCAAATCGAAGTCGGTGATCATCGCCACCGGCGCCCGTTGGCGCGAAATCAATGTGCCGGGCGAGAAAGAGTACAAGAACCACGGCGTGGCGTACTGCCCGCACTGCGACGGCCCGCTGTTCAAGGGCAAGCGCGTGTCGGTGATCGGCGGCGGTAACTCGGGTGTGGAAGCGGCGATCGATCTGGCCGGCCTGGTCAAGGAAGTCACGCTGATCGAGTTCGGCAATGAACTGCGCGCCGATGCGGTGTTGCAGCGCAAGCTGATGTCGCTGCCGAACGTGAAGGTGATCAAGTCGGCGCAGACCACCGAGATCCACGGCGACGGCAAGATCGTCAACGGCCTGAGCTACAAGGATCGCAACACCGGCGCGATCCACCGCATCGACCTGGAAGGCGTGTTCGTGCAGATTGGCCTGGTGCCGAATGCCGAATTCCTGAAAGGCTCGATCGACCTGTCGGCGCACGGCGAAATCGAAGTCGATGCCCGTGGCCACACCTCGATGCCGGGCGTGTTCGCCGCCGGCGACGTGACGACGGTGCCGTTCAAGCAGATCGTGATTGCGGTGGGCGAGGGTGCGAAAGCGTCGCTGGCAGCCTTCGATTACCTGATCCGCCAGCCGGTGGAAGAAGAAGAGCAGAAAGCTGCTTGATGGGATGGAGCGGGCCGAAAGGCCTGCTCACAGTGATAATGAACGCCGTCTTCCCAGTGGAAGATGGCGTTTTTTATTTGGTGAAGCTAAATTTAGTGAAGCGAAAACAGGACGGTCGAGGCGAGTGCGCCGGATTCCAGCAAGAACCAGGTAGCAGCGCTGGCGAGGGCCAGATGGACGGCAGTCCAGGTCATTGGGTGGCGGCGCATGGTAAATCTCCTGGGTGGTGGCAGTGCTGTGAATGTGGATCACATCTTATGTCGCCGTTTTTATCCTTGGCATCGGTAAATACTCCGTCGCATTGTAGGACTAAACCTTGTGAGAAAAATGTGTCGCACAATTGACACGAAACTGCGATTGCATCGACAAGATTTGCTGGAAGCGACGCTCCTACGCCGCAAGTAGGTGGCGTCCTATAGTCGAGTTGGGGTCGGCAACCTACAGTCGATATCACCATGACACGACACGACCCCACCCTGATGCACCGCGGCCTGCTGGCAGTACGCCGCAACACCATCCAACGCCTTCTCGATGCCGTGTTCGGCATCGCCAAGTTGCGCGACGGCCAGCAACGCGTGATCGACAGTGTCCTCGACGGCAAGGATACGCTGGCGATCATGCCCACGGGTGGCGGTAAATCGCTGTGCTATCAGATCCCGGCCAAGATGCTGGAGGGGATCACGGTCGTCATCTCGCCGCTGATTTCGCTGATGAAAGACCAGCTGGAAAAGCTCGAGGAACTCGGCATCCGCTCGGTCCAGGTCAACAGCAGCCTGAACGCCGAAGAAGAGCATGCGGCCATCGCCGCCATCGAACAGGAAACTTGCGAGATCGTGTTCTGCACGCCGGAGCGCATGGTCTCGCCCGAATTCATCGCCGTGCTGCAAAAGGTCACGCTAGACATCGTCGTGATCGACGAGGCCCACTGCATCTCGCAGTGGGGCCACGATTTCCGCCCGGCGTATATCGGCCTGGGCGCCGCGATCGAGGCGATCGGCCGCCCGCCGGTGCTGGCGCTCACTGCCACCGCCACCGACGAAGTTGTCGCCGACATCAACAAGCAGCTCGGCCGCAAGCTCAATGTGATCAATACGGGCGTGTACCGCCCGAACCTGCACTACGCGGTGCAGCAGGTCACGAGCGTGGCCGAGAAATACCAGGCGGCGCTGCGGCTGGTGCAGGCCTCCGAAGGCGTGGGCATCGTGTACGCCGCCACGGTAAAAGCGGCCGAAGAGATGCTGGCCGTGCTCGAGGAAGCCGGCGAATCGGTCACCATCTACCACGGCAAGCTGCCGGCCGGCGAGCGCAAGCAGAACCAGGATCTGTTCATGGATGGCGAGCGCCGCGTGATGGTCGCGACCAACGCGTTCGGCATGGGCATCGACAAGTGCGATACCCGCTTCGTGATCCACCTGCAGATTCCGCCGAACCTCGAATCGTATTACCAGGAGTCGGGCCGCGCCGGGCGCGATGGGCTGGACGCCACCTGCACGCTGCTGTACCTGCAGGACGACAAGCGCCTGCAGCAGTTCTTTCTGATGAAGCATTACCCATGCGCGCAAGAGCTGCAACTGGTGCATGGCGCCGTGCGCGGCCTGGGCGATGCCGGCCCGGTGACGGCGGCGCGGCTGGAAGAAGCGCTGGAAGACCTGGCCGAGTCGAGCATCAAGGTCTGCATCAAGCTGCTCAAGGATGCAAAGCTCGTGCGCCAGAACCGCAAGCTCGAGTTCATTGCCAGCAGCGCCGAGCCCAAGCCCGGCATCTTCGACAAGCTCGCCGCCGTGTATATCCAGAAACAGGAACACGACAAGCACGCGCTCGAACAGATGGTCGGTTATGCGGTCAGTGGTTTCTGCCGCTGGAAGCTCATCCTCGATTATTTCGACGACAAGGTGGCCGGTTTCCAGAACTGCTGCAAGTGCGACAACTGCCTCAATCCTCCGGCGCTGTCGCTCACCGAGGGCATCGAGATCCGCGACGACGAGTTTGACCATGAATCGGCCCCCGAAGCACCGGCGCCAAAGTTCGCCGTCGGTGCGCGCGCCAGCTCGGCCAAGTATGGCGAGGGCGTGGTCACCGCGGTCGCCGGCGACCAGGTCACGCTCGATTTTGCCGATGGAGAAAGCCGGACCTTCATGGTCGACTTCCTCGAGCCGGTGTAAGGGCCGTGGCTATGGGAGACATGGTTGTCGTTCGCAAGGAGGGCCTGTATTGCGTGCCGGGTGATTTCTATATCGATCCATGGCGCCCGGTGCCGCGCGCCGTGATCACGCACGCGCACGGCGACCATGCGCGCGTGGGCCATGGCCACTACCTGGCCGCGGCACCGGGCATCGGCGTGCTCAAATCGCGCCTGGGCGACATCACGGTCGACGCAATGGACTACGGCCAAACTGTCACGCACAACGGCGTGAAGATCTCGCTGCATCCGGCCGGGCATGTGCTCGGTTCCGCCCAGGTGCGGATGGAATGCGGCGGCGAAGTCTGGGTGGCGTCCGGCGACTACAAGGTCGAACCCGATAAAACCTGCGCGCCGTTCGAGCCGGTGCGGTGTGACACCTTCATCACCGAATCCACGTTTGGCCTGCCGATCTACCGCTGGCAGCCGGAGGCCGAACTGATGGCCGAGATCAACGCCTGGTGGCGCAAGAATGCCGACGAGGGCCGCTGCAGCGTGGTGTTCGCGTACTCGTTCGGCAAGGCGCAGCGCATCCTGGCGGGGCTCGACGCGAGCATCGGCACGATCGTGTGCCACGGGTCGGTCGAGCCGCTCAATCGCGCGTACCGCGCCGAGGGTGTCGACATTCCGCCGACCGTGCTGGTGAGCGAGATCGACAAGGCGCTGCTGCGGCGCGCGATGGTGATTGCACCGCCGTCCGCCAGCGGCTCGACCTGGATGAAGCGCTTCGGCGACTACAGCGATGCATTTGCCAGCGGATGGATGCTGCTGCGCGGCGCACGGCGCCGGCGCGGCGTCGATCGCGGCTTCGTGCTGTCCGATCACGCCGACTGGCCGGGGCTGATGAGCGCCATCAAGGCCACCGAAGCCGAGCGCGTGATCGTCACGCACGGCTCGATTCCCACGCTCGTGCGCTGGCTGAACCAGAACGGGCTCGATGCGTCGGGCTTCGAGACGGAATATGGTGACGAGGAAGAGGGCGAAGTGGCGCCCGAAACGGCGCCAGAAGCAGCGCCAGAAGCAGCGCCAGAAGCAGCGCCCGACGCCGCAGCCAGGGACTCGGCTGTCGCCGACAATACGGCAGGAGCGCCCGATGCGTGAATTCGCCCGCCTGTACGCCGACCTCGACGAGACTACGTCGACCACGCGCAAGCTCGATGCCTTGAAGGCGTACTTCGCCAGTGCTGCGCCCGAGAATGCGGCGTGGGCCGTGTATTTCCTCGCTGGCGGCAAGCCGCGCCAGGCGGTACCGACCAAGCTGCTGCGCCAGTTCGCCATCGACTACGCGGCGCTCGACGAGTGGCTGTTCGACGAATCGTATGCGGCGGTGGGCGACTTCGCCGAGACCATCGCGCACATCCTGCCGCCGCCCACCCAGCGCTCGGATATCGGCCTGGCCGAATGGATGGAAGAGCGCATCGGCCCATTGCGCGGCGCCGATCCCGGCCGCATCCGCGAGGCGCTGTTCGGCTACTGGAACGAACTCGATTGGCGCGAGCGCTTCCTGCTCGTCAAACTGATTGGCGGCGGTTTTCGCGTGGGCGTCTCGCGCCTGCTCGTCACGCGCGCGCTGGCGGCGATTGCGGCGGTGGACAGCAAACTCATTGCCCAGCGCCTGATGGGCTGGACCGACGGGCGCGTGAAGCCCACTGCTGCGGGCTTCCTGCAACTGATCGCCGAGCAGTCCGACGAAGAGCACAAGCTGCGCGGCGGACAGCCGTATCCGTTCTTCCTGTCGCACCAGCTGGCGGCAGAACCAGCGACGCTGGGCGAGCCGGCCGACTGGATCGTCGAGTGGAAATACGATGGCATCCGCGCGCAACTGGTGCGGCGCGACGGCCAGAGTTTTCTGTGGTCGCGCGGCGAAGACCTGATCACCGAACGCTTTCCCGAACTGGCAGCGGCGCGCTTGCCGGACGGGATGGTGCTCGATGGCGAAGTGCTGATCTGGCAGCCCGATTCGCCGATGCCGTCGGCCTTCGCCGACCTGCAAAAGCGCATCGGCCGCAAGACCATATCAAGCAAGCTGCTGGCCGAACTGCCGGCGGTGCTGTGCTGCTACGACCTGCTCGAACTCGATGGCGTCGACCTGCGCGCCTTGCCGCAGCACGAGCGGCGCGCGCTGCTCGAGGTCGAAGTGGCCAAGCTCGATCAGCGCCAGTTGCGCCTCTCGCCAGTGGTCGAGGCGGACAGCTGGGAAGCGCTGGCCGTGCTGCGCGCCGGCTCGCGTGCGCGCAGCGTCGAGGGCATGATGCTCAAGGCGCGCACGGCGCAGTATGGCGTCGGGCGCACGAAGGATGTCGGCACCTGGTGGAAGTGGAAGATCGATCCGTATGCCATCGACGCGGTGCTGCTGTACGCGCAGCCCGGCAGCGGCCGGCGCGCGTCGCTGTACACCGACTACACGTTCGCCGTGTGGGACGGGGCGGGGGACGAGCGCAAGCTGGTGCCGTTCGCGAAAGCGTATTCGGGCCTGACCGATGCCGAGATCGCGCAGGTCGACAACGTCATCCGGCGCACGACCATTGAAAAATTCGGGCCGGTGCGTTCGGTGAAGCCGACGATGGTGTTCGAGATCGGCTTCGAGGGCATCGCGCTCTCGCCGCGCCACAAGGCCGGCATCGCGGTGCGCTTCCCGCGCATCCTGCGCCGGCGCAGCGACAAGCCGGTCGATGAAGCCGACACGCTCGACATGCTGAAGGGTTTGCTGGAGGCGGCCACGGCATGAGTCGCAATGACGTCAAGGACAGGGTCGACGCCTGGTTTGCCGGGCGTGGCTGGACGGTGTTCCCGTTCCAGCGCAATGTGTGGAAGGCGGCGCTCAAGGGCGAGTCGGGCCTGCTGCATGCGAACACCGGCGCCGGCAAGACGTTCGCGGTCTGGTTCGCGGCGCTGCAGCGCGCGGGACTGGCCTCTGGCCGCAACAAGGCGGGCGTGCGCGCGGGTTTGCAAGTCCTGTGGATCACGCCGATGCGGGCCCTGGCCGCCGACACGCAGCGCGCGCTTGAAGAATCGGCCGCCGAACTGATGCCCGAGTGGCGCATCGGCGCGCGCACGGGCGACACGAAAGCCAGCGAGCGGGCGCGCCAGACGCGCAGCATGCCGGCCACCCTGGTGACGACGCCCGAAAGCCTGACGCTCATGATCAGCAATGCGGCGGCGCTGGAGCAGTTTCGCCATCTCGACATGATCATCGTCGACGAATGGCATGAGCTGATGGGCAGCAAGCGCGGCGTGCAGGTGCAGCTGGCGCTGGCGCGGCTGCGGCGCTGGCGCCCCGAGCTGCTGGTGTGGGGCGTGTCGGCGACGATGGGCAACCTCGATCTGGCGCGCCAGGTGCTGCTGGGTTCGGACGCTGGCGTGCTGGTCGAGGGCGACACCCGCAAGAAAATCGTCGTCGATTGCCTGATCCCCGCCAATGTCTCACGCTTTCCGTGGGGCGGGCATCTGGGCCTGCAGATGCTGCAGCCGGTGATCGACGAGATCGAACAGCACCAGGCCACGCTGGTGTTTACCAACACGCGTTCGCAGTCCGAGATCTGGTATCAGAATATCCTCGAGGCCCGCCCTGACTGGGCGGGCGTGATCGCGCTGCATCACGGCTCGCTCGACCGCGAAGTGCGCGAGTGGGTGGAACTGGGCCTGAAAAGCGGCATCCTGAAAGCCGTGATCTGCACCGCGAGTCTCGACCTGGGCGTGGATTTTCTGCCGGTCGAGCGCGTGCTGCAGATCGGCAGCGCCAAGGGCGTGGCGCGCCTGCTGCAGCGCGCCGGTCGCAGCGGCCATGCGCCGGGGCGCGTCTCGCGCGTGACGCTGGTGCCGACCAACAGCCTCGAATTGCTGGAAGCGGCCGGTGCGCGCAAGGCGGTGGCGGCGCGCCGTATCGAAGGGCGCTACGTACCGAACAAGCCATTCGATGTGCTGGTCCAGCACATCGTGACGGTGGCGCTGGGTGGGGGCTTTCGCGCCGAAGAGCTGTATGACGAAGTGCGCCAGGCCTGGTCGTACCGGCACCTGACGCTTGAAGAATGGCAGTGGGCGCTCGACTTTGTCGCGCGCGGCGGCCAGAGCCTGACCGTGTATCCCGAGTACCGGCGCGTGCTGCCGGACGACGAGGGCGTGTACCGCGTGCCGGACGCCGCCATCGGCCGCCGGCATCGCATGGGCATCGGCACCATCATGTCCGATGCGACGATCCAGGTGAAGTACATGTCCGGTGGCCGCATCGGCAGTGTCGAAGAGTCGTTCATCTCGCGCCTGAAGCCGGGCGACCGTTTCCTGTTCGGCGGGCGCATCCTCGAATTCGTGCGCGTGCATGAACTCACCGCCTTCGTGCGGCGCGCAACCGGGACGCGCGGCGCCATTGCGCGCTGGCAGGGCGCCAAGATGCCGATGTCGAACGAGCTCGCGCACGCCGCACTGGAAGAGTTGCGGCTGGCGGATCAGGGCGTGTTCGACGGGCCCGAGATGCGCGCCATTGCTCCGCTGATCGAGATCCAGCAACGCTGGTCGGCGCTGCCGACGAGTGAAACGCTGGTGCTCGAATCGATGAAGAGCCGCGAAGGCTATCACCTGTTCGTGTACCCGTTCGCGGGCCGCTCGGTGCACATGGGGCTCGCGTCGCTGATGGCGTTTCGCGTCGGCCGCCTCCAGCCGATCACGTTTTCCATCGCGATCAATGACTACGGCTTCGAGCTGATGGCGCCCGAGCCGGTGGACTGGGCGCGCATGTTCGATGCGCCCACGGGTGCTGGCGTCTCGCTGTTCGCTACCGAGCGGCTGCTGGAAGACGTGATCGACAGCCTGAACGCGACGCAGTTGTCGCAGCAGCGTTTTCGCGAAGTGGCGCGCATCGCGGGGCTGGTGTTCCAGGGGTATCCGGGCCAGCCGAAATCGAACCGCCAATTGCAAGCCTCGTCGTCGCTGTTCTTCGAGGTGTTTCGCAAACACGACGCCGGCAACCTGCTGCTCACGCAGGCCGAGCGCGAAGTGATGGAGCAGGAACTCGAACTGACGCGCCTGCGCGATACGCTGACGGAATTGCACGCGCGCCGCGTGGCCTACCGCGAGGTCAAGCGCGCCACGCCGTTCGGCTTTGCGCTGATGGTCGAGCGCTTCCGCGAAAAGGTCAGCACCGAGAAGCTGAGCGATCGCGTCGCGCGCATGGTGCGTGAGCTCGAGAAGGCGGCGGCATGAGCCGCGCAATCATCCAGGTGGCCGGCGAGACGCTGTGGCTGCTGCCCGAGAAGGCCGTGTTCTGGCCGGCCGAGCGCATGCTGATCGTCGCCGATATCCACTTCGGCAAGGCGGCGGCGTTTCGCGCGCTGGGCGTGCCGGTGCCGCGCGGGACGACGTCGGAAAACCTTGCTGGCCTGGACGCCCTGGTGGCGCAGCACGACGCACGCCGGGTCGTCTTTCTCGGCGACTTTCTGCATGCGCGCGCGGCCCATGCCAGCTCGACCCAGCTGGCGATGCTGGCCTGGCGCGGACGCCATCCCGATCTCGCCTTGACGCTCGTGCGCGGCAACCACGACCTGCACGCGGGCGACCCGGCGGCGGCGCTGAAGATGGAACTGGTCGACGAGCCGCATGCGATCGGCCCGTTCGCGTTTTGCCACCATCCCGGCGTGGATGCACCTGGCTATGGCCTGGCCGGCCATGTGCATCCGGTGTACGTGCTGGCCACGCGCTTCGACGCGCTGCGCCTGCCTTGCTTCGTCGTGGGCACGCAGGGCCTGATCCTGCCGTCGTTCGGCTCGTTCACGGGTGGCCATCCGGTCAAGCCCGGGCCGGGCGACCATATCTACGTGACCTCGGGCGATATGGTGCACGGCGTGTTTTAGCAGCTCGGTACGTCAGCGTACCGACCCCAGGTTGCCGCAGGCGTAAGGTCGGTCATGACCCAGCTTATGCCAGGAGAAAGCCAATGAAACTATGCCTCATGATCTGCACCATCGCCGCCGCCATGGCGCCAGCCGCGGTGCTGTTGACCGCCAGCGGGATGGCCCAGGCGCAGCCAGCACCACAGACCGCACCCCAGGCCGCACCACAGGCCGCACCACAGTCCCGCACCGCCACGCCCGCCATCAATGGATTCACCGTCGAAGAAGTGGCGCGGCTCGACCAGGGGGTGAGGCTGCAGTTCGATCTGTACGGCACGCCGGGGGGCAACGCCACGCTCAATCTCGACGGCGCGAACCGCGCGCTGCACCTGACCGAAGTCGAACCGGGCCAGTACACGGGCCACTACGTGATCGGCAACCGTGATCGCTTGAGACCCGACAGCCGCGTCAGCGCCGAGCTGCGCCTGGGTAACGAGATCGCCACGAGCGTGCTGCGCGAGCCGCTTGTGCGCAGCGATGTGGCGCAGCCGGTGGAAAACACACGCCAGCTGACGACGAAAGACCCCCGCATCGCCGCCGCTGCGCCCGGCGCATCGCCACCACCGGCCCCGCGCGCAACCGAGCGGCCGCGCGTGGCGCGCTATTGCACCAGTTGCGGCATCATCGAAAAAGTGGAGACGGTGCAGGGCGCCTTGCCCAATCCGCGGCCATTGGCCAGCGACGCCGCAGCGCGCCAGTATTACCGCGTGACGGTGCGCCTGAATACGACAGACACCACCCAGGTGCTGGAGTTCGCCAATAATCCCGGCTACCGGACGGGCGACCGCGTGCGCGTCAACGATGGCGTGCTCTCGCTCGACAAGCAAGAGTAAACAAGTAAGTAACTTCAGGAAGTAACTACGAATAAAAACGCCCGCCATCACTGGCGGGCGTTTTAGCAGGGAGTCGACTGGTTCAGGCCGTGGCCAACACCTGGTCGTCGCCCGGCTGATCGAGCTCGGCCTTTTGCTTGGCGCTCGCCTTGGTGCGCGAACGCGACGGCGGCAGGCGGCGCAGCGTCTTGAGCGACTCCGCATCCTTGATGCCGATGGTGCGCTGGTCGACGGTGATCATGCCGATCTCGTTGAAGGCCGACAGCGTGCGGCTGACGGTTTCGAGCGTGAGGCCGAGGTAGCTGCCGATCTCGTGGCGGGTCATGCGCAGGTTGAACAGCTTGCTCGAGTAGCCCATCGCGGCGAAGCGGTCGGCCAGCGACACGAGGAAGCGTGCCACGCGCGCCTCGGCCGAGAGGGCGCCGAGCATGCCGATCATCGTTTGTTCACGCACCAGCTCGCGGCTCATGACGCCGTACATCATGTTTTCGAGTTCGTTGTGCACGCGGCCCAGCGCCGTCAGCTTCTTGAACGGCAGCAGGATCAGGTCGCAGTCCGATAGGGCCACGGCCTCGGATGCATAGTGGCGCGTGTGGATGCCGTCGACGCCGAGCATGTCGCCCTTCATCGGGAAGCTGAGCACCTGCTCGTTACCGAACTCGTCGATCAGCACGGTCTTGAGGAAGCCCGAGTTGACGATGTACAGGGTGTCGAAGGCCTGGCCGATCGTGTGGACGCGCTGGCCGGTCTTGAACTGGACGTGCTGGAACAACAATTCTTCGGAGCTTACCGAGACACTGGCGGGGATGCGCAGCAGGTCGCAGACTTCCTTGAGGTTGGACCAAAGTCGTCCCTGGCGCTGGCGACCGGCCTCCATCGGGGAATGCAGGGTCGGCTGGTTGGCGTTGCGTGGTTCTGACGGTGGCTGAGACTGCATGCTCTTCTCCGGTAAGGAACTCAGGGTTTCGGGCGACCCCGGCGGCACTGCAGATGGTGTCGTGCATCTGCCATGCCATTGATTGTTAGCGGCTGACGCCGTGACTTGGATCGCGAGCAAGTCAAATCGGTGAATTCAGTATGCCAACACGAGTCCGGCACGACTATCAGCGTTGCCTGAATATGTAGGTAGGACAGATGGTAGGGTTGTAGGATAATTCCTACCAGCAAGGGGTGTTGCCCGAATGGCGGAGGGGGTAAACAGGAAGGTCAGAACATTGTTCTATAACAAACGAGTTCATCGATGCTTTGTTGCGCAACAGCGCACGAATACCACATTGTGCGGTCAAAAATAATCCGCGCCTACGCTTTCATCGGAGAGAGCAAGCGATGCGCCACGGCGTATTGCACCATCTCCGAGAGCGAACTCATCCCCATTTTCTGCATGATGCGGGTCTTGTGGGTGCTGACGGTCTTCACCGAGAGATGCAGTCCGTTGGCGATCTCGGTGATCGATTTCCCACTCACCAGATGGGAAAATACTTCAAATTCCCGGTCGGATAACTGCTTGTGAAGCAATTGCTCATTAGGCGCCATGATATTCAGGGCCAATTGCTCTGCGACCTCGGTACTAATATAGGGGCGGCCCGAGGCCACTTTGCGAATGGCGCCAACGAGCTGCGTGCCGGCGCTTTCCTTGGTGAGATAGCCCTGGGCGCCGGCCCGGATCGCGCGCACGGCATACTGCTCTTCTTCATGCATCGTCAGAATGAGAATGGCGAGTTTGGGCGCCTCACTGCGTACCTGCCGGATCAGGTCGACACCGCTGCGCCCGGGCATCGACAAATCGAGCAGCAACAGGTCGAAGCCGCCCTGGCGAACCAGGGCCAGCACCTCAAAGCCATTGGTTGCTTCGCCGACAATATCGACCTCTTCAGCGCCCTCGAGTATGCGTTTGAGGCCTTCGCGCATGATCGTATGATCATCAGCTATTACAATTCTGACCATTTCGACTCCTCACACATTAAGAGGTTTCCTACCCCGAAAAACGTTGCTCAATTAAACACGTCTTACCAGGATAGTTTCTACTATCAATTCTGCGGTGTGCTCTATGTTGCCTTTAAGCGACGCGCGCATCGATTTTGATCGATCTAGACTACAGGTTCGGCGATCAGGCGGTGCACCAGCACCGGCTTGGTCGTGTGCGATAACACTTTGTTCGTGACGCTGCCGAGTATTAATTGATTCCAGCCAGAGCGGCCGTGAGAACCCATGAAGATCAGGTCGCAGCCTTGCTCTTCGGCGACTTCGACGATCTTGAGCGCCGCCGAAGCGGAGAAGGTCGTCATGCACCGGTGCGCGAGATTGGCGCTGGCGCAGGAACGCGTGATCTTGCCCATGTATTCCTCACCCATGCGATGCATTTGCGCCACGTATTCTTCTTCGCTGGGATAGGAAGGCGGGATGATTTCGACATACACTGGATACTGGTATTCGGGTGCGACGAACAGGGCCAGCACTTCGGCGCCCAACTGCTGAGCGAACTTGACGCCCGCGCAGGCTGTGTGCTGAGAGACGGCAGACCCGTCGGTAGTAACCAGAATTTTTCTATACATGATGATCCTCCTCAGGGCATCTCCATTCTGACAACAGTATGCCGAATGGCGCATGTTGAAAACGCAAAGTGTTGAGTTCGCTCAAAAGTCATGTGACCGTCGGGATGCGACACTTTCTCATGGAAAACAACGGCGAGATCACAAAATACAACACCAATCATATAAAAACGATCAGGAATTACACGTTTTAATTGTCGCGGTACTAAGTTTCCAAGCCCATTTTGTTGCATTGCCCTCTCTGAGATTTACCTGCGGCAACCACGCTGCTACACTCGCAGGCAACACTAGTCCCATTATGGACCCGGAAACGGCCGCCTGATGGACGCAGCACCCCCAGTATTGTAGAGCTGATTGCGAATTTATATTATGGAGAAGCAGGGATTATGACCAACGCCGCTGACGATTTCGACGCACTATTCGAGGAAGTGGCGGCGCAGCGCACCAGCGCTTCGCCAAGTCCTGTCACTTCCCCGGCTGCCGCGCCTGCCCCGGCGGCAGCCGCCAGCAACGACGAGGAAGACCTCGACTCGCTGTTCGACCAGGTGTCGGCCAGTACCGTTTCGGCAACCCCCGCCGCTGCGGCTGCTGCTCCCGCTGCCGCTGCGGCGTCGACCGCTGCGGCCCCGGCCGCCGGCGATGACGGCAACGAGAACGGCGGCATGTTCGAGCGCCTCGGCGGCATCGTGCGCCTGCTGCATGATTCGCTGCGCGAGCTGGGTTACGACAAGGCGCTCAACGAAGCCTCGTCGCAAATCGTCGATGCGCAAGACCGCCTGGAGTACGTCGCAAGCCTGACTGAACAGGCGGCCAACAAGGTCCTGAACACCCTCGACGAAGGCATGCCGGCCCAGGATCTGCTGTCGAAGCAGTCCAAGGACATGGAATTGCGCTGGGCCGACCTGTTCGACGGCAAGCTGAGCCTGGACGAATTCAAGGCCCTGGCCGGCGATTCGCGCCAGTTCGCCACCAGCGTGACGGCGGCCACCGAGGCCGAAAAAGCCCGCCTGCTCGAAATCATGATGGCCCAGGACTTCCAGGACATCACCGGCCAGCTGATCAAGAAAGTGGTCAAGATCACGCAGGCGGTCGAGGGTGAATTGGCCCAGCTGCTGCGCGACAACGCACCACCTGACCTCAAGGAAAAGCTGGCGCAGAAGCAGGCCGCACCCGAACCGCTGATGCAAGGCCCGTCGGTGCCGCAAGCGGCGCTGAACCAGGACAACGTTGACGATCTTCTTGCCGATCTGGGATTCTAATGGACGATATGCTGAAGGATTTCGTCGTCGAGGCGATGGATCTGGCGGTAAACGTAGAAGAGCACCTGCTGCGCCTCGAACGCGATCCTGACAACAAGGAAACCCTGAACGCGGTGTTCCGGTCGTTCCACACGATCAAGGGTGGCGCTGGTTTCATGGGCCTGCCCGCGCTCGTCGCGGCCTGCCACCTGACCGAAAACCTGTTCGATGCGCTGCGCACCGGCGCCGCACCGGTCACGCCGATCGCGATCGAAGCGGCGCTGCAGGCCTCGGGCTTCGTTGCCGACCAGCTGGGTGACCTGAACAACGGCACGCCGCCGGAAGGCCTGGCGCAGATGCCGGCCGACCTCGAGCGCATCCTGATGGACGCGATCGAAGGCAAGGGCAACA
>Ga0265797_10001868_pt1 | contig 36545 bp, 35 predicted proteins | sample P2T30metagenome_FD_192433 | JGI IMG/M metagenome (GOLD analysis project Ga0265797, IMG submission 192433) | Plant litter microbial communities from East Loma Ridge, Irvine, California - P2 T30 | ecosystem: Environmental > Terrestrial > Plant litter > Unclassified | place: USA: California...
TTTTGACGGTGGTGGTGGTGGTTTTGGGCTTGGCGACGCGGCCGGTGGTTACTTTTGTGGCTGGAGGGGGGGGGGGGTTAGTATAAGCTGGGAATGGGTTGGAGAGGAGGGACGGGGAGGATTCGTAGGATGGTGGTGGGTGGTGGGAAGGGAAGGGTTGTTAGAAGGGAGTATAGGACGAGACGTACCGCGCGGCTTACTCGTATTCGCCTTCGTCGTCTTCTTAGGCGCAATAGCGTTGGCAATCGTATCCACGATACGGGGGCGGGAATTGCCTGCAATTCCACGTTAACCTCCCACCCATTACCATCCCTCCCATCACGCGCGTCCACATCTTCCACGTACCGGTCCTAGCGCGCGTAGTAGCAGCCATCTCTTCTAATCGTCGTGTTGGTAGATCTAAGTTCGAAAGTGTGGTGGTGTATAAGCCTGAAGTGTGTTGTTAGCAAAGAGGGCGCGTAGAGGTGGGAAGGCTACATGTAGGAAGGAGTGCGCGGAATGCACTGCGTAAACACGCCTCTTTCACACCAGACTCGCAATAACAGCAGAAGACATCCATGCAACTCCATCTCCACCTCTTCCGCGCGAATACCCACGCGTATCGTGCAAGTCGCGCAGCGCTGAGCCAGCGTCGACGCGCACCCTCTCCTTCCAAAAACGATACAAGACGCGTGCAAAATGGTTTCGAAGCACAACGAATACAATCTCAAGTATGACGCGACCAAAGAAAAGAAAGACCTACGTGTATACAAAGCGTTGTGGTGAAGCGCGACAAAGTTGAAAGCGTGTTGTTGTGAAGTGGGAGGAGCATGCGGGGGAAAGCGTTACTTTATGCGAATCTGAATCTGAATCTTGGAAGCGAGGCCAGAACACGTCTGATCAACAACAACAACGTTTTTCAGCTTTTCCGGCCGTTATTGGGGCCGGTGAAGCGGCCGATTCTTTGACCGCTGGTTTCTTCTACGTGGTCTTGATTCTTGTTTGGTTATTGAATGAGGTCTGTTGCGACGCGTTCATGGCTTCACCGAGGTTGTTCGGTGCTTCTCGAGACACTTACTTTGATCGCGCACCACTGCCACGATAGACGCTTTACTCGTAAAGCTTATACAATTTTACTTTTGGAGATAGTTGAGCCGTTCCTTCTGGAGTAAAACTCATCCCATTCCGTCCAATCATTAATCTATCCAAATGCTCAACCCACGTACCCTAAGCGCCCATGAAGACACACACCCAAACGCCACGCCGCATGTCAACAACACCGTCTACCTCGCAGGATTCGGCAACCGCGCCATACGTTTACTCATGAAGTCGAAGAAAGCAAACTGACTCGCCGAAACACCATACTGGTACACGAACCGACTGGCTAGATACGAGCCGAAAATGGCGCGGAGGTAGTTCTCAGGAACCTATTATGCAGGTCAGCTACAACTTCCAAACACACACAAGCAAAAAGACTCACCCTCTCCATAATCCTCTCCAACCCAATCTTCTCCAACAGCAAATTCGGCAACGCCTCGCCCAACACACTCCGTCTGAACTCTTCCTGGTCCCACAGATCCGTGTTCTGCAGCTCCTCGTCTAGCTTTGTAATCGCATTGCTCAGCGTATCAGACAGGATGCTGCGCGGTTCGCCTGTAGCCTGGTGTTCGCGCCATATGGCCTCGAATTCTAGGCGAGCGTTGTTCTGGATCGTCTTTTGGACCTGGCGCACATACGCGTTGTAGAATTCAGGCACGGTGCCGTCGTCGCCGACACACATGTGTTTGAGGAACGAAGCGTCGTCGAAAGATAACGAGGCTAGGACTTCGAGGGAGGAGGAAGTTACACCACCTTTGTTGGCGGACGCGTCTTTGTACAGTATACATCCCGCCTTTTCGAGGCGCAGCTTCGCGTCCTGCGTGATGAAAAGGTTGGCGCCTTCCACGATGTACGGGATCACGGACTTGCCGTCGACGATGAGCTTGTTGGCGGATGTCAGGTCAATGGACTCGGGGCGCCCGCCGCAGGGCACGAAGGTGTCGTAGGGAATGTCGCTGCGGAGGTGGAACGTGTTGCGGAAAGTAGTGCCGTTGTAGACGAGGTCACCGTTGGGCAAGCGGATGTTTGTGTCATCGACGAGGACGCGGTAGCCTTCGGGCGAGAGCTTGGAGACGTCGAAGTCGACAATCATTTTGCGCTCTTTCGCGAGGCGCAGGAGCTCGGGGTGGTTAAGACCTTTGGGGTCGACGAGTACGCCGGAGCCGTCGACGATGGAGACGTACTTCTCATTGCTGAGCAGGATCTCGTTGGAGCCGAGATCGCCGTCTGGGCCGCCGGTTTGGAGCTTCTTGACCTTGCTGGGGTCGAGGTTGAGCTTGCGGTAGATACCGTTGATGTACTCGCGAACGGATAGGGTCGTCATGCCGTAGCGGTCGTGAGGGATGCCGCCCAGCTTCGGGCTCTTGCCTGTGAAGAATGACTTCCACCACGGCGCGCCTCGTGATCGAGCATGCTCCGTAGCCCAGTCGACGAGATTAGCTGTGTTCTCATCTGGGCCCATGAACAGGATCTCTTCCTTTCCGTGCAGATCGACGATGGGATCTTTGATACCAGGGCTCGTAGGTGGCAGCAGCAGATCGATGATGCTGTCGATGTATTTCTCGAATGCACCCCGCGCCTTATCTTGGTGGTGAAAGTCCAGAAGCACAACACCCTTCGATCCTCCTTCTGGAATGTCTTTGTTCTTGCGCTGTTGTGTATTCGCTAAGTTGTAGTTCTCGTCGAACAGCGAACGCGCATTAATTGAATACGCTTCCTGGCTTCGCGACTTGACGATACGAATACCACCACGAGCGATATCACGGAATCGTAGATGGAAACCACGGAACTCTGAACCAATGACGAGAAACATGCCGAACAGCGGCTGAGGGTACTCTGAGGGTGGCAGGAACTGCGGGTTGAGACGGAAGCTAATCGCAACCTTTGTGGGCGTGAAGAAGTTGGTTTTGAGCACGCACTGATTGAAGATGCGGAACGAGTCCATGACCATCGCGTGATGCTCGTTGATCGCAGCCTTGTTGATCGTCTCGCTGAGCTCCTCGTCTGTCTGGACCTTATCGACGGTCAGACGGAGGTAGCTGAGGGTTGGCAGAAAGTCGTCCTGCTCGCCGCGCGTCTGAACGTAATGCGTCTTAGCAAACGACAGATACAGCGTGTGGACCAACTCCGGGTACGTGTTTATGATTTCAAGGATGTAATCAGCCGTGAAGGTCTCGGCACGCAGCCTTCGCTTCAGCTTCGACAGCAGCTCTGCGTGCACACTATTCGAAGGATCGAGATGGGAAGCCAGAGCCGTGTACTCATTTCCAAGACGATTCAAGAAATGAGTAACGAATACCCACACGCAGTGCGCATAGACAGTCTCTTGCAGACTCAGCTTGCCGGTAGCAAACAGCGTCTGGAACTTGGTCAAGGGTATGCAGTACAGCAGCGACACCTCCTTGATGATCTGGTGGATGCTGGCCTCGATCGACGGGTGCTTGGCCCCTTCGACGCCAGGTAGCTGGCGGAGGTACAGAGACATGACCGTGTATCCGTTCGAGAACTGCTCGACGTACTTTCGCGACGTGGTCAGACCGTAGTAGTGGTACAGATCGCTCAGCGCGCTGAAAAGCCCGAGAGCCGAACCCTGCTTGTATGCCACAACTAATCGCTTGTCTTTGGAGTTCTCTATGTCGAAGAACTCGATGACGGGACCTGTGCGTTGGCTTGCAATCTGCAGAATCTCTTGGTATATCGCTCGTGTGTTTTGTGTTGCTTTCTGCAGGAAGCGCTTGTCACCCACAATATCGATGTTCGTCTCGGACGAGGTAGGATTCGGGTGTTCGAACTCGCACTGGTAGATGAAGTAGCATCGCAGCTGCTGGTCTTCACTGCCCGGGAGCGGTGTTTCTGAGCGGAAGCTCTCCACGCGGTACGATGTGCTTCCTTTGGTGTTGAGGTACTTCTTGTCGATGCGCTGCTCATACTGCGGGCCGCCAATGACTGAGACACCGGGCTTGCTGGTGTCGATGTAGACAGCGTGGTCGGTTGCTTCCTTGTCGAGCCGGATATCTGGCATCTTGTCGTCTCGTGCGTAGGCGGCTACTTTTGCGGCGTAGAGCGAGTGGATGTGGTTGACGATGCTTTATGCAGTTAGTACCTTGTTATGTATAACTTCGGCCATACTCACGCGTCCTCGGTTTCTGTAGCAAAGTACATGTCGTCAATGCCCAGCTGCTCATAGAACCACCGCGTCTCGTCTTCGACTAGATCCGGCGGAATGAAGCCCTTTGCCTCCACGCCGTCCATGACAGCCTCCATCTGCTTCTCCTTGCCCTCAAATTTGGGCGCCATATATCCCGAGCCGCCCGAGCCCTCTTGTGGGATTATGCGCGGTGTGCTGTGCCCTGAGCCCGGCGTACCCGGGATGCTCAGATGTGTGCCATTGGGCGAGGCATTGCGGACTGGCAGCTCTGCGCCGAGGAGTTTGTGTGCGGCGACTTGGGCTCCGCTCATGCCATTGACAGGCGATGCGCTATTTGACGCCATGATTGTGCTTTGTCGACTTCAGCTGCAGGCGGAAGCCGGGTTTTGTACTTGTGGGCGGATGGAGTACACGGCGGGTGTAACAATTGAGGTTTTATGTGTTTTCTTGGGTAGGAAAGACAAGGCCGACCCGTGAAACGGTGAATGTGCGGCTCGTGGGCAAAGTTTGGGCGGGGCCGTGGCTTCAGAGGGGCAGCAGTGGGACGCAACCAAACAGCCAGGCAAGAATGATAACTATCTTGAATTTGAATCAGCAGGAATTCCAGAAGGTGAGAATGTGTTCAATGGCTCAGAAGCAGTGTTGGTAAGCCCAAAGCACGATGTTACTTTGGCTCGCAAGCTTCTTCTATTTTTGTAACCACCATGACGCAGGACCATGCTCACCGTAGCAAGAGACAGCTTGATCTGCGCTGATCTCTCAGGCACAGGCACAACTCTTGAGCTTCAGATAAGAAACAACCCTTCAATTGGACCCAAAGCCACCGCTTCCTTTGCGGAATGCTGTCGCTGACCGTCGGGGACCTGCGTTAAGCCGAGATGTGACTGAGTAGTCGGAATGGTACGACGCTGCAATCTTTCAAATGCAGGTGAGACAAGATAAGTAAACTATCACAGACAATGATAAGATATGTTCAAAGCTCAAGACGGAGCAACCATCTTATATACCCGGCCGCGAGTCCCAGCCGCAAAGCCTCTCGCCATCGTGGTACCTGATGTGACGACGAACGGCTAGTTGCGCTTGCGATTTCTCTGGGGTAATTAGCGCCCAGAAACGCGACTGCGCCTAACCCCTAACGACTCTTGTCTCTCAAAACTTATAACGCAGTGGACCGCAGAGTTTTCGCTGCGCTGCAGTAATCGCCATGGGCTACCAATCACGGCATAATCGCGCAATTGCCTGCCATCATTGCTGCGTTGCTGCGACACATGGCTGCATCTCACGATCCTTGGCACGCGTTGCTATGACTGTACGTTGCTGCCCAGTAGTCCATGCGAGCATGCACGTGGTGCCGTCGTGGCCGAGAATAACTCACGATGGGTTTTGGCCGGGTGCTATTGAACCATCGTGACCCGCAGGCTCCGCGCTTCCGGGCGATGGCGACGCGTTGCTGCTGGTCACGATGCTCGTTTCCGGTGGTCTGGGCTTTTGCGCTTCACGATGTTCGCCACGGGAAGGCGCAGCTGGGATTTGTCCGTCTCGGCCGACGAGGGCGAGGAAATTGCTTTGGCAGCAAAGTAAGATTTGGATGTTTGAGGTTGGGAAGTATGCGACATGGTCGTAAGGAGTAATTGGTGGGAAAGCAAGCATGCACTCGATTTGTATTTTGATAGCTGTGGACATGATGGTAGTTGGTCAAGGGTATACGTCCTGACTTGCAATACAATTACAAAAGGTATCAATACCACTCTACTCATACTCCTTCGCCTCATGTACTTCACAACAATCCCACCACAACCACTTACTCCACACCTTCATACTCCCCCCCATTAACCAAAACACCAACCTTCCACCCCCTCCCACCCACCCCAATTCCTCTTCTTCCCCACCTTAACCACCCTCCCCAACCCCTTATGCAACTCCTCATCCATCTCATCAATCTCGCCCTCAAACCGGAAATCCACCACAATCTTCTCACCATCCCTTTTCTTCTTGCCCTCCCAGTTCGCCCTAATGTCCACCCTCTCGCCACCGCTGCCGTGGTAATTCGGATACGCGGTCGCTAGCACTGCGGCAATGCGCCCAAAGTACTTGCACCACCAGGCCGCGCCCTCAGGGAGTAGGGCTTGCATGCGGTGGTAGAAATCTTGTTCGGTGGGGCTGATGGACGAGTAGCCGCCGTACCGCTCGCAGAGTAAGATGGCGAGAAGAGCGCGCTCCTCATGCGAAATACCATGAGCGGCACTAAAGATGCCTGTCGTTGTACTTCGCAATGCAGCGCCACCACGTAATTCCTTCACGCTCGCCATGTGCGCGAACATGCCTTGCGCAAAGCTCGTGAGCAAACTATCCGTAAACATGGCGTTCATGCCCTCCGTGCCATCCCTGGGTTCCTCTCCAGATAGCACGCGTGTCGCTTTACGCAGTTGCGCGACAATGCCTGATACGTCGCCGAGAGCGTGTTGTCTAGTGACTACTTCCAGCGGACTCTGGCGCCGGAACTTAGATGGCATATCCGCGAAGTAAATCCCCTCGCGTACGCCGCCCTGGCAGAAGTATATATCGAGGATACTCGGCAGGGCTTGTGCAAGGCATGTTACGAGGAAGGCTACCGCAGGGACTTGGCTTGCTCTGCGTGCGGATACGCGGAAGATCTCGGGCGTATCGGGCTTGAGGAGCGCGGCTTGCACGGCTTGCGTGTCATTGAAGAGATCTTTTGTGGTGCGGAAGCCGTTGATGATGGGGACGGGGTACGGTTGTATCGCGTGCTCGGCCATGAGAACGAAGCCCCAGCCGCGGAAGCCGCCACCGGAGAGATACAGTTTTAGACCTTCGGAGGTGGCGGCGAGGTCGAGGAGGGATTCTGGGATGGCGATGTCTGCGACGGCGGATTTGAGAGCGGCGACGACTTCTTGTTGAAGGGCGGCGTGCTCTTTGCTTGAGGGTGCGCCGGCGGCTTCGAGTCGCTTTGAAAGTGCTGCTGCACCATAGGGCATGCTAGCACTGCCTTTGTCACTCATCTCTACTTCTCCGTTGCTGTGCGTCACGACCCAGGTGATTTGCGTGCTGCCTCCGCCCAGGTCCATAACGAGGCCTTTGACTTTGTCGTACGAGCTGGCAACACCGTACGCACCGATCCTGCCTTCCATCTCTTTAGGTAGAAGTTCCACGGCCCAGTTTGTGGCTTCTTTGATCTGCTTCCGGAAGTCCTCTGAATTCGCCGCTGTGCGAGTAGCCTCAGTGGCCACTACGCGGATGTTCTTGCGCACGTTGAAGTCCTTGCATGTTGTCTTGAAGCGGAGCAGCGACTTGATGACTTGCTGTATAGTTGCTTCTGGGATGGGCACTCTTTGATCTATGAATGGGCTACAGTCAGCGAGCACTTCGTGATGTGATGTGACTATTGCTTCAGCCTCAGCTGTGGCGCAGGAAGACACATACTGCCCTCGTACTGCGCATCATATAGCGAGATAGCGGCTCTATCGAGATACAGCGCAGGCAAGATACGTTGCGTGTCCTGCGACATGTCCGTGATCGAGAACCGGATGCCATTGCTTCCCATCTCGACAAGTGCGTGCGCATCTTTCAATCTGGCCATAGGATACGCATCCTTCACCCTCGTCGTAGGGCCTGGTAAGACCATCTTGCGCCTTGGTCGCTCCCACAGAAGCCTTCACTCCTTGTTCGAGAGCCAAGGAAGTCGTCGGTACGAGCCGCAGAGTAATGGTAGGTATGGCGTGGCGGGGCGTTTCGGTAGTCCGGTGCCTTGGCTCCGGCTGGCGTTGTTTCTATTACCCCAGAGTATCCTCGTTGTGGAACACGCTATTGTCGGTGCATGCAGCCCTAGAAACTATTACCCCCAGGTTTCGAATTCTTCGTTTCTATTACCCCTTCGATAATGCACGGTCAGCAGCTCGTGATGTGAAAATTGTGTTGGTGTAAAGCTGGTGTTCGATATGACGCGGTTCTTTGAACCAGTGAAATCTCTGGCGCTAAGTTGCGGGGAGTCCAATGTGGGCCGAGAAGACGTGCAACGCTCGTTCAAAGTCCTGATTGCTGAAAGTTCGGAAATTCGAATGGCTTCTCGAAAGGTCATTTCGTAAGGCAAGAATGTCCTTGTTGTAGGCTCCAGGCATGCGGTACATGTCATGTACTTATGGTAGGTACCGGTAGTGCGAGCAGTGTCTGACGCGCAACATTAACGGGAATAGGCCTACCGACGTATTTGGCGTTGCAATCGACCAGGTAGCCTACCGTGAAGGGCGAAGCATCACATAGCAGTCGATCAAGAACTGGCGCTCGAAGAATAGAACATGCACAACGTATACACCGCCCACTGCGCCCATGCTCACAAGCTCACCAAGCACGCCAAATCTTTCCAGGACGCTGATGCCAGGTCGCAGCTGCATCAAAGTTGGAACGAAGATAGCAGGCGCAAGCGACATCACCGACGGCATCAGCTCCGACAGCTTGAAACTTGATCCTCGCTGACGAAAGAACTTCTTGATGAACCACGTGTTCCACACAATGCGCAGGCCCATGTTTACTGTATTCGCAAGGACGACGCCGCTGCCTCCGAGCTCCATTTGCCCAATGAAGAACCATGCGCTGCCCGCAAAGATGGCGAAGAAGACGCCCATTGCGACGGATTGTCCGTAGAGCTCCTTGCTAGTGGCGACGGCTGCGACAAAAGCTTCAGTCACGCCATTGGTGGCGAGAAAGGGAATGTAGTAGCAGTAGGTAGAGAGCACGTTCGCGGCGGATGTGGCGGACCATTTCTTGCCTGCCACAATACCAAGAAGTAGAGGGGCGAGGTTTGGGCCCAGTGTGACGGCGAATATGGAGATGATGCCGTATAGACGCAAGATGGTCGATAGAACCCTCGAGGCTTGGACGAGGCTTCGTTTCCCTTCCTCTTGCTGGTTGGCTTTGTCTTTCTGTTTTGCGTTTGACGGGGACTCGGAGCTTGCGCACAGCTTCGCGAACATGTTGCGGCTGCTCTCCTCGATAGGCTGGAAAAGCATACGTGCGATAAGACCTCCATAATTTGATGCAAGAGCGTAAGCTCCCTGATCGGTGAGCGAGGCCAGAGACGTAATCAAGAGCGAGTCTCCTTGCGTCAGAATGTACTTCAAGGTCGATTGGAGCGTAAGCGATCCCGTCAGTCGCAGTAGGGGAACCGAGAAGTATTTGAGCACGACTGACGTATTTGAGGATACCATCTGTTCGGGGAACAAAGAGAATCGATGCGTCTTCGAGACAGGCCATGTCTTGTATGAGTAGACAAGAAGCAACGATAAGGCATAAGCCAATTGCCCAACAGCGAACGGCAGCACGCCAATGTCGAGACTAGCTCGATTGGCAAGTATAGCTGAACCGCATGTTCCGAGGCAACGCAGTAGAGTGGCCGAACTCTCTGCCGATGCTCTTATCTTGTACAGCAACTTCTGCTGTACGACTGAGAACGCTGGCTCAGACAGTAGCTCGATGAAAGTAGCCAGAGAGTACACAATCAAAGATTCCACGAAGTAGGGAACAGAAGGTGTGTCTGATCGAATCCAGAAGAGGGCAAGTACATATGCTAGTGGTGTGCCAAAGAAGACTGCCAAGTAGGACAAGTTGACAATGGCTTGTGTTCCGTGTGCTTGTCGTTGCAAGGCTACCCTCAAGCTTTCGCGTGCAAAATAGAGCACAGATATGGAGAACAGCTCCAGCTGTGCCGACACACCCAGGAGCTGGGGGGACAAGTACCGCAACAGGACCTGATTGACAACAAAGGTGAGCGCCCTGGACGCGACTTGCAGGAGGATGAGAAAAGTGGCTCCTTTCGCGGAAGCGGAAAGGATTGAGTTTGACATGGTTGGGCGAGGACGAAGAGGTAAGGTTGAGCTAGATTCAGGGATCGTTCAGGGACACATTGTGATTGGGTGTTATCGAGGTAGTGAGATGAAAAGTTGTGGTTGGAGATGCGAAGAGACGGTGACCAAAGCAGCTAGCGCCTTTCCGCAATACATGGATAGCTCGCGTGTCGCCGTCCAGCTCATCATCGCTCAGCACGCATCGACATTTCTTGACGACATTACACCGCAAGATGCCTCGACCTTTGTTCCTTGCCTTCATTGCCGGTGAAGATGGTCGTCGTCGCTCCAAAATACGTGGCTAAGACAGAGCGACTGGTCCTTCGGCCATTGAATGTCGAAGATGCAGAAGATGTACTTTTGATGCGCAAGGATCCGGAGGTCATGAAGCATACGTACGTGGATGCAGCGAATCTCAGACAATGACTGACAGTTTAATAGACCTCTGCTACCTTCGGACGACCTCCAACAGGCGAGGGACTGGATCCAGGGCTGTCATGACCGAGGTACGTTCCCAGTTCAAGTATCACTGTCGAACTTCAACTCACAGTACCAGGCAACAACTGGAATTTCGCAATCGAGCTTCTCCATTCGACCGCTTCACCACGCGTCATCGGCCTTATAGGCGCCGTGCGTGCTCCCGAGATCGGCTACATGTTCAGCGCGTCGCACTGGGGACGGGGCTACGCGACCGAAGCCCTGCGCGCCTTCATGCCACTGTTCTTCGCACATTACAGTGGCGACGAGGCCGAGCGCTTCGATTACGCGGTCGCGCTCACGGATACGGAACTTTACAGTAGCCAGAACGTTCTGCTGAAGATTGGATTCGAGCTGTACGAGAAGAGGGAGCAGGACTTTGAGAACCCGGTTCTGGGGACGAGGGATACATTGGAGTATAGGATGCAGAGAACTGAGCAGCTTGAGGCAGGCGAGAAGCTGTTGAGCGTGGGATGACAACACGGCATAAAGCACACGAGCGGACATTGGAACATCTCCGAGAAGCAAGCTGATGCATCATGGTTCAGGATTCTGCATCGACTTCGTCCGATTGGTCACTGCTCGCTGTTCTCGTTCAGCAGATTGTTGGGTCGTATCTGGGTTCAAAGGGCATCTAAGAACGCGGCACAGTTCTCTCGACTTGGTCGTCGTCACGGGCGTCGTCAGATCCCGTATTCGGCATGGGTATCTATGTACAACAATACTCTTGGTCAAATAACGTACGGCACAGCTCGTCCAAGTCAAGCATACCTGTGAGGTAGACCCTTCGCACATTCTTTGCACCTTTTCTTTCACACAGCAATCACAGCAGCTCAGACTCTCACCATCATGCCAGAGATAGATGACATCACTTATTCTCGAGAGGAATGTATTACCGCGATCCTCGAATACTACGAGTTTCTCGCCGATTTCTATCTGGACGAATCGCTGCTCATCAAACCACCAAAAGGCGGATGGCCTAGCATCACAGCAGAAATGTTCAAAGACATGGACAAGACTAGCGAGGTGATCGCTCTTCTCCGCCAGCTTCCGTATATCAACCACGAGGTGCACGATGCCCAAGGCGTTTCAAAGTCCTGCTTCGCTGACTGGCGCCTAATTGGCACCTGGCTCGAAAACAGAAGCGATACCGGTGAGGGCTTCAAATTCACCACGGAAGACCCTGCAAACTGTGAGCAAGTACCACCTCATGTGATTGGACTCACATGTGGCGGTCGGGGCACCGTAAGAGAGTTCCATGTGTGAACTGAATGTGATACACGCACTAACTTCGCACATGTCCCTTCAGACCACATTTCTTTCTGCTCGACACGGAGCAGGGTATTGTCCACTGGTACGAATGTCCTTCTGAAGTCTATTTCAACGCGACGCAAGAACAGGCGCTCGGCGATCCATACGACTACGCGCCCGAGGAAGAGATGGAGTGGCGTGCTGAATGTTCACCCTGGGCGATCGAAGACTTCTTCGAGGTTCTCAAGGACTTGTATCGAGATTTAAAGTTCATTCCGACCAGTCCTACGAAGGTTGTCGACGTCTGGACTATGCTTGCAAACGGCTCTGAGGGAATGGTTGATACACTGCAAGGCATCTACCGTGCGTATGGCTGGCCGGATCTGAGTGTTTACCGCAAGGAAGAGTGTATGAAGGCTATGAGGAAGGTCTTGGAGGAACAGTACCCTGACTTTGCTTATGAAGAGTGATGGTTCGCAACAAACATCATGGCGTAGCCTTCCGGACCTTAGGGACCAAGCTTCCCGTTTCTGGGGCGAGGGATACGTTGGATGTTCGGGAGGGGAGGCGGATGATGGAGATAAGAAGAAGGTGTAGAGGGTGGGCTTGCTGTACATAGGAAGCGTATCACTTTGCACATTCCGTACGTTGAACACCAATTTAAGTAACAATACATTTCTCTCTTTCTACTCTTCTACACCCTGAAGCCTACTACCGCTGCCCCTGCTCCCCTCGCTACTACCAGTAAACCTCCGCGCCATCTGGAAGCTCTCAAAGCTCCCTGGCATGATTGAAATGCTCTCGCGCTTGCGATTGCGCTCCATATCGCTGTCGCTCGAGTCGCCACTATCAGAGGTATCTATCTTCGCAAGAATTTGTTCCAACCCCTCGCTATCCGAGACACTTGAGCCTGTATCCGCGCTGGGTGTCGAGTCACATGATATCTCTGGCGATGGTAGGACGGCTCGTGGCGCCTCGATACCAGGCAGAGGCGGCGGCAAAGCCAAGTGACCATACTCATCGATAGCGGGTGGACTTGGTGTCGGTAGAGAAAAGTAGCTACCTGGATCGTGATCCGTGTATCCAATGCACTCTTCGTCCATGACCTCACTTCTTCTTCTGACTGACGATGATATGCTTCTCACTCGACTGGCGCGAGTATCTTCGAAGGGATCCTAATCTTCAATGACGCTGACTCGCCGAACAGAAGTGGACCCGGGGCTCTGTCTAGACTGGCTTGCTGCTCCAGCCGTAGTCGCAGATATGCGACGGATCTCTGGAATACAGAAAGATTGCATCCGCGCGGCCCACGTTGATGTATACGAGCTGTGGCGACGTGCTACTGGGCTGACTGGGTCTGGGCCGGCTTCATCGACATCGATACGAGGTGCTGATTGTGTGCGGCGAGTGTAACACGGGTCGGGCATGAACTGCGTACCTTCCGAATTGGTGCTTCCTGGAAATTCTCCCTGCACAAGTGTCTGTGCGGTTGATGAGTCTTTGAGATTCTCCTTCGTGCTTTGCTTCTTCTTCTTCCATGATAGCCGCTTGGGTAGCATGTTGTGCTTGCGCTTCGTACCCCGAGGTATGGATGTCCCACAAATCAGCTTTGACAAGAGGCTCGGTTGCGTAGAAGTGCTCGATTCGGAAGATGAAGAGACAGGTGCTCGGGCGTGAGGCTGAGCCTGCGATGAAGAGCCATCTGTCCAGCCATTTCCTGAAAAGCGCGGCACATATTTGCGGTCACGTTGTGAGCGTCGTCGTGAGCTGACAGCTTCCGCAAGCGATTCTTCGAGCGTGGGACCTTTGTATAAGTCAGGCCACGCAGGGGCTTCCGATGGGACCCGAGCGTGATGGCCGGCAGCGGGCTCAAAGCGGTGTCGGGAGTGCACTCGCAAGGCAGTGATCGGCTTGGAACCGATTCTTTGCCGGAAGAGTGGGAGGTGAGTCGCAGCAGATGGTGGTAAGAGGGAGTAACAAGACGCGAGGAGTTGTAAGGCAATGGCCTGTAGGAGAAGATCAAAAGTTTCGGCGCTGGTGGACGCTGGATTGGGGGCTTCTTCGAGGTCTCTGATCCGTGCGAGAAGCTGATTTGCAGTAAGAAGAGCCTAAAGGTGTTACTAAATATCGGCCAACGATGGGTGGCTCTGACGCTTACCTTCTGTGGTGGTTGATTCCTCGGTCGCCAGAAATCGTCGCATTGGCTTGCTTGAAGGTAGTCTGCAACCTCGCTCATGATCAAAGCTTCGACTTTCGATACGTTGTCATAAAGCTCCTGATCTTCTGGTGCTGTGTCATATACGATGCGCGAGACAGAGTAGTCTTCAACTCGAGTTTGCAGCGGACAGTGCGTGTAGAGGGAGTGAGGTTCGTCGTTCGGCGCCAATTGAGTTTTGCATCCGATGTTTGACGTGTTTCCTGATGCTCGATCTTGTTTTTTTGGCGCCGAAGACATGTCAAGTTTAGGTATTGCGTGCAAAGGAGGATTAACAATTTCGTGCCAAAGGGAAGGAAGTAGAGCGTGGCATGCGTGGTGTAGGGGCCGATGATCAGTTGGTGGGTGCTTTCTCGTTTCGTGTAGATCGTGTTTACAAGCGTATCTGAAAGATCTGAAGCCACGTGCGGCACATGCGGGTTGAGGGTTGGAAGGTCCACATGTGCTCCTTTCTCACTTGACCACGGTCGCTGCTACCAATTTTATGCAGCCACTCTTTTACCGCGAAGTCCTTGATTTCAAGCATTGCTCGGTAGCTGGTATGAGACAGGCTCGGTACTGTAAGTCCGTCTCTGTGCACCTTCCATAGCGACATCGCCGTCAATACCATCTTGACCATGTTCTATAGCTTGATCATGACCTACTGCATCTTGACGTTGCCCTTCATCTTGACGTTGCCCTTCATCTTGACGTTGCCCTTCATCTTGACGTTGCCCTTCATCTTGACGTTGCCCTTCATCTTGACCACGCCCTACCGCACCTTGAGCTTGCCCTGCATCTTGAGCTTGCTCTGCCTCTTGGGAATGTGCTGCACCTTGACCATGCCCCCCATTATGATCATGCTCTTCAGATCGACCCTGTCCCTCATCTTGAACTTGGCCTTCATCTGCCGACCGCACAGGAAGGATGGCATACTCGGTCAGCAAGCGAGGTCCATCTGCCGATGGGTTGACAACGAGGCGCGACGTCTCGCCTCTTCTGGCTTTGGCCTCGTTCAGTCTCGCCAGAAAGCTGCTAGGGACTGGTGGGGCTCGTGCTGGAGTGGGTAAGAGCCCGGGAGTAGATACTGGTGCTGACGTAGGTGTGGTCGTAGGTACTGAGTTCTCAGGTCGAGTTGATGCGGTAGACACGTCCCCCACTGTTGCAGTACTAGCTAACTGCGCATCGCTTCGAGCATCAATGCCACTCTCTGATGGCACACCAGGAGCCTGCTTCACCGCCTCAGCACCCGCCAGCTGCGCATCGTCCTGGGCGTTCACGACGTCATCCCTAGGCCTCAATCTCCCCACCTTCGCGCTCAACTTCGTCCTTCCCATTCCCACCAAGTCCACTCCCGGCAATTCCCTCAACACCTCATCCTCTTCTCCGCCCGTTCTCGGCTTCGTGAAAAACATATCCGTCCCAATAACCTCGTTCCATTGACAACTCAGCAGCTGACCATTGTACATGACTAACGGATTCTCTGTATGTAGTCCCGTGATTTGAACCTCACCCATTGTCGCAGTCTCTCCCGTGTTGAGCTCTTCGGCGGTCGGCTCGGGTAGTTGGCCACGCACGGCGTTGAGAGCGCGCAGACGCGATTTGAGCATAGTCGGGTGGCCGAGCGGGCGTTCGAGATTCATGGGGACTTGGGAGCTGGGGATGTTGGAGAGATCGAGCGGTATGTAGAAGTCCGTAGTTGAGGTGGGGGAGTATTCGTATTCCCATTCGTCGTCGACTGCGGAGACCATGGTTGTGAGCTTTGATCGTGTGGGATTTGGTGATGTCAGGTGTCGTGAGAGCAGTTCCAAGAGGTGCGGCAAGAAGGTGGTGAGTGTGATAGGTGGAGAAAAAGAAGTTGCAAAGTGGGCGAACTTTACCGAGCGTCCATCAGTCCCTCATATGCGCCCCAAGAATTTGGCGAAAACCTTGGTGACTCAAGCACACACCGTTTGCTCATGGCACCTTTTGTTGTTAAATTATATACGTCTTAGATACAAACTCTTCCATCAAGTCCAACAAGTCCCAAGAACGGCCATCCGTTCGTATCACTCCTCTTGGTGTAGTTGGTTGTACGTTCTCCCACGTCTGCGAAATAGCTCTACAGTCACTAACACCGCTTAGTATCACGTTCGACTGTAATAGCAAATTGGAATCGAAAGGTCCCTGGTTCGATTCCGGGAGAGGAGATTGTTTTTTTTCTTCTAACTAAGTTAGCATCTTTTTAGATCTTTTTGGTAGTGCGGATGGCTTGGGTGCGCAATCGCCACGACGCACCCAAGCGACGCACTCATTTTTGCCCCAAAATCGTTGACTGAGCGGAGATCCAAGCGAAGATAAAAACATTCAAGCCACTCAACAAAACACAGAAGTGCTCAACAATTAATGCGATCAACGTCTTGATCGCTCAAGCTAAACTCTCAGGCAAGCGCCATCTTGAAAAGATCAAAGACACCAGAAGTCTGTCAGTTCTTGACGCAAACTACCAGGCATACCTAGACAGTAGCATGCCGCAGGTATAGTAGTGTGTCTGCGTTACATACTACTAGTTATAACTAATACATACAGATCATCGACGGTCTGCCAGGCTTGACTGCAATAGCGACTACAGACGCGATACCTAACATTTTATCTGCGGACGCAACAACGGCTGCATCCTTAACTAGCACCAGCGTAATTGCAAGGCTAATAGGGCCCCTGATAGCTCTTGCTCTTTTACACATAATTATAGCATGTTTGACTTTACTCGACTCACCAATCGCCAAAACTGCTGTACACAAGCCGCAAATATAGATTAACCTCTGTACTAGATATAGAAGGCGATACGCTGCCGCCTGACGTCGCTATGGAGATTAAGCTTAAGATTGACGTTGTGTAGAATGCTGTAAGCTATGCCTTGCGCCGTTGGCACAAAGCATTCCTAGAAGCACCGGCTGAAAGCATCTCATACGGACTTCAAAGGTGTTTGACCTTCCTTTGCTTGATGTCTACACTGGTACAAAAGTGCTCGAAACTGTTGTGTCACCCTTCAGGACGGACTGAACTCGAGATCACAGAATTACGAGCGCCTTTTTACATGCCCATGGTGTACACTGGAATGCCGACACAAAGGCACTTATCGCACGGCTATGTATCGATAGCAGCTTGTCCAATTTATGTGTAGAGCCGCATCGCTATCCCCGGACTCGGGCCCTGTCATCCCGCGGCGCGAGACGTGCGCCCAGACCTGCGGCATCCCGCCACGCGCAGCTGCATCTTCCTGTCTGACACTTTGCAGCTTGCGGATGTCGCATTGCCTGTCAATTGCTCTCAAGCGCTATTTCATTGCGCTACCAGCCTACATTGAATGATAAGAACGTCCTGAACCAGCCAGTAAGTGTGTTTCCACTTCTCGCCGGCCGAGCTCTCCCCGGATTATGGAAACCTCATGTCATCATCACCACCTTCCGGCACTTCCGCCCTCCATCCACGATGTGGCAGCGCGCAAACCTGTCATTCGTTCCGGAGGTATTTTGCTTGAACATCCAAAGCTTGATGTGACACCAGCCATCATCCGCACTCTTCCTAAGGCTGCTGTCATGCTGGGCTTTCGGAGTTTGGGAGTCCACCGTTTGTCAGCGTCGGCAATGTCGGCTCCCTACTGTACTGATGGAGCAGAACTGGCTGTCTATAGTTCTCTTTCGAGTAATTGACTACATGCTAACCAACCAGTGCCTCTCATTCCGTATCTCCAGCATGGCGGCGGGCAGGTCCCGCTCCGAGAGCAGTTGCCGTCATCACTTCCGCATTCCTCCATACGGCCAGTAGTAGATCTACCCGAATACCCTCCCATAGCTGTGTACAGCTCAGAAGCCTCCGAGGACTCGTCAGTCGTAGCGCCGGTCGCCCCTAACGCAGACTCGCAACCCACCATCGACATCCCTATAGATCGTTTCTCACATGATCCATCCTTCGAACAACCCTCCACAACCATCGCTGGTGTCGGTGGTCAGTCGACCGAGGCGGATACACAAATGAGGGGCAGAAAACCCGCAATAGCTGCAGCGGGTACTTTCTTTGGCCTCTTCTCGTTCTCGCAAATATACCAGAACGTGCTCTTCGAGCGCCTAACGCCCTGGTCAGAACGACAAGAAGAGCGGGCCTGGGTCGGAACATCGAAGTCGTGGGTGGAACAGAAGACATGCAACTGGTTCGGACTATGCGGTCTGGGCCACTTGAACAAGGACGGATGGACGGGCAAAATCAAAGCGCAGGAACAAAAAGTTGACGCCGTGAATTTGACCGAGTTCTGGCACGATGCGCAATCACCACCAGAGAACTGGGATTCGCAAGATCGCGAAGTACCCCAATACGTCCTGGACTATGCGCCACTCATACATCTCTTCTCGGGTGAAGAGTACTGGCCAAGCGACATTTCAGAGCATTTGATACACACGACGCCACATCTCAACTATACCCCGATACAAGCAACCAGCGACCATCCCAACCTCACAAATCTGAACGATCTGAACAAATGGGGTCGGTTCTTATACCTGCAAAGTGACGACAACGTGGAAGATCGACCAGACTGGCTGGGTAGCGAGACCAATATCCCAGTCGTGCCAGACGACGACAACGAAGAAGGCTATGACCAGCACGACCGCGGAAACGGACACTACCAAAAGGACAAGAACGCAGATAAGGGGACGTGGTTTCACGCTGGCATCGGCGACACCGAAGACCGGGGCGGCATCCGCACCGTAACATCCTTCGGCCTACCAGTACCCACGATGACTCCAGAGGGCGACGAGCTTGTCGACAAGAAGTCCAATTTCCAGCCCGAACTTCGGAATCGACGTCAACGGCGCAAATTAATGGGCAAAAAAGTCGTCGGCGGCAGAAGCGACGCACCCGCCGTCCTCATCACCGTGCCGAAAGGCGACGGCGTCGTCGACGCCTTCTGGTTCTTTTTCTACAGCTATAATCTCGGCAACGCCGTTTTCAACATCCGATTCGGCAACCACGTCGGAGACTGGGAGCATACCGTTGTTCGGTTCCAGCACGGTGAGCCCAAGGCCGTGTTTTTCAGCGAGCATAGTTTCGGCGAGGCGTACACGTATGAGGCGATCGAGAAAGTTGGCAGGAGGGTAAGAGTGGAGAATAAAGGTGTCCAGAGAGGGAATGCTGATGTGATTTTAGCCAATTGGTTTCTCAGCAACAGGCACACACGCCATGTACGCCACCCCAGGCCTACACCCATACGTCCTCCCCGGCGGCATCTTACACGACGAAACCGACCGCGGCCCCCTCTGGGACCCCGTCAAGAACCTGTATAGCTTCACATACTCCTACCAAACCGACGCGCTCGTCGCATCGAACCTCACACCTCAAGCACCAGTCGGATGGTTCTACTTCGCGGGCCACTGGGGCGACAAGTTCTACCAGCTGAGCGACCCGCGGCAATACAGGTTCCTGGGCCAGTATCATTATGTTAATGGGCCCCTGGGGCCGAGGTTCAAGAATCTGGGACGCCAGGAGATTTGTCAGGGGAACGGGGAGTGTGTGCTTAAGAAGTGGATTGGAGATAAGAGTGTAGAATTGGGGAAGAGATATGTTGATGTGGGTGAGGGAGAGGAGATGAGTGATGGGGATGCGAGGAGGGTATTTGGGGACGGAGCGTGAGGCTGATGTGTTGAAGGTGTTTTGGGTCTTTGGATTGTTTTGATGGCGTTTATCTTGGCATCGGGATGGACGTTTGTATATGGGGTTGTCACTTGGATTGATTTTGTACTATATGGCGTGTTGATACTGAGCGATATACCATGTCTATCATTTACCATACAACAAACCAGATTGCGACTCAGTCGTGGCTCGTTGCGGTTCTAAGAGAGACTTTCCGACTGATTTCCTAGGACATCTCTCGCGAGCCTTCGAGATCCATGGAGTCAGAATGACGGTGATGACTTTACTGCTCTTGTTGGCTGGCTTGGTGATGCGGCAAGTTAGCCGGCCATCGAATTGTCGTTGCGGTGTACTCGACGCAGGGATATGCTTGATGAACTGACACTCAATTGCATCACTCAAGATTCTGAGATGATGTCGAGATGTGTATGCGCGAAGCTCTTGTTCTTAATATTTAGGTGGACAAGTATCTCCCGCTAAAACGAGTAATCCGGACTTCGGAGGCTGTCATCGGAGCTGAAGCTCTACGATACTCGACGCTCATTGGATCTTGTAGCTATATACCCGAAATAGTACATCGCATGCATGACTGTATCTCGTTCGTATGAAAGAACGCTTCTTGTGGGCCACCATTGTTGTCTGTCTTTGCGAAATAGAATCGGCATGGCAAAGCCATCATATCGACGCGTGGAGTCAGAAACAGATAAATTTGATGCGCTGTTTAGTGATGATGGGGCCACTTCATCATTACTCACAGGAAGGACGGCGCGGATAGGCATGTCCAGCGGAGGCACGGGCTATCACGCCTTATCAAGGGAAATCTGGCGCTAATGTACGGTGCATCTTACACCTCTTGACAACACCGCTCTTACTCAGGCTGGCTGCCCAACATTCCTACACCACCTTTATCTACCGCTTGCACACACTTCTTGTGTTCGTGCGTCTCTCGCCTCACGTGCCTAATCTCGTGGATAAATTGGTGCAGCTTTGTTTTCGCGGAATTCGCGCCTGATCATCCGCACACTTGAAACGGGCCACTGAAGCGTCTTGGCGCGTCTTCCCAGGTCGTGACATCGTTGGTTTATCCCCCGCCCACCTATTCACCGCTAGAGTACTATCCGCTTGTCGAGACGAGGCACGAGGCCCATCGAGGACGACAACACTTGGTCGCCTGCCTTGCGGTGTCGGAGTCCTTTCACGACGTCTTGTGTAACTACTGTGTCCTGTATCATCATCCCGTGTCCTTTCGGACCGCGTGCCTCGCATCTTGGAACGACGTGTCTCCGTATATCGCCACAATCCCCCTACGCGTCAACACGCTCCACCAACATCTATTACAATGGCTTTCCGACAGCAACAACGACCGATCAACGCGAGGCAGATATCCTACAATGCGCCAGAGCCTCAGGCCGAAGTCGCAACTACCTCACAGCAACTCAAACGACCCCTAGATCAGTCTGAGGAATGGATCCTCTTCTCGCCGACCGCGCCTTCCACCACCGCTCGCACACACACCACCTCGACAGAACGAACACCACGAACAGCTGGCCTGTCGCGCTTCAGTGAATTCGGCTCGCTAGACACGGCGGCGCGGTCTGACCAGGATGACGATGCTGGCACGTTTCTTGGCACCGAAGAGGAGCTGGACAGCTTAGATGATGGGCTGCATGCCTTCCACGAGCCGTCAGAATATGGTGCACCTGCAAGTAGACTACTACAAAGCGGCGAGACAGTACTGCCAACCCATGATGGGCTGGGCGAATTCGAGCCAGATGCAACCATGCAAGAGCACATGTGGCAGTTCGAGCGACCGCGACGACGAGTTGCACGGAGACGATCAAGTGTCCAGCGACATTTTAGTGTCTTGGATGAAGCAGACGAAGTCAATCAAGAGCAGGAGCGGCGGCAGCGCATTGAGAAATGGCGGTTGGAGCAGAGCAAGGCCCTGCTGGAAGAAATAGAGAAGGAGACCCGACGGAGACGGCGGATGAGCATGGTCAGTACGACACGAAGTCGGATCGACAGCACACAGCAAGCGACACGACCTGCACCATCGAAAGCTGCGCCATCGGTCGTAGACGCGCAGAGCGAGTCATCCGAAGAAGGCATGGAGAACTTATCGTTCTGGCAACGGATAACACGAAGAGTTATTCGCGACCTCATTGGACTCGACGAAGATACGCTTTCCGTCATCTTTGGCGAGTCCCTTCCTGAAGAAGCGACCACGCCCACGGCAGGCTCACCCATCGATGTCTACGCAGACAAGGCATTTCGCGAGGCCGGCATAGACACCTCCACAACTGAGGACGGCTGGCAGACCCGGCTCCTCGAGCGTGTAGCACACGAGCTCGGGATCCTGGTGAATCAGCTCTCTGAACACCCCGGCGCATTCTCAACCTTCAAGAGCACTCAATCAGTCACCGACTACGCCGGCCTGACAACGACAAAGTCAAACACCACTACGGCACCCACCGCACCTGCCTCGCAACCAACAACATCCGCATATTTCGCACCCACATTCCAGCAGCCGACACATACATACAGCGAGGCATCTCTCTGGGGCATCGAGGAAGAACCCACCGAAGCGAATGCTGGTGCCCCGCCAGCTCCCATGGCGAACATCGCTGAAGATCTTTTGCGCGAGCGAGAGTATTGGGAGCGCGAATTGGACGTCAAAATGGTGTTTAACTTCTTAGTCAAGCGCTTCACCTCCACACGGCCTGCGCAGCCACGCCGAACTTCATCCGCACCAACCACCGCCGACGACAGCGATTTATCTTCCGCGCGCCGCGCAGCCATCATCCGCCAGCACCACCCTTTGGTCAAGCGGACGACGGACCCGCGCAAGGACGTCACATACCGGAGCTACTATAACTCCGGTTCAGCAAAGAAGTCTGGGGGTCTGAGGAGTAATGAGTCTTGTGCGAGCCAGAGCACGAAGAAGAGTAAGCGGAGCAGTAGTTCGGCGCGGAATTATTGGGATTTTGGGGGTAGTGTGGGGAGTGGGAGGAGTGTTTTTGCTGGGGAGGTGTAAGGCGATGGGATGGGAAGGGGTATGTATGATGATGATAGGATGATTTCACGATTTGGATTAGAACGATATTATACGATTCATTGTGGGGACTAGAACGGCAGCATTAGTATAGGGGGATTGGAATGTGGATGGGATGAGGTGTTTTGGGAAGATACCTGGATTTGGATGGATAGCATGTACGATAGATGTCTCTTCACTTTCTATATTAGGAACATTGAACGACTCAGAACTCAGCTGGGCGCGCGATATATACGGCGTCTGTTTGACGTTGACATGACTTTACTATCTCCCGCAGCATGCGATAGACGAATCGAGCGTCCTTGCACTCCTTATACTATAAACTCTCGCCTGTTGTTTATATCTATAGCTCGTCTTGCTACTTCCGTTGCATGCTGAAAGAAGCGGTTCCATTCGACTGATTCGATGGCACATCTTTTTGTAAATGGTTCGTCGTTCTACACCTCGCAAGGCGAAATCTCGAAGTGCAGCTGAAGGGGCAATGTTTACGCCACCAAAAAGCCCAGCGTTCAGCCTTGTCATGTTGATGCCTGAATGACTGGCATGCGCTGCACCCCCTCGATGCCTTCAAATACGTGCAAATTGCCCCTCCAACACCTCTCTGCATGGCCTCTCAGGCCATGTCGACGTCCGCGCCCCCGTCCTCTTGCAATTGTCCTTCGAACGGCAATATCGATAGCGCGCTATCGACCGCAGCAAACGTCCTTTCTATCCTTACATTCGCATTCGTCTTCCTCTTCGGAGCGTCGTATTCCTTGACTGCGCAATGGGGTGTCGGAGGCGAAAAGGCGAAGCTTCGCGATAGACAGGAGAAGTTGTGTGATCGGCTGCTCACTCTTTTGAGAAAATTCGACTCGCACAAAAAAATCCCACAAATTCAGAAAGGGATGTATCAAGCATATCTCAAAGAGCCACTCGTCAAGCTGGAGGGGAATATCACAGAATTAGAAGCAGATGTCGACGCGCTGTCTTCGGGAAGTAAGCAATGGGATACCATGTCGCGGCATGTCCAGATCAGACCGTGGCGGCGGCGAAAGCGCGACCTGAGTCTGGACGGCGGCCTAGCAAGTAAGTGTCCAGACACAATTGATCGTAAGCTTGCGTACTAATGGGAACAGGACAAATGAGCTCACAGCTTTCAGGAACAAATGGGAAAAGGTTCATGCGCAGACGATCAATCCGCGAAAGAGCAGGGTCGAAAGAGAACAGGTCAATCTGGAACTGAAGCTTATTGATCGCCTGGTTGAGCTTGAAGTAAGGCTGGTTTGACGCCAGAGCTGATAATTAGATTGACGATTTGAGACTGCAGTGTATAGCGAGTTTTGAAGCCTAGAGAGAGCCCAGTACCGCTAGATTGTAGTGTGTTTGGGAACATTACCGGGATAAGTGTAAGGCATCATAACACACGTCGCAAGTTATCAATTTGTGTAAGGAAACAGCCAGTGCTCATTTTCACAAGCATTGTACCGACTCATTGTAGACGGCGACGACTTTTCGCCAGCCATCATTCGTGCTACTGATACACGAGTGCTCGTTCGACGTAGTCCATCTACTAAACAGTGACGCGACGCGCCATCAGCAAGCGTTGGGAATACGACCGATCATTCGGGTAGCACGCTTTCCTAGGTAACGGCATTTGCAACGTTGTAATCTATTAATGCTCATGCTGTGTCCCTCCGTTCTACCACTCTGAGCTTCCTTGAAGTCCATCCAATTTTCATCGTCTCACTGAGTCATGGGATTTATACTCTACTGACTTCAGCGTTCAGGCTCAGGTATTCTCCCCTTCACAGACAGAACCATGTCGACCTCTGAATCTTTGCCTTTGTGCAACTGCCCCACCATCACCGACAGCGCTCTGTCCACCGCAGCTAACATTCTTTCAATACTTACATTCGCGTACATTGTCTTGCTCGAATTGGCATTTTCTCTCGTCGTTCGTTGGTCAACAGATAAGATGAGCACTCACGAGAGTCTTCGCACCATAGTTATCCGAATAAGTGAGAGAGCCAGAACCGTAACTGCAGAGTATCCGGAATATTGTAAAATCATGATAGACACGAAGTGGGACGAGGCTCAAGCTATCCGCATGCAGCTGGCGGACGAAGCCGCTTGTGATGTGCGCGGTGCTGATGGAGGCGGCGAGCGGTGGTATCATATGTGGCGACCTGCGACAACTAGAAAGAAGAGAAGAGCTTGGAAGCGTCAGGCCTATCAGATTGAGTATTTCATGAGCCTGAAGGAACAAGAGTTGTAAGTCGCCCCAAGTTGTGCTACTTGGTGGATATTCTGCTGATCCACGCCATTGCAGTAAAGAGAGGAGGCAGGAGACAAAAAGTACCAAGAATAGCGGACCTGCCACGAAAGAAACAGATGAGAATGCTACGGCGGATCGAGAGGTTGATAAAGGATGAGAATAGGCGAGGACGGGAGCAATTGAAGAAATATGGGCAGCGCTAACCATGTCTGGACTAGTCCTTACCGTGCTCAAGCTTACAGCGACACATGCAGCCTTCTTCGCCTACTCATCCACGACACTTGCTTCAGCGTGATCGAAACATATCAATGACATCAGACTCACCATTCAGCGCAATCACACGAGTGACTAGACTTACACAGGAGGATCGAACAGAACCTGCTGAGCCTCAACCCGAGCACACGAATGCCCGGCCATGGCGAGCCCAGAACCTATCAGCACGTGTATTTGCCCTTCGAATAACGACAGCGCCTTATCAACCACCGCCAATATCCTATCAATACTCACATTTGTCTATGTTTTCCTGCTCGGAACTTCTTATACCTTCGCCGCGCGATGGGTCACCACAGGCGACATTTCGAAGTTTCGGACGGAGATTGTATCGCTACGAGATCGGTTTCAGGCCATCAAAATGAAATATCCACAATGGTCTCCAGATCCACGACTTCCTGGACTCATCCTACGGAGCATTGAAGTAGACCTTAGCAAGATTGAGGCAGAATTGGCGGAGCTCCCGTTGCGGGCTGATGGAAGTGGAGAGCGGTGGTATTTTGTGTGGCGCCACATTGCTACCATGCACAAGAGATCACAGTGGAAGAATATGATGGATAATTTGCAGTACCGTGTGACAATGGTCGAGATACAAGCGTAAGTACTCGTGATGTATTGTCTACTGAAATTGCAGTGTGCTAACCGTGGGTCGTCTAGAGGTCTTCCTGTGCCTAGAGGCACAGAGTCTACTGGAAAGGCTGAACCAGGAGTCTAGATAGGGCGACGTAAATAATAGCAAGGACGGTCAAATTGTGAAGTAAAGGATCATCTCCTTCAGTCAATAGCTTCGCCCGGATTTTTCGAACTTATCAGGGTCTACAAGGTTCTTGATTTGGATCGTGAGTAGCACTACGACATCGCAAAGCTGTATGGTCAAAGCAGTGGCCTTCAAATTGATGGCAGGTCTTACGACTGATGTAGATCTAGTTTAGACTTTATGCGATCGTATCTTGCTTTCCATATACCCGGCACTGCTATCACGCCTACCGCCCGTTCTTGATATCATCCGCAATCTTCTCTGCAAACGCATAAATTGTGCTCTGTGGATGTCCTGCAGGTAATAGCGCCATAGAACTTGCATCAACAACTCTAAGGCCCTTGACGCCAAAAACTCTCGCGCGAGTGTCCACCACTGCCATAGCATCATCCGTTCGCCCCATCTTACATGTGCAAGATGCGTGCCACACGGTCATCGAATTATTGCGAATCGTGTCGATGATTTGAGCGTCGGTCTGCACTTGAGCGCCGGGAGCGTACTCATTTTGATCAGATTGTCCGGCCCGCATAGCATCCGTAGCAAACGCGGCGCGCATGCGCTTGAAGGCTGCTATGGCCACAGAAACATCTGTTGGATCCGTGAGCCAGTTTGGATTAATGACAGGCAAGTCAAATATGCTGTTCGACTTGATCGTGACTGTCCCTCTGGAGAGTGGTGCGACCAGTGCGCCGAGGATGCTGGCATATTGATAACCGTCTTTCGGCTGCGACAACAGGACGTTCGAGAAGTCGCCAACCAAGCCAGGCGTGGAAAAGTACTCAATCTCTGGCCAACTCGCAGGGTACCGGTCGAGTACGGCTGCGGCCTCAGGAGTGATAAGATTGCGCGGCGCTTTCTCCCATGCTATGAAGTCGGCGACGGGGCTGGTGAAGACGCCTCGTCGGAAAAGAGTATAATCAACCGTGAACTTCAAGGCAGTGTAGATCGGGTCGTTGGCCAGTCGAGTCAGTGTCTCGACGTTGTATCGGTATGTGATTCCAAACATGACGTGATCCTGCATGTTCTGGCCTACGCCGGATCGGTCGGCGAGGACGGGTATCTTGTAACGATCTAACGTCTCTTTAGGTCCAATGCCACTCAACATCAGTAGCTGGGGCGAATGGAATGCGCCGGCGGACAAGATGACTTCTTTCCTTGCCGTGAGAACTCCAAGCCCGATATCAACGCCAGTGGCTTGCTTGTCCTCGTTGAAGATGATCTTGTGTGCCCGCGTAAGAGTGAACACCTTCAGGTTCGGGCGAAACGCCGCTTCGCGAAGGAAAGATGTCTCACTCGAGTCGCGCTTTTGCTCGCTCGCCCGAATCGTGGAACTGCAGTATTGCGTGCCAAGTAGCGATCCAGAGTTGAAGTCTTGCACGGTGGCTATACCGATGGCGTTCATGCCGGCCTCCATGTAAGATGAGAATGGTCCTGCATAGTTACCATACGAAACCTCAAGAGGTCCACCTGTAGGGCTGAATGCTGCCGCATTGTACTCGGTAGTCGCATTTGCGGCGCGTAGATCATCGTTGGGCGGCGTAAACTTGACAGACTTCTTGAAATAGGGCAGTAGATTGTCGAATGTGTACGAGTCGTCGCCTACAGCATCGGCCCATTTCTGGTAGGATCCTGTGTCGCCGCGTTGGTAGATCAGGAAGTTGCGCGCAGAACTGTGCTTGCGTTAGAAACTGTACGCTCTGAGGAATCGCAGACTGTGTTACCTCCCACCCAAGCACCTGCCCCTCGTGTAACTGACTGACCTTCCATTCATACCAGCCTGAGGCGTTGTGATGAAGTTCCAGTCCACAAGTAGGTTCTGATCGGCCGGGCTTCCCCCAACAAAGACGACATCTCCTGCAGGGGTTGTGCTGAGTATCGGGCTGGCAAGTTGATGCGACGTGCCAGGCTCGATGACGGCGACTTGGACATTGCGGTCTTCGGAGAGTCGATCCGCAAGAGCCAATCCTGCTGTGCCGCCCTGAGATGATGCAATTTCAGCTTATATAGATTTTTTTACTCATGGGAAGCTGAGTAGAACGTGGGTACTAACACCGATGACTATGTAGTCATATGTACCAATCTGACGCTTTTCATGATCGTCGACGGGTGTAGCCGGAGCAGAAGTAGCCAGCGCCACGAAGAGGGACACAAGTACAAAGGCTCGCATAATGTTGAAGTTTCGCGGTACTCGAACAATAGTAGCCCTGCCCAGCATGCAGGGCCGAGAGGCTCACCTTATGAAAGTCAAGCAAGGGCAATGCGGAGAAATCCTTCCAGAAACTCATGTCCAACGATAAAGTTTGAGATTGAGTCAATACTGTCTGCGAGCGGCGAATGAGATGGGTCGACTAGAAGAAAAAAGACTTCTTTTACCGTACTCCCGTTGTGCATGCTTTTGAGTTTAGTGGCGTCGGCTTACTTACCAAAACTAGGAGGAGGATACTTACATGTGACATGCCCCAAACAACAAGCAAAAGCATGTTGCCATAACTGGATGAAACAATACTGTATATTGGGATATTAGACTCAAGAACGAGATCGGAATGTTATCTTACTGTGAAATTAAAGGTATCCGCGCGCAAGCCATCATGCATCGATGTCAAATTTACCAATACTCTGATCTACCGCAGGTGTGTCACTGCGGATGATCGACGATATGATCGACAACGCTTAGCAACGCACGCAACCAATTGGGGCTGAATCGCGTGGCTTCTATGCGTAACTGACTCGCACGAATCGCTGCAGATTGCGTCAACAATACGGGAGTGTCCAGAGTCTACAATTGCGACGAAATGACACGATTGATCGATTAACACGATACAATATTGTTACCGCTCCAGACAATCATAGGGGACTGGATACCTAGGTGTTGAGTTAGGCAGGATACTCGAACTCAGACGGAAGTGGGAAGAGACGGTACCTTGTGTGATTGTCTTCGAATGCTAGGCGGAACGCGAAAAGGCGAGAAAGCGTGATTTGGATGGGTATTCTGCTGCGATTATGCCGGAAGAGAAAATTAGGGCATGTATCGCATGGCGGGATGATTGAGACTCCCGTGTGCAATACTAGCATCGCCAACCGAATCCCCTATCGTTTGTCAAGAGGTTGGAAGCATAGCAGCTGCACGCCGCTCTCAAGAGAAAGGAGTAACGCTTAGCCTCGTCTTATTAGCACTCACATTCCCACATCGAGCTGCCCTTGGACCATTGCTATTTGCCACGTGCAACAGTGTTAGTTATCGTATGTCTAGAAGCAATATGGGTGCATCTTGACGTGCGACTGGCTCAGGATTGTAGGCCCAATCCAACGATGTGCAATTGTCCTTCGAACGGCCGCGCTATCGTCCGCCGCCAATATGTTTCGAGTCGCAATTCGAGGCTCAAACGTTGCACTCAAAAATGGTCCGCATCAAAACTCCAACTGCCGAGACCGAGATCGCGTCTCGATCTGATTTGGTGTTCGTCAGGAAAAGTTGCGTATGTGAGTTTGTAGACTTTGGTTAGAGGGTTAAAGTTTGGGTGCCAGATCTTGAGCAAAGAAAATGCTGTTACATCGCGTGAGTTGAGGAGGCGATAAACTCGAAAAGGGTGACGAAAATTGAGAAAGCCAAAGGGATTCACGGTTCTTTCCATTGAGGTGCCGAAGCTGCCTGGGTGCTCCCTCAACCTGCTTCACCTGCTTGAAGCACTGCATTTCCAGGCTCACTGTTATCACAAATCCCACCTCGTCAGTCTCGCCACACTCTCTTGCACACATACACAACTTACACTCAGCGCTCAACTCTTTCGCCTTCTCACAGCTCGGCAAGTATTCATAAGATCGCCAACCCTGCCCGCCTTTCCCCGAGCCCTCCATCCGGCTCCCAAGCGCCGAGGAATATGCAACCCGTCTCAAGATCCGACAAGTCTGCCTAGATGTCATCCTCAAGCGCTTCTGCCGAATCTGCGACAGGAGTTTACGCTATCCAGAAGAGCCGCAAATGCCGAGCGAATGGTTGATGAACGACGTCGACGACAGGATGTGTAACATGATGAGAAACTGGATCCCACCGCCGACACCAGAGCCCGAAGTCGTACTCAGCTTATCAACATGCTGTCATATCTTCCACGAGAAGTGCATCATGGGCTGGATTGCGAGCGCATCGTCTGAGCGCAATCTTTGCACTAAGTGCAAGACACCGCTGTATCGCCTCGAGGTACTCGCTCCGGAGTTGGAGGTTCACTGCTTGGCTGAGCGATGGAACATTGCCACTACTGCTCAGAAAACCGACGCTTTCATCGAGGTCCTCACTGCTGCCGACGAGCTGTTCGTGACAGAGCATGGCAAGGCCGGCGACGAGCCTGACTTTGCGCGCATACCTCGCTACATCCGCGATCAATGGGAATGCAGCGGTAAAGCTATAGAACACTTCTCTGACCATGGTTCCGGCTCGGAGACCCGCTTGTTCGAGCTGATTGTCGCCCAGCGCGTCCACGATCGACTGGTAGAAGCTAATGTGCAAGATTCGTGGGCTGGCCAGATGTTCATGGGCTTGTATGCGAACATAACAGCAACGTTCGATCGCCTATATCGTACACCAAAGCCTGCTACACCGTTCGAAGAGTACACCGCCAATCTGTCCACCATCTCTAACGAGTACAGCTCCTACAAGCGAGCATGTAGGAACCTCGATCACTGCCTCGACGAGGTCATTGCTGACGCCGACACTCCCTCTGATCGAGCGTCATGTGGCCAAGGTGCCCAATCGCGACCGATATTATCTGCCACTCGACGAGGCGTGGCTGGAAGAAGCTGCTGCTGCGTGCGTGTATTCGAATCTTCCACAAACGCCTAATTCTCCGCAAACGTCTGAGTCGCCGCAGACGCCGGGTCCTAGTCTAGATCTTGCCCAGCCGTGCACACCTACACCTGCTCGCGGATTCAACAACGAGTACTCCATGCCGGACTTGGATAGTGGAAGCTCAAGTGTTGGGCGGGGCATGACTGCGCCGGAGGCACCTAACCCTGTGCCTCAAGATGAGGAGTACTTGTCGTTCAGTTTGAATAATCGGAGCTATACTACTGTGCCCAACACCCCGCTGCGTGGAAGCCAGAATGGAGAGATGCCGGATACAGACGATCAGGAATGGGAGACTTGAAAATTGGAAGTGGTAGAACGGAGGAGGGATGGGAATTCCCCTGCGTAACGCCTTAGATCATTGAAATGGACGTAGGAGAGAGGATATAGCGGTATGCACGGGTGCCGGGGGTGAGGAAAGTATTGGAACGAGTATGGTGACTTGCGGACCTGTAATCTTGTTTGCTTTGAAGACGGAAGAAGAGTAGATGATTTTTGATGTCTCTTTCTGTCACTCGTGATGACTTGGATGTTGCCCACCTGTGTTCCTGGCGCTTGTGACCGCGTACGTCTATGCTTTTTCGTGCGACTCCAAATCAAGGTTACAACGTTTAGGCATCCGCTATCAGAACCGTAGGTATCATTGCTATCTCGACTTACTCAATCTACGCTGATTGCACTGCGTGGTCGTCGACGTGGTGTGGTGTGATTGGTTTAGCGGGAGCTTCTCCAGCATGGAATATCCTTGCGCCTGATCCGCGAGTATGGGGGCTCTGAGCACTGGTAGGTATTACACCGTGCCGTAGGTACTGATATCTATTAAGGTTGGAGACTCGCAACGTCCCTGAGTTTATCTGAACGAAGATTATGTGCTTAAAGCTTGGTTCCGAGTTCGGCAGAAGGAGAGCAAATCTCACTTGCGGCGCAAAGCAATTCCAGAAACATAAAACTCAACGAGGACCTCGACAGTAACACCTTCGGGATATTCATCTGCTTTAAAGTTGCTCGTTTGGCACGTTCGTCTAAGGGCCATGGTCGCCGTTGGTGTTGTCTCGGATTCCACACTTTTACTAAAGGCTAAAATGTATGCAGTTAGAGGCCGACGCTCGCTCCCGCACAATGACGTCAAACCCGGTTTTGCAGCGCACGTCGCGGATCGTGAGACTGGCGGTCAGCGACTGCAATCATTTTCCACGGGCACTGCGCGACATCTGGTGCAATCAGGAGGCGGCGTTCGGCCTGCATTGACGATCCCGCGTTCAAGGCGTCCAGGCGCGGTAGTTGTGCAGTGCGTCATATAGAGTTGAGGGGAGGGATCATTTACTCTTGTTTTCGCGTTTCATCGTACATGATTCCTTGGTGTTTAGTTCCATAACACAGGTACATTGCTGAGGCGACTTCGTGAGCTGTCTGTCATTGTTAGCTACGCAGGCGACGTTTGCTGTGCCACCAGACAAGAGGCGCCCTTCGTCGGAGAATCTCCCATACGTATACTCCAAGAAGGTCGTGTGAGCGTGCGCGTCCATAGCAACAACCGCAAAGATGAATTACGCAGCATGGATCGAGGAGAAGAACCTCAAGGTAAGTGCGATGCTGTATCTGTCTGCTCTGTGCCAATGGTATTCTAACAAGCCTCGAAGAAAACCTTCATCATGGCCACGCTGGCTTCGACGTTGGTTGGAACATTCACAGCATCCATGGGCCTCTACGACCGCGTCTCAGACAAACGCGAGCAGCACAAGCAGAAGCAGCGTGATCACAAGCAAGACGGAGAGATCAAGGAGCTCAAGGAGAGCTTCCAAAAGGCGCAGAAGGCGGCAGAAGAGAGACAACAAAGGATAGACCAACTGGAAAATGGTGGTGGTGGTGGTAGTGGTAGTGGTGGTGGACAATACAACAATGGAAGAGGGCAGCAGATGGCGATAAGAGGAGGTGACGTTGGCTACAACTTGGAGCGCGATGCAATGATGGTTCAGCGAATGTACGACAACGGCTTCGGGCGCTATGGAAACCGCTTCGCTCAAGGTGATGGTTCGTAATCCAGGACACCATCCTCCTCCTAACTTACCATACTGACTATTTATCCAGCAATCGCCGAGAATCAACTCCAAGCCCAGATCATCTCCCTCCAACAGACAGTCATAAACGTCCTCCAAGACGCCCTAAACAACGACCGCCAACTCACCCGCGCCGACCAAGCCAAGCTCATCGCCGCATCCAATGCCGCACGCGAAGGCTCGCTTGACGCCCTTGAAGCTGCACAACAACGAATGGCAGGCGCGCGAACGACGCGTTCCGAATCACCACCGCGCTCACTCGCACCGCCGCCACGCCCAGCGCCCACGATAATGGGCTCATCCGACCAGCTATACTGTCACTACTCCCTCGACCTGCAATATTCCACCAACAAGCCCCTAGCTGCATCGTTCGCCCCAGGCGGCTCGTGCGCCTGTCCAGCGTGTGGCGTGCCACTGGACGTCACAGCCGACGACTTTTGGATGATTGGGAAGCGCACGCCCAAGACCATTGTCGAACACGGACATCACACTGAGATAATGGAAACGCGAGAGTTCCGTCTTGGGCAAAGATTTGCATTGAAATGCCACACCCCTGATGGCGAGTACGCGTGCACGATATGCAACAAGTACCGAGAGGTCGATGCTATCTGTAGAACAGTGGATAGTTTGGTGAAACATGTGGGCACGTTTCATGACGTGGATGAGTTGGAGAGGGATGTGGATTTGAGGGAGGTTAGGGTTGATACGAGGAGATTGAGTCTTCCTGCCCCTAGGGCGCCAAGTCCACCGCCGAGTATGAGTATGCGGAGGGAGGAGTTGGAGTATGCTCATCGGTAGTTCGAGAGTGACTTTATGTCACTGCGAGGAGGATTCTGAACTGTTGAGCGAGGCATTTCGGGTGGTGCATATGTCATTGAGGAGTAAGTCACGTATGTACGTCACGAATCTTCTTGTCATGATAATCAAGCGTGTTTGCCTTTCGTGTCTTGTCACCGAATTTTGATATCACAGACTAGTGTGATTAATCTCATATTCACGGGCTTTGTGAAGAGATGGGAGTATTTGAGGGCGAGATGGTGATGTTATGTGAATGCGAATGTTCGTCGCAATGATGCTGATGAACTTCACAGCTGCTTGAGGCCACGGCCGCATACATCAATCTCGCAGTGCTGGCATATAGCGCTCTTCTTCTTCAGACACGCACACAACAGTCGTACTTCCACATCTACTACTCTTCTTCATGTACAAATTCAGTGCATTTATCGACTGGCGATTCGTTGCTCGATTCTTGGATTTCATTCCTTCGATCTTCTCTTCTGGTTTCATCTCAGCTCTCCACTCTTGGAAGGCCGACATAACTGCATTCATCAAGCAAACTGAAGTCAGTCTAGACACCAACTGAGAGGAAAAAGGTTGTGGTGGCTACTGACAATAAGAGACGCGCGGACGAAGAGAAAATACGCAAGGCCCAGGCGGCTGCAGACATAAAGATACACGAGGATGAAGAAAGAGAAGATAAGAAGAGAAAGAAGAGTGCCCCGTAGCCGCTGGCGACAAGCCCGCTCAGCCAGACTCTTGTAGCACTAGTTCCCGTATAACTCAACAATCGCGTCTGGACATGGCTTCAAGCGTTCGCGGACATGCGTCGCCGCCACCCCATGGACTTGCACAACCCAGCCTCCAACGTACCGCAGCTGGTCTGGCAAAGCAGCCACCACCCATCGCATTTTCTTTACCCGCGCGCTCAAACACGTTCACGTCGGCTGGTCCAAAAACTGTTTTCAACACTCCGTCGTCATCGCCGCCACAGTGACGAAGTAGAGCGCCAACGACTAAATTTACTGCATCAGGTAGCCAAGTCATCTCTCAACCATTAAGGCGAGCATCGGATACAATCCAGGGAAGTGGTGAGAAGAATTCTTTTAATCCTGCGCCACGACCATCATTTCCAGGTGCTCCTCAAGCTCCCTCAAGCCTAGCACATCGAGGGCGTGGGCAGGCTTGTTGACCTCATGGCATGGAATTGGGTCGTGTGCTACATCGGAGCATTTTTGAATGATAGGGTCCTGTTCGAGCGGTGCTTCCGATAGGTTCTGCACCATGATTGGGTAAGTTCGCTAATGCAAAATATTTCTCGTATTAATGACAACATAGTACGTGATTCGTAACATTCCTCAGCTTTCGCTTGTGGTGGGCTTGCACCAAGCCTTCTGCTTATGCATCCTCACGCTTCCGAGTCACTGTCGAACTCCACGTTCAGCAACGGAATCGCCTCATGTCCACGCGAACATCTTCTCACGCTTAGTTGCGTATACTTTGGAGCTAGTCGAAGTTTTCTTCACTTGACGAAAAGCCTCTGCGATACCTCGAATACGTGCAAGGCTTATCAAGCGAAATTATTTCCGCGCGAAAGCTCACATGGCTTTCCGCAACCTTCCGAAGACCTCTTTCAAAGTGGAATGTTTAACCAGAATACTGACAGTATCATCACCCAACAGCAAGAGCGGGACCTGAGCGGTATGAATTACCATGTTAATTGCTGAGGCATCGGCCGCTTTCGCTCCAATCGGAAGCCATGCTCAGCAGCGCCATCTCAACTCACCCGCTTATGAAGAGCTCAAGCTTTTGCTTCTGCACCGTGCACGTTCGCAGAAGGGTTACTATATTGCTCTGTCACATGGTGAGTCTAATTGCATGAAGTGGTTGAGCGAAATAAGCATCACTAAAGCGCTTTGAGTGATGCAAACAGTCGTCACATTGCAGATGGCCTAATGAGGCAGAGAATAATGGCACCTTCTGTGAAGACTGTTCACATGGAGAACAAAGGGATATAAGGGTCGTGAAACGTGGACTGAAGAAAGACATCACAGAAAGCAGCACTTCCTTCCTTCGCACCATCACCACTAGACAGCTCCTCTAGCAGTTGCAGCATCCCATCGTTGAAATAATCGAAACCTCTCACTTCCCAATCAAACCCAAGCAACAACATCAAAATGGTCTTCATCGTTCCCTCCAAGGCTCTCCGCCTCGCCGTCGCTGGCTGCAATGTCATGACCTGGATCAGCTCCATTATCGTCGTCGGCATCACCGGATACTTCCTCAAGGACTACCCACATGACCAGCACCTTATATTTGAGATGTGCATTGTAAGTTCCGCCTCGCGTACTTCCTGCCTTCAACTGACCTGTCTAGTCTGCCATTGTCCTTGGCCTCTGGATGCCCTCCTTCGTCCTTCCCGTTCTTAGCTCCTACAAGTTCTACTACGGCCTGCCAAACTTTGTCTTCAGCTACCTCTGGCTCACTGCTTTCGTATTTTCGGCCCAGGACTACAATCAGAGCCAGTGTGAACTGAATGCGCCTTTCGGTGGATCTTGTAATTTGAAGTTGACGAGCGAGTCTTTCATCTTCTTGGCTTTGTAAGTCTTCAAGCGCATCGGGTTGTCAGCTTGAGTGCTAATGATTGCAATAGCTTCTTCACCTTCGTCAGCTTCTTGGTTGATGCTTATGCATGGAAGGCTGCTGCTGTCGCTGCTGCTGAGCCAGTGCATCCTGAGAAGCCTGTTGAGGCTCCCGTCACTGCTTAAGCTGGGATGGCTACTACTTGTCGGCGGCAGTCTTGATGGCGGCGAGCCAGATGAGATCGAAATCATCAAAGGTCTGGTGAGATATGCTCTTTGTTTGAGATCAG
>Ga0265797_10001869_pt1 | contig 36539 bp, 35 predicted proteins | sample P2T30metagenome_FD_192433 | JGI IMG/M metagenome (GOLD analysis project Ga0265797, IMG submission 192433) | Plant litter microbial communities from East Loma Ridge, Irvine, California - P2 T30 | ecosystem: Environmental > Terrestrial > Plant litter > Unclassified | place: USA: California...
CCCGACTCCAGGATGCCTCTGTACGTCACTCGTATCCACAAGCTGCCTCGGCACGATTGCATGAACTATCGCTGATATCAAAACAGCCATCTGCTGGGCAAGAAGGTACGAAATGTGCGGGCGCACATGGTGTGTAGTACTCACACACTCAGTCATGGAACGTCTACAACCCGGCAAACATTGCAAAAGTCAAGGCAGACGAGGAGGCTGCCGCCGCACGCGAAGCCGCCCATGAGCAGCGCATGCAAGAGCTCGATGCCGAACGCCGCGCTGCCATCTTACGGGGTCGAACGCCTCCACCACTGCCCGAGGAACTCGATAAGAAGGATGTCAAACAGAAGCGAGAGAGAGACGACCGTGGACATGACAGAAAGCGGAGAAAACTTGCTGGGGAGGATGACACGGACGCGGACATACGTCTAGCAGCGTCACTATCAGCTCCCAAAGACGGCAAGGAGGAGGAGGCCAAAATACTGAAGCTGAGGAACACCAAGATCGATGCGCCGCTCACGGACCATGCCGGTAACATCGATTTGTTCCCCGTGGACATGAAGGAAGCGATGAAGCGCGAGAAGAATGCCGAAGTGGAAAGGGAGAAACGACGAAAAGAAAGAGCCCTTGAGGATCAGTACACCATGCGATTCTCCAATGCAGCCGGAAGAAGTGGCCTAGAGCAACCCTGGTACGCAGCGCAGCAAAGGCTCACTGAGAGCACTGGCAATGATGTGGTTGCGCAGGATTACCCACTCCTCGAGAATAAGAATGTTTGGGGAAACGAAGATCCGCGGCGCAAGGATAGGGAGCTTGCTCGCGTGACGTCAAATGATCCGCTCGCCTTCATGCAAAAGGCCCAGACCCAGCTCAAGAGATCGAAGGAGGACAAGAAGCGGTGGGCTACAGAACGAGATCGCGAGCTGAGAGAACTTCGAGCGACGCAAGAACGGGAAGACAGACGCAGCAGGCATTGCAAGCGCAAGAAGAGGGATGACGACGCTGCAGAAGATTACCCGTCGAATGATCTTGGAGACGCCAGGACATTGCAGCACAAATGCCGCCATGCACACCGAAGCCGAAGTCGTGAGAGGTCTGCACACAAGTCATCACATCGCCGTGAACGGAGGCGTAGTCGAAGCCACAGTAGAGACCGTAATCGCGACCACGGGCACTCTTCATCTCGTCGAGCTACCAAAGACAAAGACCAGAACTTGCGCAAACATGTTCCAATGAAAGATCAGCTGCGCACGTAATTGACGAGGCAGGTTGACTGTACGGAAGTGCCCCCGCATCTATTATATCAACCTTCAGCTAAACATCAACATTGGCGACCCAAGAAGCAACGAGTGCCCTCGTACATAGTCCGACGTCGAATGCATTCTTTGGTGGCTCAACTACCTCCTTTTCTCCTATCTCCATGCTCCAACAGTACCTATCTCCGAAATCGCATCTCTTAATCCCACAACTTCTTCGTAATGTGTCAGGCTTCCAGTGGACTCGCGTCTCGTATATCGCATAGCGGTATGCGTCGGGAAGTCCCGATCAGGAAACAAATGCTAGTCGCAGCGAAGTGGGGCCTTACGAATGCAACCTTACTTCGACTCATAATCGAGACGTATAAATGTTGACAAAGTGCATAACGAAACGTACACATTTTTTTGTTTCAAAGCTTCAAGTTTTTAAACAGGCTACAACAATGTCGTCAGGCCCCATGCAACAATGCTGCGTCTCCGGCGTCCTGCATGAAGGCACGCCAAAAGGCGACGTCAAAACCATTGGCAACAACAGTATGCTTTCCCATCCACCCCGGCCCCATCCTTAGACTAACCACGTAATACAGTCAAGACATACTTCTCTCACCCACCCAACACCACCACCACCCCCAACCGCACCGCCATCCTAATCCTCACCGACGTCTACGGCTACACCTTCCCCAACACGCGCCTCATCGCCGACGCCTTCGCCCTAGCAGGCCACATCGCCCTCATCCCCGACCTCTTCACCGGCGCCGAAGTGCCCTTCCCCCCACCCGCAGACTTCAACCTGCAATCGTACATCGACACGCAGATGCCGCGCGTTAGCGCCGTGGACCCTATTTGCGAAGAGGTTATCAGGTATGTAAGAGAGGATCTGGGGGTAGAGAGGATTGGGGGCGTGGGGTATTGTTTTGGGGGGAAGTATGTTTGTAGGTGGTTGAGGGAGGGGGGGTTGGATGCGGGGTTTGTGGCGCATCCGAGTTTTGTGGAGTGGGAGGAGGTAGGGGGTGTGGAAGGGCCGTTGAGTATTGCGGCTGCGCGTAAGTTTTTTTTCACATGTATTCACTTTTGTCATTACTATGTACGTGGAAGCATGACATTTAACAATTGCGACAGAGGTGGATGCTATTTTCACGGCCGCCAAGCGCCACGAGACCGAAGAGATACTGTCTAAGAAAAGCACCCCGTGGCAGATATGCGTGTACTCGGATACAGAGCACGGCTTCGCTGTAAAAGGGGATATGTCGACGAAGAAGGCGAGGTTTGCAAAGGAGCAGGCGTTTGCGCAGGCTGTGGCGTGGTTTGAGGAGTATCTGGAAAATGCGTAGGTGGGAAGAGATTATATGTGCATGCCCTCTTTCAAAGTGTGCCGCTGCGCTGCCGGACATTGTACTCCAGACACTGCCCTTCTGGCCCTTGGAGTGTCCATATACCCGACTCCGCTTTCAATGCGATGCGCACCCTCTCGTCCAGGCTTTTGCGTGATCCATTTTTCGTTGCCTTGTCTGTGTTTCTGCTCGGTGACTCGCGCGGTAGCATCTTCGTTGCCATGATCTGCGTGAAGATCTCTTCGAGCCGCTCAATCAACCAGCTGAGCAAGCGAAGGAGCAGGAATGTGCCGTAGAACAGAGCCCAGAGGATGTATGTGCCGATGATCATGAGGAGGAGATTTTCGTAGGCGGAGTCGTTGGTTGGCGGCGAGACATGATGCTGCGTGGATTGGGTGGGAGGAGCAGTTGTTCTCGCGACTTCGTTAGGGAGAGTTGACATTGCTGTTGATTCTGTGGTAGACGAACGTGGCGATGGAGGCACATACTCAGATGAGGTAGACGAACGTGGCGGATCCTCGGATGCGGTAGTAATGGGTGGCTTGCGAAGATGAACGCTGATGCGAAATGGCATTTTTAGAGTGGCAATATTGTTCCCTCGAGCGCGTTGCTGATGACTTGTCAAAGATGAAGATCTCTCAGGTCAAATGGTTGTTATTACCCAATAAGTGCCGTTCTTTCTTCGAGCGATGTTTGTCCTTCAGTGGGCGCGCCTGCCTCCAGACGGCTCAAGGCTTTGGTATAGTTGACATCCCTTCCGCATTTCTAGCTGCATCCGCCCTCACTTTGGCAGCCCATGGAGGCTCACCGTCATCGTCAAACTCTGCCCATGAAAAGTAGCTACACCCATCTTGCCCGGGTACATAATTGGCATGACACATCCACATATACCGTCCCCTCGACTCTTTTTTCTTCGTTGCGCATCGAAGTACTGTCGGCACGCCACATTTGCATTTGGGGGTGTACTTCGGATGCAAACTGTCCTTGTAGAAGCGGTATGTGATGTTGAGTCGCTTGTTCTTTGCCACGGGGTGTGGATCGATAGCTTGCGCTGGCGCGATCGAGTGTTTCCATTCTTCCTGCATCTCGGCGTCTGCGAGAGATGTATGTACGATATTAGTGATGTCTCATATGCGCTTCGTACATATATACTTACGCATGATGAGGAGCGAATTATGCGGTAAGTGTATCGAGATCTGACCTTGCGCGTCTGCCAGGGTGCCGTCTGATTTCCGGTACTCAACTCCCTCCGCAACGATCTTACGCACACGGAACTCACGGGCAACTCCAAGACTGAGGCTGCCAATGACTGCGCGCGGGCCCAGATATGTGAGCTGATCAGCATGGTATCCCACGTTCTCTTTCCCACCATCGTAGCAATTGACGAAAGCGGTGTTGGCTTTCCATTGTTGGGGCGACTGATATTTGAGCTTCTTGCCGTCCGGATAGAAATCCTTGATCCTGCGTTGGACTTCGCGATTGACAGCATCTTCGACTTGAGGACAGGCCTCGAGCATTTCGGATACGCTTTGACGGACATCCTACGGGTGTCAGTATACTACATACATGCCAAAGTAGACAGACGTACCTCAACCTTGCGGCCGTCGTATATATATTCAGTCTTCTGCTCCTCGACTTCATCTAGGCTATTCACGTAGAAGCAGAACGTATGTGGACTCCACACGACCCTGTCAAAAAGCTTGAACTCTAGACTCTGGTAGGTGGGCGCTTCCTCTAGCAACTGCAATAGTAAAGCGTCCGCTTGCTTTGCAGGCAGAAAGTTGTGAATAATTGAACAAGGCGTGTGTGCTTCTATGTCTATAGGACTGTACAGATGCAGCGTTTGCCCTTTCTTGACTAATGGCTTCTTCGTCGGGCCGCCTTCTGTCGATGAGATGCGGTATGCACTCAGCGATGACTGGAAGCCGACTGTGGATGGCGCAGATCGTTTTCTGGGAGAGATGGTGTTGCGTTGTGCGAGCCATTCCGAAGCCTGTTCGACTGAACCCTCCGAAGCCAAGAGTGCTTCAAGAAGGGTCGTTTCATCGAGAGTTGAGTGCAATGATGCCAGCAACGCCAGCTTGAAATCTGTGGAGTCCTCTTCTTCTTTCAGTGTTGTTGTGCTTGGAGGTGGCGTATTCGCTTTAGCTGCGGGCTTCCGGGGCTCTTCAACCCGCCTCTTCTTTCTTGACACGAACGCATCCATCTTGTGATATGACCGGGATGCAGGGGCGCATGGTGAGATGCTTTGGCACGCGACGAGATTCGTCGATGGAGAAAGTCAGACGCGTTGGCGCGCTTTCACGTGGCACTTTAGTTTGCATTAGCCCCGCGTGGTCGTCAATGCAGGCCTCGGCCTTTCACTCGTCACCACGCAAACATGCCGCCAGACACCAACAGCTTGAATCCTCCGTGAGAGGCCATGTGCGCGGCGTGTTCGACCTGATATAAACGCCATAATACTACAAGATACTCGCGCTACTACGGGCTCATTACAACCATGCTCGAGTTCCGGACCCAAGGTTACAATGGCTACAGTATCAAGTACTCGCCTTTCTTCGACTCGCGCATCGCCGTTGCTGCGTCGGCCAACTTCGGATTAGTGGGCAATGGGCGACTGTACATACTGGGCCTGACAGCGAATGGCATCGTCGCAGAGAAGTGGTATGCTCATACACAGCGGCTATTACATTCCATCACTGACGCTTCGACTGCAGGTTCGACACACAAGATTCCCTCTTCGACAGCACATGGTCCGAAGCGCACGAGAACCAAATCCTGACCGCCGGCGGCGACGGATCGGTCAAGCTGTTCGACATCACGCTATCGCAATTTCCGGTGAAGTCATGGCAAGAACACGGCCGAGAGGTCTTCGCCGTCCACTGGAATCTGGTCTCGAAGGACACCTTTTTGTCGTCGAGTTGGGACGGCACAATCAAGATCTGGAATCCCAATGCAGACGAGAGTCTAGTGACCTTGCCAACGCATTCGTGCACATACTCGGCATCGTTCAGTCCGCACAGCCCGAGCATACTCAGCAGTGTGAGCTCAGATAGTCACTTGAGGGTGTTCGATCTACGGACACCAGCGAGTGCGAGCAATCACCTTACCATGAACATCCCAATCCACACTCCACCAAAACCACGCATGGGCGCAGCTGCTTCGGTCGGTGTCGCCCCTTCGGAAGCGCTTACACATGACTGGAACAAATATCGAGACTCAATCATCGCTACGGCAGGTGTCGATCGACTGATTCGGACGTTCGACATACGCATGCCTAACCACGGGCCAATCGCCATATTACCAGGACACGAGTATGCGGTACGGAAACTGACATGGTCACCACATCTATCAGACATCCTGCTCAGTGCAAGCTACGACATGACGTGCCGCGTGTGGACGGATGGCAGCGCAATGGGGGTGGGTTCAATGAAGCAAGACAACATGCTCGAAGACCCAATGTTCTTGGGCGGAGGTAGGGAGATGGGGCGGATGGGCAGACATACAGAGTTCGTCACTGGTGTTGACTGGTGTCTGTTCGGTGCAGAGGGCTGGTGTGCCAGTACAGGATGGGACGAGAAAGTGCTGGTGTGGGACTGCAGAGCAGTCATGCAATGATACCTGTGAATGTTGATAGTGTTTTGAATCATTAGTGAGGGAAGATTTGAATGCAAAACATGTGCTAAACATGTGGTCGTGTTCGATCATCGTGCATACAGATCGGTGATGGTCTCCTAGAACGCCGGCCTCACCCAACCTCACGACAACCGCTGCCGCAGCACTTCCATCAACGACGCCGGCCACATCGTCTCTTACCGCTCCATATCATTTGCAAACATTACCGACAGCCTTTGCGACCCATTCGGCACCCAATAACACGCCTGCAGAGCCGTGTGTCGCACGCGCATCGACTCTCCGCACTCCGCAGCTCTCCCCACAGCGAACACGCGCATCGGCCCGCGACACCCTCGCCCTCGACGCGACAGACGACAGCACGCCGCATCACCCCGCCCCAATTGAGCGTGCCAGAGGCGCACACACGCCGCCACTATGGCGGGCACTATACGGCCAAACGACATGAACATGTCGACCACGCCCACCTTCTCCTCCAACGGCCTCCCTGGCCTCAGTCTGCAGACCGAGGGGCTCACCAAGAAGCCCAGCGCCCCGCGGGCCCCACGGATAGACGTCGAGCCGCTGTATGCCGCGGTGAAGGGCGCAGTCAGTGACGTAGACTGGACCACATACAAGAAGTCGCTTTCGTCCTTCCTGCTGGGCAATCTCAACCAGGAGGAGCTGTCACATGCGCTCTCGCGGATCCTGACCACGCCCGCTCTCGAGCACGCACACAATGCCCTCGCCACGGCGATATACGGCAACATATGGCGCGACCCGCCGGAAGCGGGCATAGCGAGCTGGGTGTCGAGCAGTGACAAGCCCAGCAGTGGCGTCGCCAAGGGCACGCACGATGAGAGCGAGAAGAGGCTGAAGCACGAGATCATGCAGCTGAGCCGGCGGGAGAGGAAGCGGCTGAAGACTATACCCGCGGGCGACGCTGACGGGCTGGGGTCAGGACCAGCCGCGGAATTGACCGAGGCACGGAAAGCGAAGCAGCCAGAGAGCGGGCCTATGGGTGGGAACCAGGGAGGTGGTTTCGGCAAAACGAGTGAGTTTATACTTATATCATTGGCCTTACTTCATCATACTGACGACGACCAGACTGGGACCTCGAGATCCGCAAACGGTACACAGCCGCCCTCTTCGCCGAGACACACGAATTTCCCACCCCAACCACGATAACACACCGGTTACTACCCACCTGCTACGAGTTTGGCCTACCACAAGGCCACTCAAACGACTGCGCCGAGTACCTCAACATCGCGACCGAGACATACATCAAGGAGGCCCTCATGAGCCTGCTTGGAAAAGTCAGTACAAATGGGCCGGGCTTCGTGCGAACCGGTGAGTTCAAGAAACGCGTAGACCGAGAGGAACGCATGGTCGACCGCGGCGAGATGGTACGCATCGGAGGCGTTGGCGGCGAACTGCCCGTCGAAGCAGAAGCCCGTCGCAGCCGCAAAATGCTGTGCATGGAAGACTTGCGACTTGCACTGCAACTTGGCGATGGATACCTCGGACAGACACCGCTCATCGCAGGCTCGATATACAACTCACGATGTCTGGACACGGAAGGCATAGACGACTTGTACGAGACGAAACACCTGACCAATGGAAACGCGAACGGCATTGGTCACGGCGGCGAAGTTTACACCGTTAGCTTTGATGCTGGGGTGGATATGATGCAGATTGACGGCGACGAGGGGTGGGTAGGGGGCGGCGTGAACGAGGGACAAGACCTCGACGACTTGTTGGATGACGTGTTGAACCTTGCTGATCTATGAGTAAGTGCGGAAGGAAGAGGAATTCTGTTGTATTCGATGCATTTTTGGGCGGCGCATGGGTTTTGCATTAGGCGTCGGGATGATACCCTGTTTCCTCATTTTCACTTATCGTCAGGGGTTGTGGACTTCATGTCGAATCACGAGAAAGTCAAGTCAAAGCACTGGATAAGACGCCAGAGTAAGAAGATAGTGTTACCATTGCAGCTAAGAGAAAGATCTACCACGAAAACGCCTCAACAACCAGCTCAAATACCGTATTCCTCCCTCGTCCTAACCCAGCTACCTTGGCCCTGACATCGTCACACATCCCCGCCGGACCACACACCACCACGCCCACCTTCTTGTACCCTGCACTCGCTGTATGTTCCAGCAGTCCATCGATATCCAGCCTTTCGCCAATGTACACCTGCTTGTCCGCCACGCCCGCCAGTACACCGTCAAGTTCCCGCACAAGAGGCTCGTCACTGCTCTTCACACTCCATGCCAGCTTCACATTTGAGTGCGCGTGCATCCAGGCAACAAGGCCCGTGATACCTATTCCACCCCCGAGGAGCAACAGATGATCGCATTCTAGCGCTTCATGAGCTGGCGCGCCAGGATATGGTCCTTCGAGTAGTGTCGAAAGCTTGGTATGAGACTGCAAGAGGCGCGTCAAGCCAGCGTTCTTTTTAATAATGAGCGTTACGCCAGTGCCGTTTCGAGACTCCTGACTTGCATGCACATCGACTCTAGCAACAGACTTCTCAGGATCGCTGATACTACCGTCCAAAGAACGTGTAGGCGAGGAAGCACTCGTCAGCGAAACCGTATTCCGCAACAAACTCGTCGAGTTAACGGAGAAAGGATGATTCTCCCACGGCCGGAACTTATTGAGCGTAGGGAAATACGCGTACGCAATGTGGCCTGGCCGACTTGCCCAACGCACCCCCTGGATATCGACGCGTAGATGATTGGACCCGATTTCCGTCACGGTAGCGTGCTTGATGCCGTTTTTCAGGACGCGCAGGATACGTAGCGTGCGATCGAAGGCCCAGACTGCCATTGCGGCGTAGAGCCAGTTTGCGTAGAAATTGTAGCCCCATTTGAGGATGACGTGGTACCTGTTTGCACACTTGTCAGTTCCCAAACCTCTCAGAGAAAACAAATGAGCAAAGTACTACTCACCAACAACCAGCAAGTACAAACACCGCCATGATGATATGCGTAATCAGAAAAACCTCATACGCCCTACGCCTCACCCAAAGCCCACTCCCCACCACCATCGCACACGCCACCACCGTCGCAACAATACCCCAAAGCCAATACGCCTCCCTAGACGCCGTCGCATAACCCCCACTCCCCGTATACGTACACAGCAACACAACACTATGCACAACCGCATAAACCCCAAACAGCCTCGCCACCCAGCGATGCAGCACAAGATACGTATCGTAACTCCAGTCCGTAACCCACAACAACACGTTATTCCTGCTCGAAAAGAGAATGATCAAGGGGAGGAGCATGTATGCAAAGTGACCTGTGCGATATCCGATGTATGCGAGTAGTTCTTCGCGTGGAGTGAAGCCCCAGGGCATGGTACCTGGTGGCATGGTCTGGTAGTTTACGCAGCTGAGGATCAGGTTTAGGATAAAGAAGGTGGTGAGCCAGAGGGCTTGGCCGGCGGTTGGCGCGTTGCCTAGGAGGTAAGGGAGGGGCTGCATGCGGTGTGTTTTGTAGATGGAGGGCCATATTAGGTAGGGCTTTAGGGTGGCGAGGTGGGGCATGTGGCGCGTGAGGGTGAGGAGGATTGGGGTGCCGAGGCCGAGTGAGAGGATGATGAAGCTGTGTATTATGGTGAGTTGGGAGTGGAGAAGGGGGATGGGGACGTACGTGTAGCGTGCTTGCAGCATTTCGATGTGGTCGAAGAGGATGTTGAAGCGGTTGTTGATGGCCCATGATTCTTTATCGGCGAGGACGGTGTGGTTGAGGACGTCGTGGGAAGTCTTGTTGAATTCGAGGGTTGGGGCGTTTTCGACTTGTGATAGTGCTTCGCCGTATGTCCATTTGGGGCGCACGGTGCCGGTGGTGTCGAGCATTCGCATGCGCCAGTAGTCTTCTCTTTCTGCTGGCGTGACTGATTCAGGGCAGTTTTGCGCCATGCAGTACGCCATGCTTGTCAATAGTGCTGTGTCGTTGGCTTGACATTCAGGACTCGTCATGGACATCATGTGCCCGCCCATGTCAGAATGGTCCATCGGTGGGGTACATGACAGTGTAGCTCCAGATAGCACACTCCAGCAGGCATATCCGCAAGCTGGAGCGGCCCATGAGAAGCCATAGCCAGGAAAGCTGTAGGACGTAAGGTGTTGTGCAGTGGAAAGGCCGACGAGTCCCACAGTAAGAAGTAGTGCTTTGATCATTGTGGTAGGGAGGATCATGGGATAGTCGTCGTCGAAGACGCGAACGACGGTATGCTAGGCCACATGGTGGAGATATTGCTCGGCTCATATATTGCGTCCAGAATCAGAACAAACTCGGCGCATTGACCAAGAGCTTTTGGCATGAGTCGTCTCTTACAAATTCTCGCCTAATCGTTAGACGTATTCGAATCTTATGTCTGAATTGAGAATCGTCTTGCGCCTGCGACATTCTCTGTGAGCAAGTTGTGGCTTCGGCAGACCGCCTGGAGTCTGCGTATTGCTTAAAGTCAGTAATCCGAGCCCGCTTATTGGCAAGACTCAGCTTTTGAACCAGTGATACGGCAGACCATTCGAGTTGATCTCGTTGCCCAGTCAAATACCAGATAATGGCCTCAATGCTTCACATCTGCGGCGTGCTGCAATGCCATGGGCCCATGTCTGCAGCTGTCCAATCAGCGCGCAGAGAACTAGCTCACCATGCCCCGAATGTAGGCAACGTTGAACGAAACGCATGCATGTCTTCTAAAGAGAAACTTTCGGATGACCGTAGAATGATTGTAAGTGATGAGCTGTTGCGCGAAGGTAATTTGAATCCATCCAGGATAGTTGATTGGAAATGACTTTCTCTCCTTCAGCATAGTGAAGGCTCTCTCTTCTTGGTCTGTAGCTACTTAGACATGATGTGAAGAAGATGATGTAGGTTACCGAGCGATGTGTTTGGAGTCCGAATTACATTCTCCATGACTTTATTGGAGGAAAAGAGCCATGGAGCGTATACAACGTGCCCAATCCGGCGCCAGATGATATTTTGTATGCCTGAGAGACATGGCTTCAAGGGTTTCGTTACTTAAGGAGAGTTCCAGCCCTGGATCTCATGATCGACGGATGTTCAAGGATGAAGGTGGGTCTCAAGGCACACGTCCCGTACCGAGAACGTGCGAAGCACGTGCGAGGGTCCATTTTTGGTGTTCGCTGAGAAGATGGAGAGCTCCAACACAAACTCCGAATTCTCCATCACACTGCACTGCACATCTGCGAAATGGGTTCAGTTCAACACGCATACAACAGGACTGTGACTCGACGGCGCACCGAAGCTCTAATGACTGAGTCTGCACTTTTGGTACTGCAGTCTTTGATTCATGACTGTGCCCAGGAGGCCGTTCGACGTACTGTGATTTGGCGATAGGGCTCCATGTGTTCACTCCCATAGACAGATAGTCCACATGGTTACCAACAGATCTCTCCCCATGTCTTCTTTAAACAAATGGTTCGCCCTAAATAGTTCTACGGGTCGGTACCAAAGTCTACGCAACACACGGTCCAATGAAATAAAAGTCTAGCTAGAAAGTCATGTCGACCTTCTTCCACGTCTCTAATTTTGTACACCATAGCCATCGATCAAATCACAGCATAACTTCGCATACATTCAAGAGACACCACAGCAACACAATGCCACTCACTTTCCCACAGTTCCAAGACCTCCCAGTCGAGCTTCAACTGTACATTGTGCAATACGCATGGGAAACCACGCTCCATAACCGCCACACCAGACTCGTCATAGCATTCGACACCTCAGGCCCGCACCTCACAAAGCGCGGCCCACACGACCTCATGAGCGTCAACGCCTTCTTCCGAAAGGAAAACATGCGCTTCGAGCAGAACAACATCGTACACGCCTTCCCCGGCAGCACTATGTACTTCGACACCGACACGGACACCCTGGAACTCGACTTCTAGCACGCGAAGCATCCCATCGCACACTACCTCGCCCAAGTATGCGAGCACTTCAGATACAACATCCACAAACTCCGCCTCGTGTACGCGGAATCCGCATATCGAGACCTGGAGCACGCACGGTACCGATGCTCGACTGCCAAAATTATGAACGACGTGGCTGCATCTTTCCTTAATTGCTTGGACGTGCAGGTCATTGGGGTTTCGGATGCTGTATCGGCGGGTCAGAGATATGTTATCCGTGAGAGAGCTCATGAGCCGATCATTTCGTTCGCGTGGCCGCAGCGTAGGTCGATGCTGCTTATGAAGAGGTGGTCGTGGGGGCTTGGTATTTGTGCTGATTAGGAGGGTGGTTTGTTGGGGGAGGAATGTTGGAGTAGGTCTTCTGGTCGAATGGAAAATGAAGGTCGATACTTCAAGGTGATAGGTGATTGGTGATAACACACTGCATGATACGTGCATCCTGGATGAAACTTCGCAATATTTTCACACTACCTCTACACTAAAATCCACGTTACTACTTATAACTCCTCAGCTTTTCTTACATTTTCAATTCTCCCCAAACACATCCCCCAGCTCCACCATACCAACGCTCCAAATCTCCCTCTCATCCTCCACCTCATCACTACTCAGTCCCAACCCCCCACTACCCCCTTCCGCCTCTCTCCTCTCACGCGCCTGCCCCGCCAACCGCGTCGCAACGCGCTTGAAATAGTCGCCCATGCTACGCTGCTGGTTTGGCGCTAGCGTCTTACCCGGCCCAGCCATGTACTTGTCGAACACGGCGGAATCTTCGTCCACGACGCTGAAGAGTGCAAGGAAGGCGGCTTCGGCGCCGAGTTTGACGGGGATGACGGGGTCGCGAACGGATGCGAATATTGTGGGCGTGAGGAGAGGAATGTGTGGACGAATTAGGTCGTTGTGTTCGCGCGCGACGGTGCGCAGGACCATGAGTGCTAGGCGACGTGTGTCGACTGGGTGGCCGGGTTCGATGACTGGTGCAAGGGCTTCAAAAAGCGGCTTCGTGTGGTCGAAAGTCTTGTTTGTTGACTCGCTGAGCAGATACTTTCCGGCTGCGAGGACGGCGTTGTCGGATATCACGGGTTGGCTGTGTGCGACGCCGGCGCAAATGACGTGGATGGTGTCGTCTGCAAAGGCGTCGGCGAGGGCCGTGGGAGCTTCTAGCAAGATAGCGTTTAGAGCGAGAATGGACGACTTGCTGAAGTGCGTGGTGAGTACTCGTGCCTTGAGGAGCCCAGCTGCAAGATCTTCGGGCAGACAGCCGATCAATGCGCCGAGAAGACGAGCATTGGTGATTGCCATGGCATCTGTAATAAAGTCAGCTTTCATGAATAGCAGCAGGAATGTCGAGTACGACGTACCGTTAGAGTCATCCGTTTCGTTGTCGATGAGACTCAGGATAGCGTTTCTGCTCGCCTCGTTCATGTTCTTGCCAGCCTTGCTCACCACCTCGTACAGTGCCTTTAACATAGCAGTCTTAACATTCTCGTCACTAGTCTTGGATCCAGTGACCAGCTCGGCGATGAGCGGGTCGACCCTGGGTGTCAACTTGATGAGCGTGCCCAGAGCCTTAGCGGCGCGTGCTCTGAGAAGATCAGAAGACGTATCTGCAAGCGACTTGGCGAAGGTGCGCTGCAGCTGGGGCAAGAACGGCTTCAAGAAAGTCGGTATCTTCTCTAGTAAGTTATTGAGCGTGAGAAGAATGGCCGCCTTGACCTCAGTGGATCGTTCGGTGACGACACGAATGAGGGGCCCGGTGATTTGTGTGACAAAGGGCTGCAGTGCTTTGGCGCTCGTGCGGTCGATGATGTCTGAGATGGCCAAAGCAGCCTGTGTTCGCTGATCGACAGAACCGTTCATGAGACCTTGCAAGAAGATGGGCAAGATGGCATTGATACCCTTGGGTAAGGAGAAACCGGGAAGATCGGCACCAGCCACGCCGACTTGATTGAGAGTTTGACGAGTGGAGACAACAAGTGACTCCATCTCTTCTTTACGTAGCCGCTTTGAAGTAAGAGTACTAAGGGCAGTCCAGGCGGATTTGAGCACGTCCTTGTCGCCATCGTCGAAGGAGATGAGGAGGGCGCGAATGAGATCCGGATAGTATCTCGAAAAGTCCTCTTCGTACTCTGCAAAGAACTTGGCCAGATGCATGTCAGCTCGAGCGCGTCGTCGCTCGTCGTCGTGCTTGGACAGTGCAAGCATAACGCTCATAGCCGTGTTCAGACCATCGTACTCATCGACAGACAGGAGCACTTTATCAAAGGATGCTTCGAGCTCCGATCTTAAGTCATCTTCCTTGCAGGAGATGACATTGTCCATGATAGTGTTGAGTATGTTCGGTAATCGTCTGCTCATGGCGGAGCTAGCAACCTCAGCCAACGAGGCAATAGCGCGAGCGTTGAATGCAGACATCGGCGAGGTGAGAAGGGTAGGGAGGAGGTTCGGAAGGATGATGCTGGAGCGTTGCTTGTCCGTGAGCAGCGTAAGGAGGGCTGAGAGAGCGTTCTGAGCATCGTCTTCGCTCCGGAGTAGGTTGAGAAGATATGGCAGAACCTGGTCGATAGATTTCTTTCCTAGGATCTGCTGCAGAGCATCGAAAGCCTCTGCAGCTGCCTCTCGTACGTCGGCATCGGGATCTACGAGTGCTGTCCTGACCACTTGGATGAGAGTCTTCTCGTAGTCCTCCAATTGTTCTGGTGAGGCTGCTGATATGAGCTCACGAAGAGCGATACAAATACCCTGCTTCGCGTCGGTGTCCGTGGTGTGCAGACCCTCTTCTAGTGTGGGTAGCAGGGTGGCTAGCACACCATCACCGGCCTTGCGAATGAGCTCACCAAGAGCGTTGCCAGCAATGAGCTTTTGCTCCGGGTTGGAACTGGCAAGGCGACGGATGAGGAGCTGAGTAAGTGTGGGCACGAGTTCGCGGAGAGTGCGAGGTGTGGCCACCAAAGCCTTCCAGACATTGACGGCTTCGGTTCGCACAAGCCCAGAAGTGTCACACCGGCAGATGTAGAGAGCGGACAGGACTTTGTTGCGCTTGTCTTCTCCCAGGACTTCGAGCAAAGATTGGCCAGCCTCCTTGGCTCCTTCTTCCACTTCCTCTTCTTCGGCCTTGCCACTGATTCCGGTGAGGTTGAAAAGAAGATCGCCGACGAGTTCCACAGAACTGAGTCGGATACGGTGGCTGTCATCAGCAAGACCTCTCTCAAGCTCGGGTAACAGCAAGTCGATAGCCTTGGTGGCGAAATTCTTGACCAATAGACGACCCGCGCGCAGAGCAGTGTCTCGGATCGATTCGACATCGTCTGCGAGACCGCCAAGGATTGGGGGAATAATCTTGCTGAGATAGTTGGCAAAGCTGTTTCCGAAGCAGGCTGGCAAGAAGATGAAAAGAGACATGAAACCTTCTCGCACAGAAGGTCGGTTGCTCGACACATTTTGCAATATGCTGGGCAAAGTCTCCTCGAGACGGCCAGTGCCAAGACCAGCAAGCACTTCTGACAGAGCTTGAGCTGAGCCTAGTCTGTCGCCAGCGCCAGTATCTGACTTGAGTGTAGACATGAGACTAGGGATAAGATCTGGCAGGGCGTCTTCCCCGAGCTTCTCGACAAGGGAACCGAGTGCTTTCGAGGCTGTTGCGCGGGTAGTGGGGACAGGATCGACGATGGCGACGCGCAAACCTGCGACCAAAATTGGCAGGTGGGCAATTAGATCCTTGCGTTCTGTCAGATATGCTAGACTGCCGATGATTTGAGCAGATTTGCGTTTTGTTCCTGAGCGATCTCCCAGGCCACGCTCAAGAATGCGGACCACAAGAGCAAGGGAGGGTGCATCGAGGAAATGTGCGAATTGAATCTTGATGAGCGCATCGAGAGCATCGTTCGTGTGCTTCGTTGGGTCGCTGAGAGCTTTGAGGAGTGTGTTGACGACGCTCTTTATCTCCGGATTGCTGATGACTTCTCCGAAACGTTGCAAGCTTCGATTTGCGGACGATCGAACCTCCTTGTGACTGTCAGTCAAAACGGTGGTCAGGGGAGGGATGATGTCTGGTAAGCTCAGAGCAAGCTGGTTGGGATCCAGGTAGGCCATAGCACCCAGCGAATCGCAGGCTCCCTTTTTGCTTCGCCATAGCTGATCGTCCAAGCCTTCGAGTAGGATTGGCAACACCTGCTTTACACCAAAGGAGCTGAGTGTGGAGAAGGCAGTCTTGGCAGCATCCAGACAGGCTTCTCGAACATCCGTACTCGCGTCACCGAAGCCAGCGAGAAACTGTGGAACGAGCTGTATGACATACGGCTCGAAAAGTCGTCCCAAGATAAGTGACAACAGCTCGTATGCCAAGAAGACACCTTGTCTTTGACTGATCTCCTTCTTGTTCTCGGCAGCGTTCTTGAGTGTCGACATGATGCGATATTCTTTCAGTACACCCAAGCCCTTGCCTCTGACAATGCCAGCAAGGCCGTAAGCTGCACCACGCCGTGAAGCGTATTTTTTAGATTGTAGTAATTGCTCCATGATCTGTTCCACGTAGGCTGATAGCTGTTGCTCCGATGTGCGGATCAACGGCGGTAGACACTGAGCGACAGCATACTGCACAGTCTCGGACGGCGTACTGAGAGTGGCCAGTAGCTTTTGTACCACCTTGGCTACACGCTGGTCGCCTGCTGTCAAATGACGGCCCAGTGCTCCGTAGAGGATGATGACAGCCTCATTGACCTGGTCGTACAATTCCGACTTGCGGTCCGGTCCCTCAAGCGCATCTTCGAACAGCTCCATCAATGGTTCGACTTTCGATTGCGCCTTGGTGGTGATGATTGAGGTAGCTGCGGCAATCATTGCATCACGCACAGCCGGACTCCTATCTCCCAATGGGCCTTCATAGACTAAGAAGTTCATGAAGTCCGCTAGCCCTTCAGGGCTGAAGTTTGCTGTCATCTCTTTGAAAGCGAGGGCAATACCATCACGACTTTCCCACGGGTCCCTCAAATCAACCTTTCGCGGCATGCCATACTCATCTCGCTCCGGCATCCGCGGTTTTGCCTTCTCTCGGTAGGAGTCCTGGAGGTTCTTGAGGATGCTATCGAATGTATCTGGAAATTTGGCAATGATCTCGCCGATTGAGCGGGCAGTCGCTCGCCTGAGCTGCTTGTCAGTAGAGTCAAGGTATGTTAGCAACTGTGTGCCAGCTGCTGAGTCGAATTCCAACTCATTGTCATCCCAGATAGTCAGAGCAAGCTCTGCATTCTCTGGTACATCATCGTGACAAGCGATGAAGATCTCTTCACTGAATTTCAGATCATTAGTGTCGAGTTCAGCGTCGATTGCTTGTAAGACTGCCGTGCGGACTGCTGGCTCGGGAACGATAGTACCACGAAGAAGTGCGCCCAGCTCATCATTGTTGATGTTTGGAGCCAAACCACTCGCAAGATTTGTCAGGCAATCTTTGATCAGCTTATAATGCTGCTGATACCGCTGCATGGACCAGACTAGGATCTCAAGTAAGTCCTTGCGCGGGAGGCGAGGGTCAGTACAGGAGTTGGTGTGGAAGGTCATGATCTCGATGGCCAAAATGAGCTGTTCATCAGCTTCCTCCGCGTTGGGACGTCCTATGCCGCCTTTTTCGAGAACGAGAAACACGAGAGGGAAGCAATAGGCAAGCGTTACCGCATCCAGTGGCCTCGTTTCACCGATGAAGCGGAGTCGATATAACACGCGAGTGACTTGATCGCCAAGATCTTCCTCTTCGTATCCTTCTGACAACTGTATAGATCCAATCGTTCGTAGTGTAGCAACTCCAATAAACGGACGGAGAGTACCTAGTCGATTCGATATCGTTTCTGAACAAGCGATCAAAGCGGTCGCGGGCGAATCGCCAAGAAGGAGACCAGAACCAGAACGGATCGACTGAATCAAGCGATCAACCGCTGCGCCCATCCATTGTTCCGCATCTGTTGGGGGGCCTGTTGCAAGACTTCGAATGATGCCCACGCCTCGCCTCATTTTCCGTTCCGTTTCCGCAACATCACTACGGATGCTGGCTTCTTTGGCTAGTTGTGCATTGACTTTTGCTTGATCTTCGGCAGAAAGCTTTTTGGATTGGCCCTTCTTCTGTGCGAGCTGGTTTCGAAGCTCTTCTTCCCATTTCAGCGTATCATAATCCTTGGTATTCCTATCGATAGCAATGGGGGCCTTTTTCGATAGCACATCGACATACGCTGTACCTTCAGGCGTTCGAAAGATGGCTGCCTCGGTAGGTCCAACTGAGTCGAGCTGCTTGGGATCCAGATCGCGGCTGAACTGATCAATCACGGCTGAAAGTGCTACGTCTGGCGCTACGAATGCCAGGTCTGTGTAAGCACTGTATGCTGCCAAGCTAATGGCAGGTAGTGTGTCATTCTCGTGGTTCTTTGCGGCATGTTAGCAAAGGAAAAAATCATACCGTCTACAGTCACATACCTCGGTGGCGCTGTTGATCGTGCTGATGCAGTTGTTCAGCTGTGTTCGGACAAGCTCGCCAGGATCTACGCCCATGCGCAAACAGAGGTCAATCCAAGAGGCTCGCGGGATCATTTCCGATCTTGCTGGTACCAACAGATCTAGAGCTTGTGCATGTAAAGTAGATTTGTCGATGGCACCCCCAAGATTCTGTACAACATCCGGCGGCAAGCAAATGCAGCCCAGAACCGAAGCAAGCTCCGTAGATCTTGTCTTCGCTGCAACGGCAGGGCTGTCCTTCTCTTCTTGCTCGCCCGACCTGTACCATGACCAAATTCCTTGTACAATTATCCTGCTTGTCTCCGCCGGTGAAACACGAAGATAGGTCTGTGTCAAGGCCTGCTTGGCGGCAGATTTTGCTTTGGATGAAACGCTTTGAGCGACGATGAAGAAGATGAAAGCGTGCGCCCAGGCAATTTCGGCCTCCTTCGAGCCGGAGTCTTGTGCTAGGAAGGGAGCAACTGCGGTGAGGGCGTGAATTGCAATCGACACATCCTCCTCCGTGGACAGTTTGGAATACACCTTCGAGTTGAATAGGAAAGAGGGTTTTGGCTGGACTGCGAGCATTTGTGAAAGAATATCAGATTTCTTGTAAATGGCGGCGAGTTTCTCGTCCCCCGTGTTGCGGACCTTGGTCAACAGGAGAGCTGCAACATAATGACCCACTGTAACCAGACCTGACTGCGTGGCTGGTATTGGATTAGCAGACACTTCCTGCCATATCTCAACGAGCTTCGGCAGTGTTGTTTGACAGAATGTGAGCATGTCTGGTTGGGCAAGTTGTGTCTCGGACGAATTCCACCAGAGGTCCGCAGCATGAATCGCCCACAGTCGCCGGATCGGCACACGCTTGTCTGCCATGCCCTTGACAAAAGCATCCGATACAGCTTTATCGAGCGCGACTCCGTTGGCCAAGCCAAATGTGAGGTGCTCGGTCATTGTTGCTACCTCTGCTACAACAGCCGGCTCGCTAGGGTCTTTCAGCGCCACAGATGCCATGACTGGGGGTATTTTCTGTGACAAGGATGCGGTACGTGGTAAAGCGGACAGGAATTGTGCATGCAAGACCTTCTGCTCCGCCCCAGAGACCTTACCCTGTTTGAGAGGATTCAGGATTTCGTCGGCGACCTTGTTGATGGCGCCGTCACTCTTAGATCGCACAGCAAAAGCTTTGAACGTTCGTAACGTGCCTGTGCGGATAGAGGGATTGGTTGACTTAACATTGGCAAGCAATGGCTTTAGCATGTTCCCAAACAGGACCTCGGACAGATCCATGGACTCAGGAAGAGCCAGGATCATGGGCGAGACGATGTCGTTGAGCACGACCTCGGGCGCTCGGAGCATGGCCTTTTCAATTGGCGGTATAATTTCTGTGCGGAGCTCTTCCAATGTGGGAAAGCTTGTGAAGAAGTCATGGAGGGCATTCGATATGTGGTCCGGCAGCTGGCTGCGTGAGCCAACAATCTCGCGGACGTAGTAGGCATAGTAGGCCGACTTGTGCTTCTCGAACTCGGGCTTGACGTCCTGTAGCCGGGAGGACACGCCGGCGATGACTCCCAGGAAGACAGCATTTCCAGCCGTGGGGGCAGAGCCTTTCGCCGTGAGAGTCGTGACCAGTGTGGAAAGCGAGTCCTTGCCTATGGTGTCCGCGCGGAAGAGAGCACGCAGAGCACGCCGTGTCGAAACCAGGGCCGAGTCTGTGATGCGCCCAGCGCGACGTTCGCTGCCTGCGCTGACGCAAGTCTCCAGCACGCGTGCATTGGCGACGGCGACGTCCAGGCCGTACTTGGACCATCGCTCAGGCGCCTTTGCGAAGTGCAGCAGCAGCACCGAGCACCAGTCCACCAGGGCCAGTGCGTTCACGTGCGCGATGCCCTTCTTCCCGCATTCCTGCTTGAGGAAGCGCACCGTCATGTTGAGTATGGCGTCGCCATGTTCGCCGCCGACGAGCACCTTGAGCACTTCTTCGACGGCTCGTCGCGATTCGCGGTCTTCGTAGAGCGGGTATGTCTCGAAGAGGATTTCGAGCAGGGCCTGGAGGTCTGTGGGAGGGAGGGCTGGGGCACGTGTCGCAGTCAGCCATCAATGATCCGTCGCACCTCATAGCATAGCGAATATAAAAATGCCAAAACTCACAATTATCGGCTACCCTGTGCTGCAACCCAGAGAGCTCCGTCGTCCTGCGCTTCGTAGAGCTGGTGATGAGGCCATGTCGCAGCTCCTCGCGCCGTGTGGCCTTCAGTTCAACGTCCCCGTTCGCAGCCATGTCGATTCCTCCACATGAGCCGAGCGAGAGAGTTGATGGCGGGGTGGCGGGGCTCGTGAGGGCGCTGTCAAATTGTCGAAATGTCGATGCCTGTAGCGGCGGCAGGATTAGCCGAGTGACTCTTTTCGACTCACCTCCAAAGGCGAATGCCACTCTACAAACAAACACTCAAGCAACCCAGGCCTGGTCCTGCACCCAAATCGCGCCCCTAGAGTACAACAACGCCCTAGATGAGTCCAGAAACCCTTTTAGGCCAAGTCAACCTTGATCTCGCAAAAGGTCAAGCCCCGATATTCTCCATACGGAAGCCCACCTGAGCCACTACCCTTTCTGGAATCTCCGTCACCCTCCCCTCCCCATTCGCCCACCACAACACTCTCGCATGGCCAAGAAGAAGAAGCCAGCGGGTAATCCCGCGCGCGGATTTGCAACCACCTCCATTGCAAGCAAGCCAAAGGTGGAAAAGTCTGCCGTCGATGGACCCGCGAAAGAACCTGCGCCTGTGCTCTCCAAGGAAGGCACTACGCCGGACACTACTGCTCCTCAAGTTCTAACAAAATCCGAGGTCGCGAAGCAAGAAATTTCGCAGACCCCGGAAGAGCTCGAGGCCCAGTTGGAAAGGGATGAACTGCAGCTGCTTGTAGAGAAGCACGCGGCCAAAGTTCGCCGAGAATCACACCGCAATGTTTCCAAGTTTCAAACAGATCGTAGAGTACTTCGTGGACAGTCTCATGTGATGACCGTCCACGATTGGCTCCCAAGTGGACTTCTTGACAGCATCGTCGACTTGGCGAAAGCAGAGTCTCAAGACTCGAACCGCAGACAGGGTCCGCAATCACTGCTGAAGACGTTGACCGAAGAAGATGCCATGTCCAAGCTTTGGACACTCGACCTGACTCTGCGTGAGCTTGGGTTTGCGGAAGATCACATTCAACCAGTTTTGCGGTGGCTATGTGCGAATGCCGCCGCCGTTGACCCCTCAGCAAGCATATGGGGCTTGCAAGAAGCACTCGAATGGCTGGCTTTGGACAACTGCGAAGGACACTCGTTCTCGTATGAAGAGCGAGCGGCAAAGCACTCTTCAGCCGAAGCTTCTGATCTGTCCCGCCCTCGTAAGTCCATCCTTACGCCACTATGCATTTCGCTCCGCTCCGTACTACCGGGGAACTGTGTGTGTAAACTGCGTAGCAAGGAAACTGACGTTCTGTAGCAACACCACCTCCGGAAGAGCCAGCGAGTCCCCCACAGAAAACAGAAGGCTCGGCTAGTCGGCTGGCTAGTACTAGCAATGCAAAGCCTGACACGCTGGGCTCGACAGACCAAAAGCCTGGACAAGCAGACGTAGACGTTAGTGATCTCGACAGCGATATCGAACTAGATGAACTCCTTCCGACTTATCTCAAGGTCAAGGGCAAGCTCTACGAGATTGACCCTAACTTGGTAGAATCAACGGCACGCAAACAACCGAAAGGCGCACGAAGCAAAAAGGTGGTTTCGAACCAGACGAGTCAAAGTCCAGCGGTACGGAAACTGCTCTCGCAGCTGCAGCAAATTACATCCGATGCGCTATTCGATGAGCGCGAAGCCGAAGCTCAATGGCCAGCAAAACGCAATCAGATCGCACAAGACAGAGCGTCAAAGAGGCAGTCTGGGGAGACTTCGCCAGTCAAGCAGGAACCAGAACGAGAAGCTGACGAGTCTTTGAAACCACCTTTCTCGGCATCAGACAGTTCGGAGGTCGCTATTGGCGCCGATGGAAGTGATGGAGAGGCGGACATGCTGGGAGGCATGTTCACCGCAGTGCCCACCGAGCCTAGCTTGGGTAACACTGAGAGCGATGCTGCAACATCAGAGAACGTCACATTGCGTGACTTCGGGAAGTCGAGTGGTTTAACGCCACGAAGACTGCTAGAGGAAGCAATTCGGTCAAGGTTGGTTGGCCAAACAAAATGCTCCTCGCATGTACTAACCCGCCTCTAGGGATCCGCACGCACGGATGGCGTACAGGATGGTTTCAGCTACAACTTATACCTGTCGCCATTCTCTCACCATAACCTGGTCTAAAGCCCAGGAGTTCGAGTACGATGAAGACGTGCCAGGTGTCACTACAACCATCAGAACTCTATGGGCAAAGTACGAAGCAACAAGTGTTGCCACTGTTTCTGTGGAGCAGAGTGAGAGTTACATATCCACGGCTGCACTGTTTTCCATCTCAGTGGCCCTGCCCAAGGAGGAAAAGGTCTACCTCAGACTGCCCTCCAACTGGAGGGAGCTCTACCGAGAGTTCGTGGACCATCGTCAAGCTCGCCTCGATGCAGCGGACCGCGAAGCTATCAAACACTACCGTTCCATCGTCCTCGAACAGATCGAAAATGATGAGTCGGATGGTGTAGTTCTCACCAGTCGCTTCAAATTGCGAAACCAGGCGGCCGTCGCTTCGAGCGCCTCCAACTCAGGCTACAGTACACCAGTCCGGGAGCTTGAAAGTCTTCGTGAGCTATGGGCGCAAAGGGCAGCTACTTCATCTTACCAGCGTATGCTTGTGGGTCGCCAGAACCTGCCTGTCTATGGGTACCGCGATTCCATACTATCAACCATAGACAAACACCAGATTACGATTATCTGCGGAGAAACGGGCTGCGGAAAGAGTACGCAGATACCATCCTTTATCCTGGAACACGAGCTGTCTCAAGGCAAAGCCTGCAAAGTCTACTGTACGGAACCCCGGCGTATCTCTGCGATATCACTTGCGCAGCGTGTGAGCGAAGAGCTGGGAGAAGGACCCAGGGACCTCGGATCGATGAGATCAGTGGTGGGGTATGCGATTCGATTAGAGTCCAAGACCTCATCTCAGACGCGACTCGTATATGCGACGGTCGGTGTCGTACTACGTATGCTTGAATCTGGTGGTATTCCCGAGGTGACCCACCTGGTCATCGACGAGGTTCACGAGCGAAGGTAATAGACCCTACGACAAGCGAAAATAACAGCTAACAATGAACAGCATCGATACGGACTTCCTGCTCATCATCCTTCGCTCGCTTTTGGAGCGCCGTCCAGAGTTGAAGGTCATTTTGATGAGCGCTACCGTGGATGCGAACCGTTTCTCAAGATATCTAAACGACGCGCCGATCTTGACGGTTCCAGGACGTACTTTCCCGGTCGAGACCCGGTATCTGGAGGATGCAATCGAGCTGACAAACTACGCTGGACCGTCCGAAGCTACTCGACAAGATGGCAGAACCAGCGATAACGACGACGACGAGATTACATCAGACAAGTCTGGCATTCCTAGCAAGCTACCTGGATATAGCCCATCTACACGCAACGTGCTCTCTACCTACGACGAGTATGCGATTGATTACGACCTCATCGTGCGCTTGATCGAAGCAGTTGCATATGATCCGCAGCTCAGCCGATATAGTAACGCAATCCTGGTGTTTTTGCCTGGTATCGCTGAGATTCGCCAACTCAATGATTTGCTAGGGGGCCATCCTTCTTTCAATAGGCAGTGGCTCATTTACCCTCTTCACTCAACCATCTCAAGCGAGGACCAGCAAGCGGCGTTTTTGATCCCACCTCCAGGCGTGCGTAAAATCGTCCTTGCCACAAACATAGCGGAGACAGGAGTCACCATTCCAGATATTACCTGTGTTATCGACATCGGCAAGCACAAGGAGATGCGTTTCGACGAGCGCCGACAACTGTCTCGCTTGACGCAATCGTTTATCTCAAGAGCGAACGCTAAGCAGCGCCGCGGTCGAGCTGGTCGAGTGCAGGATGGGCTGTGCTTCCACCTCTTCACGAAGTTCCGCCACGACACACTCATGACCGCCCAGCAGACGCCCGAAATGCTTCGTCTATCTTTGCAAGATCTCGTCATGCGTACCAAGATCTGCAAGCTTGGTGACATCGAGGAGACGCTCTCCCAAGCGCTGGACCCGCCTTCCTCCAGGAACATCCGCCGCGCCATTGATGCGCTGATCGAAGTCGATGCGCTCACTACTGGTGAAGATTTGACTGCTCTTGGGCGTCAAATTGCGAAACTTCCACTCGACGCTCATCTTGGCAAGCTCGTTCTCCTTGCAAGCACATTTGCTTGCGTGGACGTCGCAATTACAATAGCCGCTATCCTGTCATCCAAAACACCCTTCTTGACGCCATTCGGAGCCAAACAGCGTGCCGACATTGCGCGACTGGCCTTCAAGAAGGGTGACTCGGATCATCTCACCACATACAACGCGTACAAGGCCTGGAGGGCAGTCTGCACGTCTTCAGGTCGATCCGAGATGCAATTCTGCCACAAGAACTTCCTTAGCCCGCAGAACCTCGGCAACATCGAAGACCTGAAAGCACAGCTGCTGTCATCACTAGTGGAAGCAGGTTTCGTGCAGCTCTCCGTCGACGAGCGTCGCGCATTGCAACGCTATCGCAGTACATCTCGACACCGCGCCTTCGTCGAAGTCCCGGCACACTACGATACGCACTCCGAGAACGAGATCCTCGTCAACTCCGTTATCGCGACTGCATTCTACCCCAAGATCCTGACCCGCGAAGGCAAGGGCTGGCGCAACATCTCCAACAACCAGACGGTCAGCCTCGCCCCAACGTCCGTCAACAAGGGCACGGCAACTGCCAAGTTTCTATCGTACTACCACATCATGCAGTCCAGCAGCAAGTTTTACAACGCGCACTCGACATCCATCGCATACCCTCTACCTATGGTTCTCATGACGGCAGCAGACATGGATTTCAAGATGCACGCCGGCGTGATAAGCTTCCCAGGTAGCGTTCTCCGCTTTGCGGTTCGAGATTGGCGTGCCGCAGTCGCACTCAAGGTACTGCGCCGCCGCATCAAGGAGATACTGGCAAGCAGCTGGAAGAACCCTGCGCGACAGCTAAGTGAACGTGAGAAGGAATGGGTGGGCTTCTTCTTTGCAATTTTCGACCAGAAGTTTGAAAAAGAGGAGCGCATTAGGCAGAGGGCTGCAGGGCAGGCGAAGTAGGAGAACGTGTTTTGGAGGAGTTGAGAGAAACTGAGTGAAGCTGATTAAGTAGTAAGATTTTGGGATAGGGTGCGAAGACTGTTGTGCAAAATGACATATGAGAAGTATCAGCTTACACTGCTGGAGCTATACAGGGAGAAATATCATACAGTCCACAATTCCGACTTGCTGATGTCAATATTGCGCTGACAATTACTAGGATTCGCTGACGCCACTCCAAATCTTGACAAAGTCTCTATAGTACACCGCCCCTATCCGCTTACGCCATCACCATAAATCAGCCCTCCACCCGTAGCCAAATACTCCCTGTAAAAGGAAATCCCTTAACATCAATCCGCGTTATCATCTCACGCCAGCATAACCTCCCCTTGCCGCTCAAGCCGAATCGTTCAGCGCTTCACAGGATGCGCCCTCACAAACAGACTCGGCTTATCCCAAAGCGTATACACCCTCTGCCCCTCCATCCACTCCTGCTCCTTATCCACAAGTTCCAGATCAAAACTAAACAGCACCTTGGCAAGTATAAGCCGCATCTCCGCATACGCCAGATTCTTCCCCAGACAATTCCTCGGCCCAAACGAAAACGGATTAACCACCTCGCGCACATCGTCCTTGTACTTTTCACCGCCCAGCCAGCGCTCAGGCACATAGTCTTCTGGGTCCGTGAAGTTGCGTGTAGAGTGGTTCGATGCGTGTTGCGCGACGTACACGCTCGTGCCGCCGGGGACGTAGTGGCCTGAAATGTAATCGCCGCCTGGTGGTACCACGCGCGGGAATCCAGTGGGCACAGGAGGGTAGTATCTTAGTCCTTCTTGCAGACATGCGATCATGTACTCCATCTTATTCACCTCCTCGATGGTAATCTGCTCCATGGAGTCAAACTTACCGCGCACTTCACGCACCAGCGCTTGATATTTCTCCGGATGCGAAAGCAAGAGATACGTCACGCCCGTGAGCGTCGTAGCCGTCGTTTCGCTCCCCGCGACGAGGAAAAGCATCGCGTTGCTATCCAGTTCGTCGCGCGTGAGTGCTTTCTCCGCAACTTCCTGGTTCTTGATGATGGAGCTCATGAAATCTGGCCGCGCGTCGCTGCCTTGCTCGAGTCTTCGCTCTACCTTGTCGTGCACGAGGCGTAGGAATTCCTTGCGGCCGCGGGCCATGGCGGATGTGTCGGTAAGGAGGCTTTGGATTTTGTCGAGGGTGGAGAAGAGGGTGTTGTTGCGGCGGACTTGTTCGGTGCCGACGGCTTTGATGGCGTTGATTACTAGTTTGATCCAGTGGTGGTCTTTGCTGTCGCGGCTGGAGGAAGCATCAGCTTGCAAGTTGCAAAGGGAACGAGAGCGTGGGGAACTTACAGGCAGTACAGAGGTTCACCGAACGTTAAATCGCAAATTACATCAAAAGTAGTAAAGTCTGTGAAAGGCGTAGACACCAAATCAGCATTCTGTCCCGATTACACATCGCACACAAGCACTTACTATACCACCTCATAATATCCACCCCCTTCCCACTCACACCCTGCTCCCCAATCCGATGCACCAGCAAATCCACATACCGCTGCACAAGCCCCTCCTGCCCCCTCAACGCCCTATCACTAAACGCATGCGCCAGATTCCGCCGCATGCGCGAGTGCGCACTCTCATCCGAGGAAATCAGCGACCGGACACCATTCACTGGCTTCAAATACCACGACATATCCTTCAGGTATGGCCCGGTATTCTGGTGTTTGCCCGTCCGGAAGCCGTAGATGTCGGGCCATGCGGTTTCGCCTGAGATGAAGGAGACTTCGCGGGGGGAGAGGCGGACTGCGGCGCCGTGCTGGGCGTGTTGAGCACGTGTCCATTGGGCAATTGTGCCGTTGCGCATGTGCAGGGCGTGGGGGAGGGGGCTTGCGCGGGCCCAGAAGGGGCCTGGGATGTGCTTGAGAGGGTGGAAGAAGATGTTGTAGATGAGGGTGGAGAGGATGTATGTTGTGACCTGGGGTAGTTAGTAACGGTGAAGGTAGATAAGGATATGTGAGAATATGGTTTCAGTGAGTCTTTGTTCAATTGACTTTCATCACATTGATGGCTCTGTAACGCAGTGTAGTCACTTACAAAAACGACGAGGAGACCACCAGATAGAGCCAACCCCACTGGACTCAATAAGCGGAACTCATCCGGAAAGATAGTTTGTGGCGCCATGCTGTATGCCAATATAGTTCGTATCCTCGAAGGTCGAATGCTGCAATCAAGAAGTAAAAGAGCGTGTGAGAGCGACAGCGTATAAATTATCAACCCAACATGAGACAAAAGTCACCTCTAGCGCTCACGCCGTCCAAAAGCTGACCCTCGTATTCACCAAGAAGCAACTCGTCCAAAGCTTCGATACTCACGCGCCCCCAGCATAAGCAATGAGCTCAGCTGCCGAACGAATTCGACAGTCAGATCGGAGCGGAGGGTACGTATAGACGTGCTTAGCGGACGTACGACCCAAACGTTACTAGCTGTAAGAGGAGATGCCGATCAACGCCAGGTGATCGCTAGTGCCGGGACTGTGGTGAGGTTTGTTTCCTAGCTTAGCTCTAAGGTGGTCCACTGCCCGCCTTGCTGTCTGAAAAGAATGTGAAGAGAACTCGTGTTGCAGTTGATTTGTCTGTGAAGACTGATGTCGTGCAAGATATGTCAGTACATAGAACGACATTCCATCGACCACAAAAGCACACTCCAGCCACGATATCCATCCGCACCTACGAAACAAACGACCAGGCACAACAGTAACAGCACCTACCAGCTCAATTCAGTTCCCCCCAGGCGTTTTTCCTCTCTTGTAATGCTCACGCCACGATCTTAGCGGCGTAGCATAGTGTCGTTGAGCTGAGCTCAGCACTAAGCATATTACACGACAAAAACACGTGCGCTTGCAAGACCCAAAGATACTGACTTTCCAGTATGACATCAGCAGTGCCATCGAGGATGACGTTCAGCTTCGCGCAGCCCGCCCGCAAGAAAAGCAAAGCGGTGTGAAAGGCCCACCAAGTTAAGCAGATGACATAGATTACTGTATTTGATCATTCTTCATTCTGCATCTTCTCCAAGATCCAACTTATACTGATCAGAAAACGCCAGTGTGCGTAATCGACCTAGGTTCCCGAGGACCTGAGCTGGTTTCTTGGCCTGATGGGTATACTTCACCTGACGTGACCACTGATATCCCGTCTCTTCCTTGGTAAAAGGCCACTATGAGCCTACAGCGTACTGCTTCAATATGTCCAAGTATCCGCGCCCTGCAACATCCAGAATGCCCATCCAACCATACTATTCCTCCCCATCCATCCTCCACATCGCCCCAGTATATCCGCACATCATCAAACGCTCGTCGCATCGTCCTCCCCACCCCATCACGACCGTCCCGTCGAATTCCTAACCTCATCAGCTTCAACCATCCATCCCAAAAATCCCCCACACAACTATCACTCACCCCCCCTCCTGCGCCGCATTCCACGTCCTCACAAACGCCCTCTGCGTCTTATCCGCATACTTCTCCGCACTAACTTCCTTGACGCCGACTTTCGCGCCGTCCTTTGTGAAGACTACGTTTTTCTTTTCGAGCTTGTGCACGCCGCGTGAGGCGAGTTCGTTGGTGTAGAGGAAGATCTGGCGGGGTCGTTAGTGTGCTGGGTCGGGATGTGTATGTGAGATGTGGGATGTGGGATGTGGGATGTGGTTGCTTACTTGGTAGCCTATCCACGCGATTCCTCCTACGACGGCGAAGAGGACGAGGAGGGGAAGGAGGTTTAATGCGCCCATGGTGACGGGTTGTGTTGTGACGTAGTGGTGCGAGGAACGGTTGTGGTGGTGGGGTTCGTGAACGAGCGTGTAGTCTTTTGTAGTCGCGGCGCAATGTGAAGCGTGTTAAGAAGTGATTCGATAAATATAAGTATGTGATTGCAGAGACGTTTGACGTGAAAAGCTCTCAGTAGTGGAGATTCCACCGACGGGCCATGTGGCTTGACACGTGAAACGATCTGCTGCAGATGGCATGCGGGCTCGCTTGGCGAAGTGTCGCGAATCGCAGTCAAGCTTCGCTGATCACCCGAGAACCAGCCCGTCTCCACACTACTGTCGCGTGGTTACGCTGCGAATCTAAGCACTATCATCGATTTGAGACGAGCAGTAGACTGCATTGCTATGAGGTTTGAGATACATTGCACTACTCACATTCACAGCTGTACAAAGTTTACCCTGTCAACTCAGTCTATTCATGCACACACAAACACCGTCTAACCACCCTATCATACAATCCCCCGGCCCCAGCATCTCCATCCCATCCCACCTTCACTCCTCCTCCGCACCAACATCATCAATCGCCATCTCCTCCCGCGCGCCATGCTCTTCAGCCTCATGCACAATCTTCTTCCAGCCCAGCTCCTCCGCCGCATCCTTGACAAACTCAATCGTCGGGAAGTAATGCTCGTTCTTCTTCATCGTCGCCACCCACGGCACATTGTCAAACGTCATGACCTTGAGGCGGAAATATTCGTTGTCGGCGATTTTCTTGACTTCGCGGAGGAAAGTGGTGAGGTCGGGCGTGGGGACGTTGTTAACATGCGTGAGGAAATTTGTTGGTGCAAGCTGTGAAATATGTTAGTATGTGTTGTCGAAAGTGGAGATTTCAGAAAATACTTACTCCGTACATGTACGCCGGCGAGCCACGCGCACGGCTGGATATATACACGTCGGAATGGATCTTGCTGATCTGCTGACGCACAGCCTGGTGCGGCCGATGCAGTGTGGCGCCACAGAAGCTCACCATGCGCGCCGTCTCAAGATCCTCCGTCGCAACCGTCGACACCTTGATCGTCTTCTCTTCGCGCTTGCGTACGATGACGGCCTCGAGGAATTGATGATTGTACATGACATCCAGATCAGGAGAGCGCGTGACGAGGTTGCCGTTGAGCGTGAGCAGGACGTCGCCCTCGAGCAGACCGTCACCGTGGCCGGAGTCGACTTTGCGGACCATAAAGAGCTGGTGACGTTCTGGATCAGCTGTTTCCGTCTGCTCAATCCATTCCTCCGAAACGCCCATGACGCGCGCTTGGCTCATCTGGACGGTTTGAAATTCGACGTTGAGAATGCGCAGCTTGGGTGTTTTGCCGCTCTTGATCTCGTTGAGAACGGGTAGAAGGTTGGGCGTCGCGAGACCGAGATGGTATTCGACGTCTTTGCCGGTGTGGGATGTGCGCTCGCCGAGGTAGGAGAGCCAGAGTGCTTGGACGGTGCCGTCCTCTGCTATGAGAACGCCCGAGCCACTGTGCGAGGCTTGATTTGTGTCGACAGTGATGGCATCGAAGTTGGTTGCTCGGTAACGAGGGGTGGTGGCGCTTGCTGGAATGGCAACCGTAGTAATGTCGGTAACAACAGTCTTCGCTACGACCGGGCGGAAATTTTGATTCAGCCCGAAGAAGATGGTCTCATCGCCCTTTTTGATAAACTCGGTTGCGAATTTGGGCGTCTTCACGGGTGCCGTTACTAGCGTAGGGTCGTATTGGAGGACTGCGTAGTTTTGTAGGGGATGGAGGAAGACAACCTTGGCGTCGATGAAAATGCTGTCGGCGATGATCAACGAGATGTCGCAGAGATCGTATGGTAGGATCGCTCGCGAGACGATGACAAGACCTTGTTCAGCGTCGACTACCAAACCGTAGCCCTGCTTGTTCATCTTAGGGAAGCCGTCAAGCTTGATGGGCATGGACACATGTACGCGCACGAAGCTACGAACGATGTCGACAGCCTCAGGGTAGTTTGAGCTCATCTTGACGAAATTTGCACGTCGAGGAACAGGCGGCACGGCAGGGACGGGGTCCGCAATTGGCTTAAAGTCCCACAGTCCGGTCGTGTCGTTGCGCACCGCTATCCGTATCTTTGCATGCCAATGACGGTCAATAGCTGTGATACTGGTGTTAGAAGTGTGCAAGTCGCGCAGATGCTTGTACTGGATGACGACGCGTTTCTTGTCAGGAATCTTCTTCATTACTTGGATGAAAGCGTCTAGATTTGGCGTCGGCTGGTTGTCCACCTCCTGGACCAGCCAACCAGACGCATGGCCATCGGCAAATCGGAAGGAACCTGCTGCCTCGCAAACATATACGCCCGCGTTCTTCAATGAGATAGCATACAGACGTGCCTGTTGGTAAGACAGGTCGTGGAAAGAAGCTCCTGACACCGAAACGAAGCGGTCCGGAGTGATGGCATGCAGATCGCCGATGTCGAGCTCCACGTCCATATTCTCGCCAGCACGCTGTATCGAGACAGAGATGCTCTTGCCCACGTTGTCGTCCAATATCGAGTCTAAACGCACGAACTGGGTGATGAACTCGCCGTTGACCTTGAAGAGCACGTCACCCTCTTCGATTTTCGTGGAAGCAGGACCCTGTGGGAGGACGACCTCGGCGACGAGCATGCCTGTTTCCTTGGGAAACTGTGTGCGTATATCCTTCTCCAGTTCGGGTGAGAGGCCTAACCGCCGGCACTCGTCGAAAGGCTTCAGGATCCACTGCGTCTGGACTGTGCCTCGTGTGACGTGCTCGCCGCGCTGGATGAGTTCGAGTGCTCGGAGTGGTCGGTCGAGTGGGAGGAAGTAGTCGGTCGCGGCGCCATCTGCCCGGCCACCGGCTTGCAGAGCCACTGCGAAGCCGTCTCGGTTGACGACAGGACTGCCTGAGCTACCGCCGCTCGCAGCTGCGGCTGCCTGGATGTAGTTGGTATTGAAGTCGGAGTAGCCCTCGCCGTACTCGGGCGCATTGCGGTCCAGACGGCTGATGACTCCGGACAGGATGCTGAGCTTCTCGCCGGCGTCGTTTCCCACCACGCGGATCTCGACGCCGACTTTGGCGAAGTCTGGGCGCAGCGGGAGGGCGGAGACGGCCATGTACTTGATAGCCTTGGGGTCGAAGCGCAGGATGCCGAAGTCGTGGACGGGGTCGCGGTAGACGGGGTAAACGTCGCACTCCTCGTGGTTGTCGAAGATGCAGTAGCCGATGAACGGCCCAGCGCCGACGACGTGGCGGTTGGTGAGGATGTAGCCCTTCTCCGCGTCCACCACGAAGCCCGTCGCCTCCGAGGCCACGGCGGGGTCTGTGTCGAAGGAGCATGTCTGGCAGAAGTGGATGGACACGACGCTCTTCACCACGCCCTCGATCGTCTTCTGCCACTCGGCCGTGTCGTGGGCTGCGGCGGCCATGGGCAGCGCCAGCGGCTCGTCGGAGCTGTACACGCTGTGCGCATCGTCGAGGACGTCCAGCTCGGGCGACTTCGGGATGCCGTTGCGCGCGTGCGGCTCGGTCTCGGGCTTGAGCTGCTTCATCGGGCGGTCGGCGGAGGGCGAGGTCGGTGGTTGCTTGCGCTTGGTGCGGGCTTCTGGGGTCGAGCCATTCTGGTCCATGAGAGGACTGGGACTGTGTACGCTAGAGAGGCGCTTGCGTTCAGTCACTCCAGGCAGTGACTTGAGGGGCAGGCGCGGGAGTGTGTGCGGAGGAAGGAGTCGAGAGGTGAGCGGCGGCGAGCGTAGGAAACTTCTTCTGCAGGCGGCGAGTGAATGACCAAGAAGGTGCATGCCAATAGAAGGCGCTAGATGGGCGTAGTATAAGAGGCAGCCACGACTCGCGATGTGCTGCAAAGACTCACACGGCGCAATTGGACATGTATTGGAGCCAAATTGGGACGGCTCGAGAGAAGACGTGAGGCGTTCCTGAACAGCCTGCATTCGCGCCCGCGGATCCCTGCACAACGTCGCAAACCATCGTCATTGGTGCCGAAAAGTTCCACTTCCACCCACTCTACAGAGAAGAGGTGTTCTCTCTGCATTTTCCAAGCGTATCACAACGAGAAAGATGGAAGCTTAATCAATGATAATCAGTTCCGTAGCTCCCAGCCAATAACGGGATAATGCCATAGTCAACGACCTCGCCAACCAGCCAGCCATCCAGCGAAGAAGCCGTCCAAAGCTCAATGAAAACGTCTTGAAAATCAAGCCCTCACCATCAGGCCTCTCAGTCCCCTAGACCTCGTCCTCAACATTCTCCTCCTTGACATCCTCCTTGACAACCTCCTTGACATCCTCCTTGACAACCTCCTTCACCGGCGACGCCTCACCCTTCTTCTTGCGACCAGCAGCAGCCTTCTTAGTAGGCGTGCCCTCACCCTCTTCATCCTCAGCCTTAGCCTTGCGCTTGCGGGGAGTAGTCTTCGGCTTGTCTGGCGTGTCGCCCTCGGCTGCCGCAGGCATGAGAGCCTCACCCGCCTTGATCTTCTCGATGTCACCCTTGTGCTTCTCCTTCAAGCGCCAGAGGAGCTTCCTGCACGAGACGATGCTGCGGCCTGCGGGGATGGGCGCGTTCTGGGTGCGTTAGTGGATTGGATGTGAGACGGGAGGATGACGCACGGCGATCTTGGCTTCGACTTTGCCGTCGTTCTCGCAGAGCACGATGAGGTAGGCGATCTGTATTGTGTGAGTGGGGATCAAGATGTATGGAGGGAAGGGTGGCTCGCCTTCTCGGCATCAGACCAAGCGGCGCCGCTGGCACCCGTCTTGTTCGGGGTTTTCTGCTCGGTGTCTGACATGTTGGCGATACTGAGACTCGCGTATGCGTGTGTGCTTGGTGCTTTGGAAGGCTGGACAATGGGTATGGAAGATGATGAAAGTGGGAGGAAAGTTACCAAGCAGGAAGTGCAGGCGGTTGCGTCTTTCATGGGTTCTGAGCGGTGAGGAGACCGGTAGGATACCTTAAACTCACCGTCACCTTGACTTACTGTGCAAGTGGGAGGGGTCTCGAAGTGAAGGCGGATGGTGATAAGGAACATGGATTCTGTTCATCTTCACACTGTGCTGACGGCAGGCAGCGGGGATACGTGACCTTGTTTCTCATGGTACAGATTGTCGTTAGTGCATTTAGATCTAGATCTGTTGCCAGCTGCATGAAGTGAAGAGGAGGGGATGATGGTGAAGCCATCCACGTCGCCCATCGCCTTCTGTGAATTCGAATACAGCACACATGCCACGTACCATTGGATCTCGGGGTGAAAAAAACTGTCTCATCTCTTCCGGTTTTCGATGGCAAGAAAGCAGAGGGGACCGAGGAGGAGTCCAAATTACCTACCAGAGCACATGAAGCATTCGGGGGTGAGCCTTATTGGCATACTGCGAACAATGGCGACCGAATGGTTCCAGGGTCAAATCTGTCAAAGTAGAACCAGAACACAGTGAGTATACCGAGCGGATCGGGCATCCGATGGCCGCCGCGAATTTCATAAAGAAAGGCCAACGTACGAGCCAGGAGTAGCCTTGGGCACCTTGTTCAAGGTGCGGTTGACCTGGTCCTGAAGCGCAGAGACAGTGATGAATCGCTTCTCGCCGTTTAAGTTCACACCGTCGAACCGCGATCTTCTCCTTGACCTTTTCTTCAATTCATCGAAAGCACGAAGTTGAGACACCATGTCATCATCTGCGAGAGAACCTTCCATTACTACTCCTCTCCTTGGCCATCTTGCACCGAAAGTACAAAGTTGAGAAAGCAAAGCCTTATCGGTAACAAGATTGTCCAGAAGAATCTCCTCGGTGATCAACGTCGGTAAGGGCGTTGTCGATGCACTCGCGGCAGTATTGTCTTTTGTCATCGATGTGTGTTCAAGGTGAAGTGATAATGCGCCTGTCCTAGAAGGCTAGCCCGGATGGGCCTGGCGAGAGCCAAAAAGGATTACAGTTCTTTTTGACTAGAGCTGCGGATGATGAAGGCTGGATAGTATCCAAATGGTCTGGCTGAGCTCTGGGTGAAGCGAGCGGTCTCTGAGGATAGTCAGGAAGGCGCGAACCGTGGTTGTTTGCGGAGCAGGACGCACAGACCAGCACGCGGGTTCCGTTAAGTAGGCTGCCAGCGCCCTCATCACTCAGCACACGCTCTCTCACCACACTCTCTTACCACACTCGCCTACAAGCCCGCGAATACACCCAGCACCCACTCACCTCGAGAGTCGCGATCACGAGAATAACAGCAAATACACCCCCACGCGCATCCCCACACAAACAACATGTCGTCCTCGGTCTTCTACAAGTTCAAAAACAGCCGCGAGCCGGAGCGCATCCTCTTCGACGGCACCGCCATCAGCGTGTGGAGCCTCAAGCGCGAGATCATCATAGCATCGGGCCTCGGCGACGGCACCGACTTCAATCTGCACATGTACCCGCAAGAGGACATGAACGCCGAGTACAAGGACGACACCACCCTCATCCCGCGATCCGCCACCGTCGTATGCGTGCGCCGCCCAGCACCCCGCGGCCAAGGCCGGGCTGCCCGCTACATCTCCGGCAAGCCCCCCGTGCGCGCCATTACGAAAGACACCACCAAAGCCGCCGCGCCTGCCGCCCCAACCGGCGCACCCCTCACCGAGGCCGACGCGGAGGCGGCATTTCTGGCAGAGTCGGCACAGGTCTGGGATGCACAGAAAGAGTCGCTGTCGCATGCTAAGCCCGTATACAACAACAACAACAACAACAATAAGAGCCGCAAGCCCGTCAACGTCCCGAATCACGACCCGCCCACCGGCTACGTCTGCAAGCGCTGTCTCGTCAAGGGCCACTGGATCCAAGCATGCCCCACCA
>Ga0265797_10001871_pt1 | contig 36504 bp, 27 predicted proteins | sample P2T30metagenome_FD_192433 | JGI IMG/M metagenome (GOLD analysis project Ga0265797, IMG submission 192433) | Plant litter microbial communities from East Loma Ridge, Irvine, California - P2 T30 | ecosystem: Environmental > Terrestrial > Plant litter > Unclassified | place: USA: California...
ATCGCCGAAGAGCTGCGCGACTTCATCGCCGGCGCCGAAGTCATCATCCATAACGCGCCGTTCGACCTGGGCTTTTTGAACCACGAATTCACCCGCCTCGGCATGCGCCCGTTCGTCGAGCACTGCGGCAGCGTGATCGACACCCTGGTGCAGGCCAAGGAGCGCCATCCCGGCAAGCGCAATTCGCTCGACGCGCTGTGCGACCGCTACGAAATCTCGAACGCGCACCGCAAACTGCATGGCGCGCTGCTCGACTCGGAACTGCTGGCCGATGTGTATCTGGCGATGACGCGGGGCCAGAATTCGCTGACGATGGATGTGGAAGCCGAAGCGACCAGCATCGGCGACGTGCTCGACGCGGTACCGCTGGGCGAGATCATCGTGGTCGCGGCGGGCGCGATTGAAATTGCCGCGCACGATGAGGTCCTGGCAGGGCTGGATAAAAACGTCAAAGGGCAATGTGTGTGGAGGAATTACGGTGCGCAGGGGTGACGGCGCGCTGATTCTGTGCCATAATACGCCTCGCTTCGGGAGGTTAGCTCAGGGGTAGAGCACTGCATTCACACTGCAGGGGTCGCAAGTTCGAAACTTGCACTTCCCACCAGAATTCGACAGGCCAGCAGAGATGCTGGCCTGTTTGCTTTCAGCGCTGCTTGTTAAGCGTTTGCCGGCGCCGCGCCGGTGAATTGCCACCATGTCGAGGTAAATGGCGCTGTCATCGTTAGATATGGATGAGTTTGACTGCGACGCTGATTTGACCGTGTCGATGAGCGTGATGATCTGATCGAGCCCGGCTGCTGGCAGCAATGCCTGCTGCACCCGCCTGCGTTGCGGCTGGTTCAGCAAAGCCAGCCCGCCGAACCAGTGTTCGAACCGTGGCGCTTTCATGGCTGTTTCCTGTCGATGACGATACGAGTTCGACCCCCGATCAGCTCAACAGTTCACGGCTCATCCATAGCTAACGCTGACAGCGCCAAGTAAATTGCCATTTTGCATAACTGCGCAGTTATGGCATAATACGGCCTCGCTGGGAGGTTAGCTCAGGGGTAGAGCACTGCATTCACACTGCAGGGGTCGCAAGTTCGAAACTTGCACTTCCCACCAAAGAATTGTGTCATCGATGCAAGTCTGATCGATGCGTGCAGAGAAGCGCTATTCACGAAAGTGAATAGCGCTTTTTGCATTTCAGAACCCTTGTTTCAGCTCGGGCGTGATGGTCCACGCGTACAGCGTCTTGTCGCGCACCCGCTCGATCTGCTGCGGCGGCCACTGCGCGCCCATGTGAAAATCATGCGACACCACGCGGCTGCCCACCCGCAACTGGCGCCAGAGTATCGGCATCAACTTCAGGTTGACCTCGAACAGCAGATACAGCATCACCACCGAGGCCGGACTGAAATCGGTCGCGAACAGGTCGGCCTGACGAAACCGTACGCGGCCCTGCACGCCGGCGCGCAGCGCATTCGCGCGCGCTTCACGGATGCGCTCGGGATCGAGGTCGATGCCGATCCCGCGCGCGCCGTGGCGGCGCGCGGCGGCGATCACGATGCGGCCGTCGCCGCAGCCAAGGTCATACACCGTGTCGCCCGGCCCGACGCGCGCCATCTTCAGCATGCGCAAGGTGACGTCGGGTGGTGTCGACACATAAGGGACGATTGGCAGCGCAGCATCGGCACGCGCCGACAGCGCCAGCTGCGGCGCCAGCGACAGTCCAGCCAGCGCGGCTGCGCGCTGCAGCACGGTGCGGCGCTTGACGCTGGCCAGTGCTGCAGGCGGCAGAGCAGACGGGGCGAGATGATGGTCGGGCAATGGCGACTCTCCTCGAATACAAGCGTGTGGCGCCCAGCCTATCGTATTTTGGCCGGCACTGCGGCGCAACTGCGACCGGAATCAGAGCCGAGGAATCAGGCCGGCAGGCCCGGCAGACCCGGCATTCCCGGCGCCGCCGGCAGCACCAGATCCAGCTTCAGCCCGTCAAGGGCGTCGCCGCCCGAGCGTCGTAGTCCGGCCACCAGGTAGCCACGGTTGCGGCCCGCCTGCTTGCCCTTGTACAGCGCGCGGTCGGCCAGTGCGATCGCCTGTTCCCACTCGAGCTGGGCTTCGGCCTCACCTGCTTCTTGGGCAAACGGCAGCGATACCGCGCCGGCGGTGGCGCTGATGTGCAGCGCCGTGCCGTCCGTCAGCACGATCGGCGTGGCCGCGATCGCATCCAGGATGCGGCGCACCAAGAGCCCCCGCTGGTCCGCCGCCACGCCTTGCGAATACACCAGGAATTCTTCACCGCCCCAGCGCAGCACCATGTCCGATTCGCGCGTGGCCTGGCGCAGGCGGCGGCCGACCTCGACCAGCACCATGTCGCCGGCAGCGTGGCCGTGTTCGTCGTTAATGCGCTTGAAATGGTCGATGTCGAGCAGGGTGAAGCAGTCGGCTGCGTCGGGCCGCGCCGCCGCCTCGCCGGTGCGGCTGCGCATGCGGTCCTGGAACGAGCGCCGGTTGAACAGGCCGGTGAGCGGGTCGCGCGCCGACAGGTAGGCCAGCTCGTCGTTCAGTTGCGACAAGCGCGCGCGGCTGCGCATCGAGCGCCTGGTCAACATGAACGCCACGCCGGCCAGCAACAGCGCCAGCGCCGCACCCAGCGTCATGCTCAACTGGCGCAGGCCATGGTTGTGCAATTGAACATCCTTGACGGCGTTCTGCTGGCGCAGCGAATCGCTCTGCGCCGTGCGTTCGCGTGCCTTTATTTGTTCCTGCAGCGCCCGGATCGCCTTGTCGCGGTCGGCCTGGGCCAGCGTCTTGCTGATCGCTTCGCGCTCGCGCGCCGAGAGCAGCGCTTCCCGGTACCGTCCGGCGCGCTCGAGCGCCAGGCTCTTTTCGGCCAGCAACCGGTCCAGCATCGATTTCGTACCCGACTGTCTCAGTTGCGCAAGGACAGCATCGACCTGGTCCAGGCCCTCGCTTTCACGGCCCTGGCCAAACAGCGCCAGGCCCAGCTTCGCTTGCGCCATCTGCAGGCTGACGTCGTCGGCGCTGGCGCGGGCCGCGGCCAGCGCCGCGCGCGCGGCCGCTTCGGCCTGGCCGAAGCGCTGCAGCTCGAGGTTGGCGTTGGCGACGCCCGTCAGCACGTTGGCCTCGATTCCGGCCAGGTCGTTGGCGCGCGCCAGTTCAAGCGCGCGTTCGAATGCGGACAGTGCGGCGCCCGGATCGTTCTGGACGATCAGGGCGCGCCCTTCGAGCAAGCCCAGGGCGGCCGCGCTGCGCGCCGGCACCGGTAATCGGCCGGCGCGCAGTTCGCGCAGGATCGCGAGCGCCTGCTCGGCGGCGCCCGCAGTGACGTACATACGCGCCATGGCCAGAAGGACGTCCAGCTCACGCGGACTCCACAGGCCAGGATTGCGCCGCACGATGTCGAGCGTACGCTGAAAATGCTGCAGGGCACGGTCGTCCTGGCCGAGGGCGCGGCAGGCCAGGCCGTAGCGCATCTCGAGGCCGGCCCGGAATTCGGGATCGACGTTGTCGCCATAGCGTTTGGCCAGCGTGTCGAGCGCGGTCAAGGCGGCGGCCGGGTCGTTGTCGTCGAGTTGACGATTGACCCGGGCCAGGATGGCCAGCGCCAGGTTGGCCGGATCGGCCTCGGCCGCGGCCAGTTCGGCAATCTGTTCGTTGGTCTGATCGGCGGCGCGCAGCTTGCCGCTGTCGACCTGCACCCGGCCCAGCAGGCGCAGGGTGGCGATGCGCTGCGCGTACGGTGCGCCGGCGATCAACGCCAGGGCTTCGTGCTCCAGGATGGTGCGCGCTTGCTGAGGATCCTGTTCGGCCAGGGTGCCGATCTCGCGCAGCCGCGCTGCGCTGTCGGCGTGCACCGAGGGTGCCGTCGCGCTCAGCACTGCAGCCACCAGCAGCGCGCGCAGGAGCCGGCTGGCCGCAACCGCCATGGCAGGGCGCTGCAGCAATCCGGGCTGTGGCAGGCAAACGCGCATTCAAATCCAGGAGGAAGGAAACAGCAGGGCAGAAGCGGCGGCGCCAGACGACGATGATCCGCACATGCTCGGGACAGGGAATGTCACCATTATCAATTGTTGCACTATGGAAATCAAGCATCGCCATTCGCTCAGCGGTGTTTACGCAACGCCTGGCTTTTTTACGGCTTTCGTTATTTCCGGCACGCAAATTGCAGTGCTGAGACGAGTTTGCTTTGATTACCAACAACATTCTGGTTATATTGGCACACCTGCAAAAAGTTGACCTTTTGCAGGTGTAGCAAGGACGGTTTCAAGTCAGGCGATGCCGGCCCATCAGGCAGGATCCCGAGCGGCGCCGCACGATCTGCGGTGCGGTGTACGACAAGACGCGGGACCATACTATTTTTCGATTGGAGAACACGCAGTGAGTATTTTCAGAACCAAAAATCTGGACGCGATGATGGCCGCCAGCGCCAAACCGGGCGGCCTCAAAAAGGTCCTCGGGCCGATGGACCTGGTCTTGATGGGCATTGGCGCGATTGTCGGCACCGGTATCTTCGTGCTCACCGGCACCGGCGCCGTGACCGCCGGCCCTGCGCTGACGCTGTCGTTCGTGATCGCCGCGCTGGCCTGCTGCTTCGCCGCGCTGTGCTACGCCGAGTTTGCCTCTACCGTGCCGGTCGCCGGTTCGATCTATACCTATAGCTACGCTACGCTGGGCGAACTGGTCGCCTGGATGATCGGCTGGGACCTGCTGCTCGAATACGGCCTCGCCACCTCGACCGTCGCGGTCGGCTGGTCGGGCTACTTCCAGTCGCTGCTGGCCGGCTTCGGCATCACGCTGCCTGACGCGCTCAGCGCCGCCCCAGGCGCGCGCGAAGGGGTGCAAACCCTGTTCAACCTGCCGGCCTTCCTGATCATGATGGTGCTCACCACCATGCTGTCGCTGGGCATGCGCGAATCGGCGCGCGCCAACAACGTCATGGTGGTGATCAAGATCGCCGTGGTGCTGCTGTTCATCGCCGTCGGCGTGGGCCACGTCAAGCCGGAGAACTGGCAGCCGTTCATGCCGTTCGGCGCCGGCAGCGTGATGAGCGCCGCGGCACTGGTGTTCTTCGCCTTCATCGGCTTCGATGCCGTCACCTCGGCCGCCGAAGAAGTCAAGAATCCGGCGCGTGACCTGCCGATCGGCATCATCGGCTCGCTGGTGGTGTGCGCCATCCTGTACGTGGTGGTGGCCGCGATCATGACCGGCATCGTGCCGTTCATGCAGTTCAAGGGCGTCGACCATCCGGTCTCGCTGGCGCTGCAGGTGGCCGGTGAAAACTGGGTCGCCGGCTTCGTCGACCTGGCCGCGATCCTCGGCATGAGCACCGTGATCCTGGTGATGGCCTATGGCCAGACCCGCATCCTGTTCGCCATGTCGCGCGACGGCCTGCTGCCGAAGAAACTGTCGAACGTGCACCCGAAATACGGCACCCCGTTCTTCGCCACCTGGCTGGTCGGCATCATCTTCGGCCTGATCGCCGCCGTGGTGCCGCTCAATGTGCTGGCCGAGCTGGTCAATATCGGCACCCTGGCGGCCTTCACCCTGGTCTCGATTGCCGTGATCGTGCTGCGCAAGAAGCGTCCCGACCTGCCGCGCGCCTTCCGCTGCCCGGCGGTGCCGCTGGTGCCGATCCTGGCGATCATCTTCTGCCTGACCCTGATGTCGTTCCTGAGCTGGCATACCTGGCTGGCCTTCGCGGTCTGGCTGGCCATCGGTGTGGCAGTGTACTTCGGCTACGCACGCAAGCGTTCGCTGCTCAACAACGTCGGCTGATCGACGCTGACCACTGCCCGGCGCCTGCGCCGGGCAGTGGTTCGTGTTAACCTCTCTCCGCAGGCAGCTATTTCCAGCCGCCACTAACGCGGAGAACTTCCCATGAGCGCCATCGTGCTCGGACAGGGCGATGCCCTCCTGATCGTCGACCTGCAGCTTGACTTCCTTCCCGGCGGCAAGCTCGGCGTGCCGAACGGCGACGCCGTTATCCCTCCCATCAATCGCCTGATCGACCTGTATGCAACGCGCGGCCTGCCCGTGTTCGCGTCGCGCGACTGGCATCCGGAGCGTCATTGCTCGTTTGCCGGTCAGGGCGGACCATGGCCGCCGCATTGCGTGGCCGGCACCGCGGGCGCCGGTTTCAGCGATCAGCTCCATCTGCCACAGGATGTCGTGATCGTGTCCAAGGCCATCACTGAAGAGGTCGATGCGTATTCGGCCTTCAACGGCACCGGCCTGGGCGACGACCTGCGCGCGCGCGGCGTGCGCCGCGTCGCCGTGTGCGGCCTGGCGACCGACTATTGCGTACTCAACACCGTGCTCGATGGCATCAAGGAAGGCTTCGAGATCCTGCTCGTGGCCGAAGCCGCGCGCGCGGTGGATGTTGCGCCGGGCGACGGCGAGCGCGCCATGGCGCGCATGCTGCTGGCCGGTGCGGCGCCGGTGCAGTTGTCCGGCCCCGCCCTGGTGGCCGACCTGGCGCTGGGGGCGCTGCCCTGATTCGCCGAGCGTCACGCGCATCGCGCCGCTATGGTCGCTGGCGCACCGTGCGCCTGTTAGCGGCAACGTAAAGTCAGCTCCGTCAGCCCGTCGCCATCCCTGTTGTGGCGGCAGGCCTTTCCATCCAGCGAAAGGAGCTTCGATATGGCAACGGTAGGTGACTTCATGCTTGAGCGCATCAAGCAGTGGGGCGTGCGGCGCGTGTACGGCTATCCGGGCGATGGCATCAACGGCATCCTGGCCGCCTTCGGCCGCCAGCAGGGTGACGACACGATCGAACTGGTCCAGACCCGGCACGAGGAAATGGCGGCCTTCATGGCCTGCGGCCACGCCAAGTTCACGCATCAGGTCGGCGTGTGCCTGGCCACCTCCGGCCCCGGTGCGATCCATCTGCTCAATGGTTTGTATGACGCAAAGCTCGACCATCAGCCGGTGGTCGCCATCGTCGGCCAGCAAAAGCGCAGTTCGCTCGGCGCCAGCTACCAGCAGGAAGTCGACCTGGTCTCGCTGTTCAAGGACGTGGCCGGTGAATTCGTGCACATGGCAAGCAGCCCGGACCAGGTGCGGCACCTGATCGACCGCGCGTTTCGCATCGCCCAGGCGCGCAACTGCGTTACCTGCATCATCGTGCCCAACGACGTCCAGGAGCAGGATGCGGTGCCGACCCCGCCGCGCGAGCACGGCAGTACGTTTTCGGGCGTCGGCAACGCGCGCCCGGCGCTGGTCGCTTCGCAGGATGCGCTGCAGGCGGCAGCCGACGTGCTCAACGCCGGCAGCAAGGTGGCGATCCTGGCCGGCGCCGGCGCCCACGGCGCGCTTGACGAACTGATCGAAGTGGCCGAACTGCTCGGGGCCGGCATCGGCAAGGCGCTGCTGGGCAAGGCGGTGGTGCCGGACGAGCTGCCGTATTGCACCGGCACGGTCGGCATGATCGGCACCGAAGCGAGCGACAGCATGATGAAACAGTGCGACACGCTGCTGATGGTCGGCTCGAGCTTCCCGTACGCCGAGTTCCTGCCGCAAGAGGGGCAGGCGCGCGGCGTGCAGATCGATCTCGACAGCGGCAGGCTGAGCCTGCGCTATCCGATGGAAGTCAACCTGGCCGGCGACGCCCGCGCCACGCTGCGCGCCCTGATCCCGCTGCTGCAGCGCAAACAGGCGCGCGCCTGGCGCGAGCAGATCGAACGCAACGTCGAGGCCAGCTGGCGCAAGCTCGACGAACGCGCGCGCCTGCCGGCCGAGCCGATCAATCCGCAGCGCGCCTTCGTCGAATTGTCGCCGCGCTTGCCCGCCAACGTGATCCTGACCGGCGACTCCGGTTCAGTGGCGGCCTGGTACGCACTGCACCTGCGCCTCAGGCGCGGCATGCTGGCCTCGCTCTCGGGCGGCCTGGCGACGATGGGATCGGCGGTGCCGTACGCATTCGCGGCCAAGATGGCGCATCCGGAGCGCCCGGTGATTGCGCTGGCTGGCGACGGCGCGATGCAGATGAACGGCATCAATGGCTTGATCACGATCGGCCGCCACTGGCAGGACTGGGCCGACCCGACGCTGGTGATCATGGTGCTCAACAACCGCGACCTGAATTTCGTGACATGGGAACAACGCGGGATGCAGGGCGAGCCGAAATACGAGCCTTCGCAGCAACTGCCCGATTTCTCTTACGCGGCCTTTGGCCACATGCTGGGGCTGGCAGGCGAACGGGTGGACGACCCGGAGCAGCTGGGCGCCGCATGGGCACGCGCGCTGGCGGCCGGCAAGCCGTTCGTGCTCGAGGTGCTGGCCGATCCGAATATCCCGCCGTTCCCGCCGCATATCGTCGACAAGCAAGCCGAGCAAATCAAGGAAGCCATCGCCAAGGGCGATGCCGAGGCCGGCGCGGTGGAACGCGGCATGGGGCAGCAGGGCGATCGCGCTTAGGGATTCGGCTTGCTACGCCAACAATACAATGCTGTACTGCGAGATGCTTTTTTGTAATCTTACTCTTACACCTAAGCAGCGCGCCTACCGATTTGCGTGCCGTCGCCCAGCCCGGATAATGTGTCCAATCGTCCATAGACCAACTAACGATCCGAGACATGACTCCAACGCTGTTCGCTGACGCACCCGACGTGCTGGCCGCCCCGACCCAACCGGGTCAGGGCGCCAGGCACCTGTATTTCTCGCTGTATGCCAATCCATCCGCGAGCCCGGAGGCAGCCAAAAGCTTCGTCGCCGACCACATCGCCATCGCCCGCGAATTGCCGAGCGATCTGCCATCGAATATCCATGAACTGCAGGCCTGGATTGAAACGCGTACCGACATCGTCGGCCAGCAATACCGCGAGTACCTCGCCGCGCGCAAGAATGGCGCACCGCGTCGTTACTTCAGCTGCCGCTCGCATGCGCTGTACTTCCTGAAAGGCGTCGGCCCCACCAAGCTGGTCGATGGCGCCTGGCTCTACGGCCTGGTGCGCCAGTGGGACAACGTCGCCTTTCACCCGTTGATCAAGACTTATCTGGAAGAGTTGGGCGACGGCCTGCCGGACAAGAACCACGTCACGCTGTACCGCAAGCTCCTGGCCACCCACGGCTGCGAAGATTTCGACCAGCTGAGCGAAGACCATTTCCTGCAGGGCGCGCTGCAGCTGGCGCTGGGCCACCATGCCGAACATTTCCTGCCTGAAGTCATCGGCTTCAACTTGGGCTACGAGCAACTGCCGCTGCATTTGTTGATCACGTCGTACGAGTTGAACGAGCTGGGCATCGACCCGTATTACTTCACCCTGCACGTGACGGTCGACAATGCCGCCAGCGGCCATGCGCGCAAGGCGGTGCAGGCCGTCACCGACCTAATGCCGCGCGTGGGCGACCGCGACGCCTTCTGGCAACGCGTGGTCGATGGCTACCGCCTGAACGAACTGGGCGCCAGCACCACCTCGGTCATCGGCGAATTCGACCTGCACGCCGAGCTGGTCGGCATCATGGCGGCCAAGGCCACGGTCGGCAAGAACATGCATTCCGATTATTGCCGCGTTGCCGGGCGCTCGGTCAACGATTGGCTGGCGCTGCCGGCGCAGATTCCCGACTTTCTGGGCGCGCTCGAACAGGCCGGCTGGATCAAGCGCGGCGAAGAGGTGCAGAACAGCCGCTTCTGGCGCCTGGTCGAAGGCGAAAAGGCCGAGATGTTCGGCGTCTTCAACGCCTATGAACTGCAGGTGCTGCGCGACTGGATCACCAGCACCGCCGACGGCAAGCCGGCTGCCAATGTGCGCGTGCTGACCGCGCGCGCGCGCCAGCGCACGCTCGAGGCGCTCAGCGAAAACGGCGAGCGCGGCGCGTTCCCCGTGCGCGGCCTGATCCGGCGTCACCCGAACCGCGACGAGGGCGACTCGGACAACGAACTGCGCCTGCTCGAGCAGCAGGTCGCCGGCGCCAGTGGCAAGGGCGAAGCGATGCAGATCCTGGGACGCCTGCTGTCGCCCGAGATTCACCATACGGCGGTGGGCCTGATGGCCACCCGCATGTACACGCAACTGTTCGACGCCTGACCGCCTGCACAGTGCGATGACGGCGGGACCGTGTAGAGAGCGCGGTCCCGTCGTGGCATTCAAAATATACTTACAAGGGAATCACACGTGCAAATCCTCGAACAACGTTTTCTGCGCGGACCGAACATCCACGCAGATTCGCCATGCCTGCTGTCGATCATCGATCTGCAAGACCTGTACGGCCGCTCGACGCGCGATCTGGCGGGCTTCAACGAAGCCTTATTGAACCTGCTGCCTTCCTTGCGCGGCGAGCGCCTGCCGGGCGCCCAGGCCAGCGGTTTTGCCCAGCGCCTGCACGAAGGCACCTATCTCGGCCGCGTGGTCGAACATGTCACCCTCGAACTGCAGACCCTGGCCGGCGCGCCGGTCAGCTTCGGCCGCACCCGTCCCGTGACCGGCGAGCCGGGCCAGATGCGCATCGTCTGCGCCTACCAGATCGAAAAGCTGGCCCAGCCCGCATTCGACCTGGCGGTGGAACTGGTCACGGCGCTGGCGCATGGCGAAGACTTCGACCTGGCCCCGGGCCTGGAAGAGCTGCGCGCGCTGGCCGGTCGCTACGCGATCGGCACCAGCACTGCAGCGGTCCTGAACGCGGCGCTGGAACGCGGCGTGCCGGTGCAGCGCATCACCGAAGACGCCAACCTGTTCCTGCTCGGCTGGGGCGTCAAGCAGAAACGCCTGCAAGCAACCACCACCGGCGACACCAGCTTCATCGCCGTCAAGATCGCCAGCGACAAGCAGCTGACCAAGGCGCTGCTCAAGGAAGCCGGCGTGCCGGTACCCGATGGCGACGTGGTCACCACGGTCGAATCAGCGCAGCGCGTGGCGCGCCGGCTGAACGTGCCGGTGACCTTGAAGCCGCTCGACGGCAACCAGGGCAAGGGTGTCACGGTCGACTGCTCGACGCCCGAGGATGTCGCGCGCGCGTTTGAATTCGCGCGCCAGTTCGGGCGCCGCATCATCGTCGAACGGCATGTGGTGGGCCGCGACTACCGCGTGCTGGTGGCCGGTGGCCGGGTTGCCGCGGCATCCTGCCGGCGTCCGGCGCACGTGGTCGGCGATGGCGTCAAGACCGTGCGCGAACTGGTCGAGATCGAAAATGCGAACCCGGCGCGCGGCGCTGGGCACGCCACTATCCTGACCCGCATCGCCCTCGACGACCACGCATCGGACATGCTGGCGCGCCAGGGTTTCGAATTCGACAGCGTGCTGCCGGTCGGCGTCACCGCCGAATTGCGCGGCAACGCCAATCTGTCCACCGGCGGCACCGCCGAAGACGTGACCGATTTGCTGCCCGAATCGACCGTGCTGCTGTGCGTGCGTGCCGCGGCCAAGATCGGGCTCGACGTGGCGGGCATCGACATCGTGTGCCAGGACATCTCGCAGCCGCTCGCGGCCCAGCGCGGCGCGGTGATTGAAGTCAACGCCGCACCGGGCATCCGCATGCACCAGTACCCGAGCGCCGGCGAACCGCGCGACGCCGGCGAAGCGATCGTCGATGGCCTGATGGGCAATTCGAACGGCCGCATTCCGGTGATCGCGATTACCGGCACCAATGGCAAGACCACGACCACGCTGCTGGTCGAGCACACGGTGCGCCTGACCGGTCAAGTCACCGGCGTGACCACCACCGAGGGCGTCTTCATCAACGGCAAGCAGATCGTCAAGGGCGACTGCACCGGCTACTGGTCGGCGCGCACCGTGCTGGGCGCGCCGGAAGTCGAAGTCGCGGTGCTCGAAACCGCGCGCGGCGGCATCCTCAAGCGCGGCCTGGCATACGACCGCAGCGACGTCGCGATCGTGCTCAACGTGGCGGGCGACCATCTGGGGCTGGACGGCGTCGAGACCATCGAAGACCTGGCCCAGGTCAAGGCGGTGGTGGCGCAGTCGGCCTCGAAGGCGGTGGTGCTCAATGCCCAGGACGCGCTGTGCGTGCAGATGGCGCGCCGCGTCAAGCCGAGCGCCGAAGTGCTGTTCTTCTCGATGGAAGCCGAGAACCCGATCCTGCTCAAGCACATCGAGGACGGCGGCCGCGGCGCCTACCTGCAGGACGGCGCACTGGTGCTGGCCGATGGCCACAGCCAGCAGGCGGTGATCAAGGTCGAGAGCATGCCGGTGTCGTTCGGTGGCCTGGCGCGCTTCAATATCGCCAATGCGCTGGCGGCGGCAGCCGGCCTGATGGCGGCCGGCTACTCGCACCTGCAGATCGCGGCCGGCCTGTCGACGTTCGTCTCGAACGGCCGCACCAATCCGCTGCGCACGAATATGTTCGACGTGCGCGGCGTGACCGTGATCGTCGACTATGCGCACAACCCGGCGGCGTATGCGGCAATGGCCGACATGGCGCGCGGCATGCTGCCCGGCCAGCTGGTCGGCATCGTCACCGCGCCCGGCGACCGCCGTGACAGCGACCTGGAAGAAGTCGGCCGCGTGTGCGGCGAGCGCTTCGACGAACTGGTGGTGTACGAGTCGCAGAGCCGTGGCCGCGAAGTGGGCGAAGCGGTCGACCTGATCATCGGCGGCGCCGAGGAAGCGGTCGGCATGTCCGATACCCTGCACCGCGAACTCGAAGTGGACAAGGCGATTCGCCTCGGCCTGAGCCTGTGCCAGCCGGGCGACGTGCTGGTGTTTGCCTGCGGCTCGTCGCTGAAGGTGTTCGTCGATGCGATCCGGGTCACCGACCCGGAGAGCGCGGACCTGATTGCGGCGCAGACGGTATAAACACTGGCGAAGTATCCGAGAAGACGGCCTGAGGGCCGTCTTTTTATATCGTCAGACGAAAAAAGCCGGGGTACCTCACACTGACCCCGGTAGTCGAGGTGTTCGTCACAATGGAAACGGCCCCACCAGGGGGCCGCCTGTTGGATACAGGCTTGATCAGATCGCCGCGGCCTCGATCCGGCGCGCCAGGTCGGGCCGGGTCGGCCTGAGGGCCTCGGTCAGTTCCGAGATCGACGAGCCGCAGCCGAATACCAGCACGTCGCCCGGGTGGCACAGCGACAGGCCGAGCCGGATCGCGCGGTGCACATCGTGCTCGACCTGCAGCTGCTCGCTGGCGATCTTGCCCAGCCGGGCGCCACGCGCCAGCAGGGTGGCGGTCTCGCCGGCGGCGCGGCCGCGGTTTTCGCTTTCGTACACCACCAGCTCGTCGAAGCCGCCGGCGCAGGTGCGGCCAATATCGATCAGATCGGCGTCGCGCCGGTCGCCCGGCGCCGCCACCACGCCCACCAGCCGGCCGGGCGTCATGGCGCGCGCCATCTCGGCCAGGGCGGCGTAGGCGGCGCAGTTGTGGGCGTAGTCGACGACCACGGTGACGCCGTCGACGTCGAACAGGTTCGAGCGCAGCGGATTGTGCTTGCTGTCCGAGACGAAGCTGCGCAGGCCGTCCGCGATCTCGGCGTTGCCGAAGCCGCTGGCGGTAAGCGCCGCGGCAGCGGCCATCGCGTTGGCGATGTTGTAGCGCGCGCGTCCGCCCAGCGAGGCCGGCATCTCGCGCACGTCGAGCAGCGCCTCGTGGCGCGCGCCGTTGGCCAGCACGATCGTCGAATCCTGCAGGTAGACGCCGCGTCCGCCGTGCTCCACGTGGCGCAGCAGCACCGGGTCTTCGGCGTCGAGCGCGAAGTAGATTACTTCGACGCCGTCGGCCAGGTCGTCGGCCATGCCGACGCAGTAGTTGTCTTCGGCGTTGAGCACCACCGCGCGCGTGGCGCGCTGGGCGACGACGGCCTTGACCCGGGCCAGCTGCTCGATGGTGTCGACGCCGTCCAGGCCAAGATGGTCGGCCGAGACGTTCAGCACCACCGCCACGTCGCAGTGGTCGTAGGCCAGGCCGCGCTTGAGGATGCCGCCGCGCGCCGTTTCCAGCACCGCGAAGTCGACGTCGGGCGCGGCCAGTACGCTGCGCGCCGAATGGTAGCCGGTGCAGTCGCCTTCGTACGCCAGCTGGCCGTTGAAGTAGACGCCGCTGGTGGTGGTCACGCCGGTGCGCAGGCCCGCCATGCGCACCGTGTGCTCGATCAGGAGGGTGGTGGTGGTCTTGCCGTTGGTGCCGGTGACGGCGACGGTCGGAATGCGGCCGTCGCAAGCGCCGAACAGGGCCTCGACGATGGCGTCGCCGGCGTCGCGCGCCACGCCGCGGCTCGGGTACTGGTGCATGCGGATGCCGGGCGCCGCGTTGACCTCGATGATGCCGCCGCGCTGCTCGCGCAGCGGCCGCGCAATGTCTTCGCAGACGACGTCGATGCCTGCCACGTCCAGGCCGATGGTGCGCGCGGCGCGGATACAGATGGCGCGCGTCTCTTCGGGCAGCAGGTCGGTCACGTCTTCGGCGGTGCCGCCGGTGGACAGGTTGGCGTTGCCGCGCAGGTCGGCCTGTACGCCGTCGGCGAGCACCGTGTCGAGGTCATGGCCTTGCCGCGCCAGGGTTTCCTCGGCCAGCGCATCGAGCGGGATCCTGGTCAGGATGTTGGTGTGGCCGGCGCCGCGCGCTGGGTTGCGGTTCTCGATGTCGACCAGCTGGCGGATGCTCGAGCGGCCGTCGCCGGTCACGTTCGGCGGGCGGCGCCACGCGGCGGCGGCGATATTGCCGCCGGTGACCAGAACCCGGTAATCGCGTCCGCGCAGGTGTTCCTCGACGATCACCCGGCGCCCATGGCGGCGCGCGCAGTCGAAGGCGCGCGCCACATCCTCAGGCGTGGCGCAGTCGACCGTCACGCCCTTGCCCTGATTGGCGTCGAGCGGCTTGACTGCCACGGCACGCCCGATGCGGCGCGCCGCGCGCTGGGCGGCCGCCACATTCGTGACCACTTCGCCGGCCGGCACCGGCACCCCGGCCTGGTCGAGCAGGGTCTTGGTGAGTTGCTTGTCGCTGGCGATGCCGACCGCGATCGAGTTGGTGGCGCCGGTGATGGTCGCCTGCAGGCGTTTCTGGCGGCTGCCCCAGCCCAGCTGGAACAGATTGGCGTGGTCGGTCAGGCGCAGGGCAGGGATGCCGCGCCGGCGCGCCGCATTGACGACGGCGGCGGTGCTGGTGCCGATCGCATGGTCTTCGGCCGTTGCGCGCAGTTCGGCCACGGCCGCGTCGAGGTCATATGGCAGGTCTTGCGCCAACGTCCCGAGCAGGGCGACGGCGCTCTCGAGCGCCAGCAGCGCCACCGGTTCGATGGCGTAGGCGCACACCACGCGGCGCCGGTGCGGCGCGCCGGTTACGCTCAGGGTGGTGCTGTGTGGGCCCGCTGCGCCAGCAAGGCGCTGCAGTTCCATGATCACCGGCTCGAGTGCGTCGAGCGCCAGCACGTCGTCGGCCAGGCGCACCGCCGCCTCGGGCGGCAGGCCAGGCAGCAACTGCAGCAGGCGGGTGGCCAGGCCGCGCGCGGGCGCGCCGCGCTGCTCGGCCAGCACCATCAGGCAGGGCGTGGCGGCGTACAGATTGGGGCCGCGCAGCACGCGTTTTTCTTTGATTCTCATGACATCGATGTCCGTTTGGTGACGTTTTCCAGGAAGTCGCGCAGCGGCGCCGGCAGGCGCCGGGTTGGCTCGCCGTCGGCGTCCAGGAGGCTGTATTTGCTCCCGGCCGGCAGCAGGTGCAGGCGCACGTCGATCAGTTCGGGCGTGGCGCGGTCCTTGATCTCGGCCAGGTTGGTGATCATGTTGCGCCCGTCCACCACCGTCACGGCGCCTTCGCCCAGCACTTCGATGCCGACCCCGCGCTCGATCACGAGGGCGGTGTCTTCATCGATGCCGATCCCTTGCAGGTACGGGTTGGCGGCGACGATCGAGAGCAGGCGCGACAAGCGCTGGCGCTCGGAAAAGTGCTGGTCGACGACCACGCGGTGCAGGAAGCCCAGGCCGGCGCCCAGGCTGACCGAGCCTTTTTCGGGCAGCAGGTCGGTGCGGCCCTGGGCCAGCATGTGGCCCGACATGGCCGAGGCGCCGGCGCTGGTGCCGCCAATGGTGGCGCCGCGCAGCTTGAGCGCGGCGTGCATCTCGGCGTCGAGGGCGGTGCCGCCGATCAGCGCCAGCAGGCGTTTCTGGTCGCCGCCGGTCATGAAGATGCCGGTGGCCTCGGCCACCTTGCGGATCGTATCCTCGTCGTTGGCGTCCTGGCGGCTGGTCAGCTCGAGGTGGCTGCGCTGGGTGACGCCGAGTTCGGCGAAGGCGCCATCGTAGATCCGCCACATCTCGTCGGCGACCTGGCTGGCGGCGGTGATGACGACGATGCGCGCGTTCGGGCCGCCCGACAATTCGACGAAGCGGGTCAGGATCTCCATGCCGTGCTGGCGGTCTTCGTGACCGCCGATGATGACCAGGTGGCCATCGCGCACGCGATTGTCTTCGGTTGCTTGGGTCATGTGGGTGTCGTTCATCGCTGTACCATTCTGGAATAGGGCATGCCGCCGTTGCTGCACGCGCCTTCGTCATTGCGGCTTACTGCGATCAGGCCGACCGGGATCGATGGATCGAACAGGTCGAGGCCGCGCTGCAGCGCCTGCGCCAGCGGCACGCCGTCGGCGATCCAGCCATACACGGCGCGCGCCAGCAGGTGGCGTACGATGTGTTCGCCGATGCCGCTGGCCGCGACGGCGCCTTCGGGGCCGGCGAAGAAGCCGGCGCCGATGATCGGGGTGTCGCCCACGCGGCCGAGCAGCTTGGGCGCCGAGCCGCCCGTGGAGCAGGCCACCGCGAAGTGGCCGTCGGCGCCGCGCACCACCGCGCCGACCGTGTCGCAGGCCGAGCCTTCTGGCAGGTGCAACGGGGTGTTGTAGTTCCAGAAGCGTTCGAACAGGCGGTTGTCGACGCCGGGCATGGCCGGCACCGAGCCGGCCAGCTGCGCCAGCATCTTGCGGTGATCGGCGCGCTGGTGCTCGGAAATCGGGGCGCCTTCGGGCATGCCGATGGCGCGCGCAAAGCGCCCGGCGCCGTCGCCGGCCAGCAGCCAGTGCGGGGTATCAGCCACGGCGCGCGCCAGTTGCACCGGGTTTTTCACCGACTGCACGGCGGCGATCGCACCCAGGCGGCCGCGCGTATCCATGATCGAGGCATCCATCTCGATGGTGGCGCCGTCCAGGCCCAGTACCGAGCCGCTGCCGGCGTTGAAGCGGCCATCGTCTTCGAGGGTGGTGACGGCGGTAACGGCGGCGTCGAGCGCGTCGCCGGTCACCTCCAGCTGCGCCAGGGCGCGGCGCGCTGCGAGCACGCAGCCGTCTTCGTGCTCACACGACGCGCCGGCGCCGCCGTGCACCACGACGGCGCCTGCTCGTTCGGGTTTGTTCATCTCGTCTATTCCTTCTGCATTATTGTTATGTTGTTGTCGGCAAGCTAACATGCGACAAGCTGCAATTATGCAAAAACTATGGCCTTTTCCGTATCGGTAGCACTGCCGTGCTGGTGTAAGAGCTTGCTTACAGGGGAAAATCGGATCCTGCCGCAGTGCTCGCCGCGCTGATCCGGGTGCGATACCAATTCAGCTCTTGCGCCGTTGTTGCTTATTGGCAGCGAGGCGGACAGGGGCTGACCGTGCCGCCATGAATCTGTTACCATACCGCCCCTCTCCAAACAAAGGTTCCTATGGCGAACGCTTGCGGCGTTGACTTCGGTACGTCAAACTCCACGGTCGGCTGGCTGCGCCCCGGCGCGACCCATTCCGCCGCCAGCTCGCTGCTGACGCTCGAGGACGGCAAGGCGACGCTGCCGTCGGTGGTGTTCTTCAACGCCGACGACGAGCGCGTGACCTACGGGCGCGCGGCGCTGGCCGAATACCTGGAAGGCTACGAAGGGCGCCTGATGCGCTCGCTTAAAAGCCTGCTGGGCACCAGCCTGATCGATGGCCAGACCGAAGTGGCCGGCCGCTCGCTGCCGTTTCGCGCACTGCTGGCCCAGTTCATCGGCGAGGTCAAGCGCCGCGCCGAACAGCAGGCCGGACGCCCATTCGAGCACGCTGTGTTCGGGCGCCCGGTATTCTTCATCGACGACGACGCCAAGGCCGACCGCCTGGCCGAAGACACGCTGCACGAAGTGGCACGTTCGGTGGGGTTTGGCGAGATCAGCTTCCAGTACGAGCCGATCGCGGCCGCGTTCGACTACGAAGCCCAGATCGACCGCGAAGAACTGGTGCTGATCGCCGACATCGGCGGCGGCACCTCGGACTTCTCGCTGGTGCGCCTGGGACCGAGTCGCGCGGCGCGCCTCGACCGGCGCGACGATATCCTGGCCAACGGCGGCGTGCACATCGGCGGCACCGACTTCGATAAATACCTGAGCCTGGCGACCGTGATGCCGCTGCTGGGTCACGGCAGCAACCTGCGCTCGGGCGCGGCGATTCCGTCGAGTGTCTATTACAACCTGGCCACCTGGCACACCATCAACCAGGCCTACACCCGCAAGAGCGTGGCGCAACTGGCCGACCTGGCGCGCGACGCGGCCGAGCCGGCCAAGCTGGCGCGCCTGCAAAGCCTGATCGAGGACCGCGCCGGCCACTGGCTGGCGATCCAGGTCGAGGGCGCCAAGATCGGTCTGTCAGGCGCGGCCAGCGTGCGCCTCGAGCTCGACCGGCTGTCGCCACCGGAAACGCTGACGGTGGCGCGGGTGCAGTTCGAACAAGCGATCTCGCAGCTGGTCGACCAGGTCGGCGCCACGGTCAAGCGCCTGTTCGCCGATGCCGGGGTGGCGCCGCAGGACGTGGATACGGTATTCTTCACCGGTGGCTCGAGCGGCGTCGGCCTGCTGCGCGAGCGCATCGGCGCGCTGGTGCCGGGCGCGCGCCGGGTCGAGGGCGATTTGTTCGGCAGCATCGGCGCCGGGCTGGCGCTCGATGCCCAGCGCAAGTTTGGCTGAAATGCATGGCGCCGCCGTGTAGCCAGCGCCGGCGTGCCGAAATGACAACCAACAAGGATGGGCAATGAGTGTATTTGATCGGCCGATGGTCATGCTCGACTTCGAGACCACCGGCTTGTCGCCCGACATGGGCGACCGCATTACCGAAGTGGCGGCGCTGCGCATCGTCGGTGGCGAAGTTACCGAACGCTATGTTTCCCTGGTCAATTGTGGCGTGCGCGTGCCGGCCTTCATCACCCAGCTGACCGGCATCACGCAAGCGATGGTCGACGCCGCACCGCCGGCGCGCCAGGTGGTGCCCGAGCTGATCGACTTCATCGGCGGCGACATGCTGTCGGCCCACAATGCCAGCTTCGACGAAAAGTTCCTGAAGGCCGAAGGCGCGCGCCTGGGCCGCGTTACCGGCCATGCCGGCCTGGTGTGCTCGCTGAAGCTGTCGCGGCGCCTGTTCCCGGGGCTGGCCAGCTACAAGCTGGGCCAGCTGTCGCGCCAGCTCGGCATCGAGTTTCGCGGCACCGCCCACCGCGCCGAGGCCGATGCCCAGGTCGCCGCCGACGTACTGCTGCATGCGGCGCGCCATCTCGGCAAGACCTGCGCGCTCGAACGCGTCGAGCCGGGCCTGCTGGTGTCGATCAACAAGGTGGCCGCCGCCAAGATTCCCTTGTTCCTCGATAAATACGCCGCGCTCGAGCGCGCCCGGCGTGACGCTGCCGCCCTGGCCAAGGCAGCCTGATTCTGCGCTGCAACGTGGCGCGTCCTGCGCCACGTAATTCTCCCTCCTGGTCCGTCCGATTGTGCGGTCGCAAACGGCGCCGTCCCTGCCTTACTTAAAATTTTGGCAAGGGTGTGGCCGCTGCGCGGCCAGCTCGCCTGCGTTCGGGCCGGTTCGCACGATCACGAAGTTGCTCCAGTTCGTGCGCGGCACCCGTCCTGCTACCTGCGATCGCCGAAAGGACACGGATGAGCTTTCAGAATCGCGCCCGCGAGGGCGATGATACCTACCAGTGGTATTTCCGGGCCGCCCAGCGCGGCGATCCCTACGCCCAGTTCAACCTGGCCCAGCTGTATCTGCGCGGCGCCGGCGTCGAGCGCGACGAGGTGCGCGCCGCGACCTGGCTCACCCGCGCCGCCACGCGCGGGCTGGCCTACGCCCAGAATCATCTGGGCGCCATGTACTACAGCGGGCGCGGCGTGGCGCCCGACGACGTGCTGGCCGCGCGCTGGTTCCGCAGCGCCGCCGCGCAAGGCGAGCGCTCGGCCCAGCACAACCTTGGCCTGCTGTACCGCAAGGGGCGCGGCGTGCGCCAGTCGCACAAGGCGGCGATCGGCTGGTTCTATCGCGCCGCCGAGCAGGGCATGGCGCGCGCCCAGGCCCTGCTCGGCGAATGCTACCTGAACGGCCACGGCGCCAACGTCAGCCATCCGCTGGCGATGGCGTGGTTTCGCAAGGCGGCCGTGCAGGGACACGTTCACTCGCAAGTGCAATTGGCGCACATGTACGGGCGCGGCCAGGGAGTGGCGGCCAGCCCGGCGCAAGAACTTTACTGGCTGCGCCACGCGGCGGCGGCGGGCGACGCCCTGGCCCAGTGCCGCCTGGGCGTTGCCTACGCCGACGGGCGCGGGGTCGAGATCGACCTGCCGTACGCGCTGCACTGGTTCGAGCGCGCCGCGCGCCAGGGCGAGGGCGAAGCCGAGTACCGCTTGGCGCGCCTGCTGGCTGCCGGGCGCGGGGTGCGGCGCGACCTGGCGCTGGCGCGCGAATACTATCTGCGCGCGGCCGGGCAGGGCGTGCCCAAGGCCCAGTTCGCACTCGGCGTGATGCACGCGCGCGGGGTCGGCGTCGAGCGCGATCCGGCCTGCGCCGCGGCCTGGTACCGGCGCGCGGCGCTGCAAGGCGACGCCTCGGCCCAGAACAACCTGGGCGCCCTGTACGCACGCGGCGACGGCGTCGGGCGCGACGATGTGCTGGCGGCGCACTGGATCGAACTGGCGGCGCGCCAGGGCCACGCGCTGGCGCAATACAACTTCGGCGCCATGTACGCGGCCGGGCGCGGTGTCGAGCGCGACCCGGTGCGCGCTTGCATGTGGGGCTGGCTGGCAGCGCGCGGCGGCGTCACCCGCCAAACCTGGCTGCGCGCCTATGCGCGGCACAAGGCCGAACACGCCGCATGCGGCGCGCCGCTGACGCACCAGTAGCGTACGCGGGCTCGCGCGCTTGCACCTGATGGGCGCGCCTAGCGCGCCTGGCGCACCCGCAGCGGGCAGCGCACGGCCGGCGCGGGCGCGGCCCGCCGCAGCGCCTCTCAGCGGTTCTCATCCCCCCGAATTCGCGCTATGATGCCCAGCGGCACATGCCACTTTCGTCACTCTTCCCGAGAACAATATGCAACTGAGACATGCAACGCTGGTCGCCATGCTGGCCGCGTCCTTCGGCGCCACTCCCGCGCTGGCACAAAGCTGCTCGCCAGGCGGCCCTGCGCTGAAATACCCTGTGTCGAAAAAACTCGACCAGACCGACACCTACCACGGCACCGCCATCGCCGACCCGTACCGCTGGCTGGAAGACGCCAACAGCGCCGAGACCAAGACCTGGGTCGACGCCCAGAACAAGGTGACCCAGGACTACCTGGCGCAGATCCCGCAGCGCGCAGCGATCCGCCAGCGCTTGACCCAGCTCTGGAACTACGAGCGCTACAGCGTGCCCGGTAAGGAAGGCGGCCATTACTTCTATACCCGTAACGATGGCCTCCAGAACCAGTCGGTGCTGTACACCCTGAAGAACCTGAGCGACACCCCGCGCGTACTGCTCGACCCGAACAAGCTCTCGAGCGACGGCACGGTGGCGCTGGCCGGGATTGAAGTCAGCCCCGATGGCAAGCTGCTGGCCTACAGCACCGCCGCCTCGGGTTCTGACTGGAACGAGATCAGGGTGCGCGATATCGCGTCGGGCAAGGACCTGGCCGACCACGTCAAGTGGGTCAAGTTCTCGAGCACCGCCTGGACCAAGGATGGCAAGGGCTTCTTCTACAGCCGCTACGACGAGCCGAAAGAAGCGACCAAGCTGGCCGACGTGAATTACTTCCAGAAGCTGTACTTCCACCGCATCGGCACCCCGCAAAGCGCCGACACCCTGGTCTACGATCGCGCCGACCAGAAAGAGTGGGGCTTCCAGGCCCACTCGAGCGAAGACGGCCGTTACCTGTTGATCACTACCAGCAAGGGCACCGCGCCCAAGAACCGCGTCTCGTACAAGGACCTGAGCAAACCCGATGCCAAGGTAATCGACCTGATCGACAACTTCGACGGCGGCTACGACTTCATCGACAACGTCGGCAGCGTGTTCTATTTCAGCACCGACCGCAATGCGCCCAAGAAGCGCATCGTCGCCATCGACGTGACCAAGCCTGCCGAAGCGAACTGGAAAGAGATCGTCGCCGAGAGCGCCGACACCATGACCGGCGCCGACATCATCAACAACCAACTGGTGATCGGCTACCTGAAAGACGCGAAAAGCGTGGTGCGCGTGGTTGCCCTCGACGGCAAGCCGGTGCGCGAGATTGCGCTGCCCGGGATCGGCACCGTCAGTGGCCTGAACGGCGAGCGCGCGGATGGCGAAACCTTCTATTCGTTCACCAGCTACACCACCCCGACCACGATCTACCGCCTGAATCTGAAAAACGGCGAGAGCACCGTGTTCCGCCAGCCAAAGGTGGCCTTCAATCCGGCCGACTACGAGACGCGCCAGCAGTTCTACACCAGCCGCGACGGCACCAAGGTGCCGATGTTCATCGTCTCCAAGAAGGGCCTCAAGATGGACGGCGCCAACCCGACCTATCTGTACGGATACGGCGGCTTCAATATCTCGCTCACGCCGGCGTTCTCGCCGGCCAACCTGGCATGGATGGAAATGGGCGGCGTGTATGTCGTGGCCAACCTGCGCGGCGGCGGCGAATATGGCGAAGCCTGGCACCAGGCCGGCACCAGGCTGCAGAAGCAGAACGTGTTCGACGACTTCATCGGCGCGGCCGAATGGCTGGTCGAGAACAAGGTGACGTCGCCGCAGAAACTGGCGATCGGCGGCGGCAGCAACGGCGGCCTGCTGGTGGGCGCGGCAATGACCCAGCGTCCGGACCTGTTCGGCGCAGCGCTGCCGGCAGTCGGCGTGCTGGACATGCTGCGCTTCCACAAGTTCACCATCGGCTGGGCCTGGACCTCGGACTACGGCTCGTCGGAAAACGCGGACGAGTTCAAGGCGCTGGTCAAGTATTCGCCGCTGCACAACCTGAAAGCCGGCACCTGCTACCCGGCCACGATGGTCACCACGGCCGACCACGATGACCGCGTGGTGCCGGCGCACAGCTTCAAGTACGCCGCCGCGGCCCAGGCCGCACAGGGCGGCAGCGCGCCGATCCTGATCCGCATCGAGACCAAGGCCGGTCATGGCGCGGGTAAACCAACCGGCAAGCAGATCGAGGAAGTGGCCGATAAATGGGGCTTCCTGTCGCGTGAGCTGCAGATGCCGGCGCTCTTGCACCCTAGTGATTGAGGGCGCCGAGTCGTTACATATTATCCCAAGACACTTGGGAAGGCAGCTTGGCGACGCCAACGAAAGCTAGTCCAAATGACTGAAGAGGCAACTACTCAGCGGTACAAGAAAGCCCTTCGAATTGCGGTGCATGAGAATCTTGGGACATTGTTCGCGTGTTTCCTCAAGAATGGAAACTGTATAACAATGCAAAATTTTCGAAAATCTGTTATATATTGCGGAACTATAGTATTCACTAAGTTGTCAAAAAGTTACATTTAGTGAAGTTCTTTTGATGATTGTCGTGATACTCTAATTAGGCCAGAAGGTTGGTTTTCCCTTTGTTAAAAAATTGAAGGAAAATAATGAATATACGCATCCCGAAGAATCGATGGGAGGCCTTTGCTGGCCTCTCTACGCTTTCTGAGGACTCAGTAAAAATATTATTTGCGCGTTTGGCAAGCACTCCACCGCAGAAATTCGGTCCTGAATTGCCAACTTCGCTCGAGGCTAATTTAAGTGAGAGCGGGATAGAGAATGTTGCCGAAATGGTCGACACTTTGTTCTCGTTATTTCCACTGTTAATCAACCTGAGTAAGCCTGTCAACGAGATTATAGATGAGGTACTTGAGGCTGTTCGTAATCAAGCGCCGCCAAATTTACGCTTTGATGAAAATCGGATTGAGCAACTTCGAACGAATTTACAAAAGCTACTGCGAGTCCCATCGATGTATATGGGGGCGAAAGCGACGAGCGTGTTGACGGACAATCAGTCTAACTTCCTCACTGCAAGGGTGTTGACTGATGTAAGACCGGTTTTTGAGTTGGAAACGACAGATGTTGCTGGCGCTGTAGTTCTACACAACCTTAAAATTCACTTTGCCTCGCAAAGTGATGCTGAGAGAGAGTTCTTCGTGTCCTTAGACGCTGCCGATGTTGAAAGCCTAATCGCAACGCTACAACGTGCTCAACAAAAAGCTGAGAAATTACAGAAAATGTTTGATTCAAAAGACATTCTTCTAATAAATCCGGAGCGCATATGAGCGCTCTTGCGCAAAGAACGTATCAACATTATTTTGATACGAACGAATGGTCTAATGATCCAGCTGATGAATTTTTGCGTTCGGAAAATTCGCAAATGGAAGAGTATGAAAGTTCGATCGATGAATTCGGACACAGTGTGTTTGAATATGTTTCAGAAGGTGATAAAGAAATAATAGAACACATTGGTGTGGATATGGCAACCTTAAGTAGCTTTTTGGTTACTCCGGTGGCTCTGCATCACCCGCCAAAAAACCTTATCGGTACGTATTTAATTGCTGCAAAAAAGTCATGGCAGCGATTAACTGCGCCAATCTTTCCTCATGCGCAAAGTATGGAAGTTAGGTTTGCTGTGTTGTCAGATTTATGGAGAAAAGATACCGAATTCTCGTCATCTGCTGCTGATATCGTTGAGCATTCGGCATATCTTGAAATTGTCAGCTGGGGTGAACAAGCGATTCCTTTGATTCTTCGGGATCTGGAAATGAATGGTGGCCATTGGTTTCAGGCATTACAGGAACTTACCAAAATTAATCCAGTTTCTCCCTCAGATGCTGGAAGAGTACGTAAGATGCGTGAAGCTTGGATAAAATGGGGTCGTGATCATATGTTGGTATAAATATAAATAATTATGATTGTAAATCCAAAATTTCCGAATCTTAAGAAACACAATCATCTGATTACAAGTCCACAAACCGATGAGTATAATTGCATTGGATGGGCTGCTGGAGAGAATGACCGTTTTTGGTGGCCTGGAAATCATCCGATTTATTATTGGCCGTTGCCAATCCCAGTAACGCCGACACCTCAGACATTTATAGAAGCTTTTTTGACTCTAAACTATGTTCCATGTGCGGATGGTAGTTTCGAGGAGGCTTATGAAAAGGTCGTCTTGTATGTGGATTCGAAAAAGAAGCCGACTCATATGGCACGGCAACTCCGTGATGGAACATGGACCAGCAAGTTGGGCCAGTCGTTCGATATTATGCATCTAACTCCTGCCGCGATTTCTGGTAGTGGGTATGGAACAGTTCATACGTTTATGAGACGACCATTCGTAGAGTCTATAAAAGTTTGAAAAAAAAGCCGCGAAATGCGGCTTTTTTAATTGTCAGAATTGGGAGTTAATAGAAGCAACGAAGTAAATTTTCTGCGAATTCAGTGGTTTGGGGGTGAAGGCACCTCGTTATACACAAGTCTAGTGTTGACCACATGTAGCCCTTGTAAATGCCAGCGAAATCGCGTTTACTCTCGTCTTTTGCGTGCCGCAATTGGCAAACGGATCGACGTGGACTGAACGGGAATTCCAGCAACTCGATCTGGGCGACGCGCGCCTGAACTGGCGAGCGAGGATACTGATGGAAACGATGGCGGTAACACCGACAGCAGGCGTACCGAAGGCGTGTAACGGCTGGGGCGAGACTATGGCAGCGTATCGCTTCTTCGACAATGCCAGCGTCGAATGGCAGGCGATCCTGGAGCCGCACTGGCAGCAAACTGAACAGCGGATGGCCAATCAGTCGGTGGTGTTGTGCCTGCAGGACACGACCGAACTGGACTTCAATGGACAGCGGGCGCATGGCCTCGGGCCGCTCAGCTACGAAGCGCAGCGCGGCATGTATGTTCATCCGACCTACGCGGTGACGACGGCGCGCGAACCGCTGGGGATTCTGGACGTATGGATGTGGGCACGCGAACTGCGCGATGCCACGGGCCAGCGCGGCGGTCCGAAAGAAAGCCTGCGCTGGATTGAAGGCTACGAACGCCTGGCTGAGCTGGCGCTGTGCCTGCCTGCTACGCGCCTTGTGTACGTGGCGGACCGCGAGGCCGACATGCTGCCTTTGATGGCAAGGGCGCAGCAACTGGTATGCCCGGTAGATTGGCTGGTGCGCGCGAAGCACAACAGGTGTCTGCCCAACAGCGAGAAGCTCTGGCCACACGCCACTGAAGGCGCGCCAATCGGAGAAATCGAGTTCGTGCTGGCAGCACGGCCGGGCAGCAAGGCGCGGATCGTGCGCCAGCAGTTGTGGGCTCGCCGCGTCGAGTTGAGCGCAGGCAAGGGCGAGGTGATGGCGGCCACCTGCATCGTGGCGAGCGAAGTCGGCGCGCCGACCGGCATCAAGCCGGTCGAATGGCGCCTGTTGACGAAACGGGTCGCTGCCACAGGAGCCGAAGTAGCCGAACTGATTGATTGGTACCGCGCCCGATGGGAAATCGAGATGCTGTTCAATGTGTTCAAGAACGGCTGCAAGGTCGAAGAGCTCCAACTGGGCACAATCGAACGCATCGAGCGTGCCTTGGCCCTGTATCTGGTGGTGGCTTGGCGCATCGCCTACCTGATGAGAATGGGCCGCACCTGTCCGGACCTGGACGCCAAACTGTTCTTCGATCTGGACGAGATCCAGGCTGCTTACTTGCTCAATAAGCAGTTGGCACCGCCGGTGCCCAAACTCAATGAAGTCTTGCGCATGATCGCCCGTGTCGGCGGATTTTTGGCTAGAAAAGGCGATGGCGAACCTGGCGTCAAGACAATCTGGGAAGGATTGCGCGATGTTAGATCCTCGGCTCATACACTCAAAGCACTACGGGAAATGGGGCTGCTCTCGAGTTGTGTATAACGAGGTGGGGTGAAGGCTGACTGCATTATTCTCTGGTGAACTATTTGACAATTTCGAAGCTGTATGAGGAAGGATTTGCTGTGTGTGCATCTACCTGTGAACCACAACTAGCACCGCCTTGGCCTCGGTCTTGCCAATATTGCGAATCACGTGGTCATGGTCCGCCGAATAGCGCGCCGTCGCCCCGTGCCGGATTTTTTTCTTCTCGCTCCCCACCTGCAGCTCGATCGTTCCGGTGATGACGGTGAGGTGCTCCCCAGTCCCCGGATCGTGCGCCTGCGACGCCAGTTCGCCCCCAGGCGCTAGGATCAGCTCATACCATTCATACTTGCCCGCCAAGTCCATCGGCCCCAGGATGCGTAGCGAGTACCCCGCATGCGCGCCGGGCAACGTGGGGATTTCGTGCGCATCCACCACCCGGATCAGTTCGGCCGTGCGCACCTCGGACGAGAGCAGCTCGCCGATCTGCACCCCGAGCGCATTGGCCAGGCGCCAGGTGATGGCGATGGTGGGATTGGCCTTTTCGCGTTCGATCTGCGACAGCATCGACTTGGACACGCCGGCGATGCGCGACAGGTCTTCCAGCGTCAGGCCGCGCGCCAGGCGCAGCCGCTGCAGCGTGGCGCCCACTTCGGGTGGGGCATTATTTGTTAGCGTCGTGTTCATTCTTGTGGGCGAGACCTTGTAGGCGAGCGGCGAGTGGGTTTTCTTATAAGGTTATGCTGCGCTTGCCAAGTTCATTGGCCGGGCGTAATATTCGATATATTGAATTTCTGTTCGAGATAGCGAACTCGCTTCCCTTCATCGAACAAGCCAACGGTACAACATCCGCTAACTGCCGGTCAAGCCAGACCAGCCTCACTATCCGGGACGAGGAGCACTTCATGAGCGATCAAGCCTTCTACAGCAGCCTGCAGCAAAAACTCGAGACGCTCAAGGGCGAAGGACTGTTCAAGCCAGAACGCGTGCTGGCCTCGCGCCAGGGCGCCGAAGTAAGGTCGGAAGGCGGCCGCACCCTGATCAATATGTGCGCGAATAACTACCTCGGCCTGTCGGGCGACGTCGAAACCCAGAAAGCGGCAGCGGCTGCGCTCGAGAAGTATGGTTATGGCCTGTCGTCGGTGCGCTTCATCTGCGGCACCCAGACCGTGCACAAGGAACTCGAAAGCGCGCTCTCCAGGTTCCTGGGCACCGAAGACACGATCCTGTACGCTGCCGCCTTCGACGCCAACGGCGGCGTGTTCGAGCCGCTGTTCGACGAGAACGACGCCATCATCTCGGACGCCCTGAACCACGCCTCGATCATCGACGGCGTGCGCCTGTGCAAGGCGGCGCGCTACCGCTACGCCAACAACGACATGGCCGACCTTGAAAAGCAGCTGATTGCCGCTACCGACGCCGGCAAGCGCCACAAGATCATCGTCACCGACGGCGCCTTCTCGATGGACGGCACCATCGCCCAGCTCGACAAGATCGTGGCGCTGGCCGAACAATACGGCGCGCTGACCATGATCGACGAATCGCACGCTTCCGGCTTCATGGGCGCAACCGGTCGCGGCACCCACGAACACTGCGGCGTGATGGGCAAGATCGACATCATCACCGGCACCCTGGGCAAGGCCCTGGGCGGCGCGATGGGCGGTTTCACGTCGGGCAAGAAAGAACTGATCGAAACGCTGCGCCAGAAGTCGCGTCCCTACCTGTTCTCGAATACGCTGGCGCCGATGATCGCCGGCGCGTCGCTGGCCGTGCTCGAGCGCATCAGCAAGTCGACCGAGCTGCGCGACCGCCTGCATGAAAACACCGCCTACTTCCGCGCCGAGATCGAGCGCCTCGGCTTTACCATCAAGCCGGGCACGCACCCGGTGGTGCCGGTGATGCTGTTCGACGCGCCGGTGGCGCAGAAATTCGCGGCGCGCATGTTCGAACTGGGCGTGCTGCTGTCGGGCTTCTTCTACCCGGTGGTGCCGATGGGCCAGGCGCGCGTGCGCGTGCAGCTGTCGGCCGCGCACACCCGCGAGCAGCTCGACGTGGTGCTGAAAGCCTTCGAACAAGCCGGCACCGAGCTGGGCATCATCAATAACAAGAACTGATTCAAGCAAGGGAAACACAGATGGAACGCATCCTCATCATCGGCGCCAATGGCCAGATCGGCAGTGAACTGGTGTCGGCACTGGCCGACAAGCACGGCGCAGAGAACGTGATCGCCTCGGACATCGGCTCGGCCAATGTCTATGGCGCGGCGCGCTACACCACGCTCGACGTGCTCGACAAGGACGCGCTGGCGCGCCTCGTCGAAGGCGAAGCCATCACCCAGGTCTACCAGCTGGCCGCGCTGCTGTCGGCCACCGGCGAAAAAGCGCCACTCAAGGCCTGGACCCTGAACATGGATGGCCTCTTGAACATCCTCGAAATCGCGCGCGAACGCGGCGCAGCCGGCAAGCCACTCAAGGTGTTCTGGCCATCGTCGATCGCCGCCTTTGGCCCCAACACCCCGAGCGAGAACACGCCGCAGTTCACCGTGATGGACCCGACCACGATCTACGGCATCAGCAAACTGGCCGGCGAGCGCCTGTGCGAGTACTACCACAGCAAATACGGCGTCGACGTGCGCAGCATCCGTTATCCGGGCATCATCAGCTACAAGTCGCCGCCGGGCGGGGGCACCACCGATTACGCGATCGCGATCTTCCACGCCGCGCTCAAGGGCGAGACCTATGAATGCTTCCTCGGCCCCGAGACCACGCTGCCGATGATCTACATGCCGGACGCGATCCGCGCCACGATCGAACTGATGCAAGCCGATGCCGACCAGGTCGCGATCCGCTCCTCGTACAACGTGGCCGGCGTCTCGTTCAACCCGCGCCAGCTGGCCGCAGCGATCCAGAAGGCGCAGCCCGGCTTCAAGGTCGACTACCGGCCGGACAGCCGCCAGCAGATCGCCGACTCGTGGCCGAAAAGCCTGGACGACAGCCGCGCCAATGCCGACTGGGGCTGGCGCTCGCGCGTCGGCATCGACGAAATGGTCGACTCGATGTTGAAGAACATCGACGTCGGCGCGACGACTGCCGCATAATGCCATCGGGCCGGTCTAGACAACCGGCCCGGCTACCTATAAAAACACACGGCACACGGCACACACGGAGACAACACGATGGACATGAGCGTATTTGACCTGTTCAAGATCGGCATCGGGCCCTCGAGCTCACACACGGTGGGGCCGATGGTGGCCGCGCGCCGCTTCCTGATCGAGAGCGGCGTGCTGGAGCAGGCGGTCGGGGTCGAAGCCCACCTGTACGGTTCGCTGGCGCTGACCGGCGTCGGCCACGCCACCGACAAGGCGGTGATCCTGGGCCTGATGGGCGAGACGCCGCAGGGCGTCGATCCGCAAGCGGTCGACGATATGCTGGCCGAAGCCGAACTCGATGGCGAACTCAAGCTTCTGGGCCAGAAGCGGGTGCCGTTCAGCGCCAAGACCAATCTGGTGTGGCACAAGGCGTCGACCCTGCCCGAGCACCCGAACGGCATGCGGTTTGTCTTGACGCTGGGCGATGGCAGCATCGTCGAGCGTATCTATTATTCGGTCGGCGGCGGCTTCATCACCGCCGCTGGCGAGAGCCAGGCGCGCGCCGCCGAAGCGCCGGCGACGCCGGTGCCGTTCCCGTTCGACACCATGGTGCAGCTGCTCGAGCACGGCACGCGCCACGGCTTGAGCATCCCGCACATGCTGCGCGCCAACGAGTGCGCGCGCATGAGCAACGACCAGCTCGACGAAGGCCTGGACAATCTGTGGAACGTGATGCGCGCCTGTATCGGCCACGGCCTGGCGACCGAAGGGCGACTGCCCGGTGGCCTGAACGTGCGCCGGCGCGCGGCCTCGCTGTGGAAACAAGCCCAGCAGACGCAACCGCAGAATGCCTTGCCGCACGACGCGGTGCAGCAAGTGAGCCTGTACGCGATGGCCGTGAACGAAGAAAACGCCGCCGGCGGCCGGGTCGTTACCGCGCCCACCAATGGCGCGGCCGGCATCATCCCGGCGGTGCTGCGCTACTACGCCGAAGACTGCCGGCCGATCGACCCGGTGCGCGGGGTGCGCGACTTTTTGCTTACTTCAGCCGCGATCGGCATGCTGTGCAAGAAGAACGCCTCGATCTCGGGCGCCGAAGTCGGGTGCCAGGGCGAGGTCGGGGTGGCCTGCGCGATGGCCGCCGCCGGGCTGGTGGCGGCGCTGGGCGGCACCAATGAGCAGATCGAGAACGCGGCCGAAATCGGCATCGAGCACCACCTCGGCATGACGTGCGACCCGATCGGCGGCCTGGTGCAGATTCCGTGCATCGAACGCAATGGCATGGGCGCGATCAAGGCGATCACCGCCGCCTCGCTGGCGCTCAAGGGCGACGGCACCCACTTCGTCAGCCTCGACAGCGTGATCGAAACCATGCGCCAGACCGGTGCTGACATGCAGGTCAAGTACAAGGAAACCTCGCTCGGCGGCCTGGCGATCCACGTGGTGACGGTGAACCACGCCGCCTGCTGATTTTGCATCGCAGCATACAATCCGGCTGGCTGCCACTATAATAAAGTTTCAACGTGAGCCAACCGGATCTTCAATCGTATGCACTATGTCTCGACCCGCGCTACCAGCGCGTCTGAAGCACGCAACCCCGAATCGTTCTCTGACATCCTGCTCGGCGGCCTGGCCCCGGACGGCGGCCTGTATCTGCCGGTCGAATATCCGCAGGTCAGCGCCGCTGAGCTCACTGCCTGGCGCACGCTGTCGTACGCCGAGCTGGCCTACGAGATCCTGCGCAAATTTGCCACCGACATTGCCGATGCCGACCTGCGCGCGCTGACCGCGCGCACCTACACGCCCGAGGTCTACCGCAACGCGCGCGCCGACGAATCGAGCGCCGACATCACGCCGCTGCGCGTGTTGGCCGATGACGCCGACGGCAAGCTGGTGCTGCAGGCGCTGTCGAACGGCCCGACCCTGGCGTTCAAGGACATGGCGATGCAGTTGCTCGGCAATCTGTTCGAGTATGCGCTGGCCAGGAACAACGATGAACTGAACATCTTCGGCGCCACCTCGGGCGACACCGGCAGCGCGGCCGAATACGCGATGCGCGGCAAGCGCGGCGTACGCGTGTTCATGCTGTCGCCGCAGAATAAGATGAGCGCATTCCAGAGCGCCCAGATGTTCAGCCTGCAGGATCCGAACATCTTCAATATCGCCGTCGAAGGCGTGTTCGACGATTGCCAGGACCTGGTCAAGGCGGTCTCGAACGACCTGCAATTCAAGGTGCGCCAGAAGATCGGCACCGTCAACTCGATCAACTGGGCGCGCGTGGTGGCGCAGGTGGTGTACTACTTCCGCGGCTATCTGGCGGCCACCACCGACAACACGCAAAAGGTCTCGTTCACGGTCCCGTCGGGCAACTTCGGGAATATCTGCGCCGGCCATATCGCGCGCATGATGGGCTTGCCGATCGAGCGGCTGATCGTGGCCACCAATGAAAACGACGTGCTCGATGAATTCTTCCGCACCGGCGTCTACCGCGTGCGCAAGTCGAGCGAGACGCTGCACACCAGCAGCCCGTCGATGGACATCTCGAAAGCCTCGAACTTCGAGCGCTTCGTGTATGAACTGGTGGGCCGCGACCCGGAGCGCACCCACGCCTTGTTCCGCAAGGTCGACACCCACGGCGGGTTCGATCTGTCCGGCGCGCCGGGGGCCGATGGCGACGAATTCAAGCGCGTTGCGCGCTACGGTTTTGCCTCGGGCCGCTCGACCCACGCCGACCGCCTGGCCACCATCCGCGACGTCAAGGCCAGGTATGGCATCACGATCGACACCCACACCGCCGACGGCATCAAGGTCGCGCGCGAGCACCTGCAGCCGGGGGTGCCGATGATCGTGCTCGAAACGGCGCTGGCCGCCAAGTTCAACGAGACCATCGTCGAAGCGCTGGGGACCGACGCCGAACGCCCGGCCGGCTTCGAGAACATCGAAGGATTGCCGCAGCGCTTCGTGGCGATGGCGCCCGATATGGCCCTGATGAAGGCCTTCATCGCTGACCATACGGGCTTGTGACATGAACGCACCTCACCAGAAGGCGCCGATGCTGTCGGTGCGCGAAGCGCTCGACTTGCTGCTTGCCGCCGCGGTCCCGGTCGAACAAAGCGAAACCGTGCCGACGCTCGAGGCCAACGGCCGCGTGCTGGCGGCAGACCAGGCCTCGACCATCGATGTGCCGTCGGCCGACAATACGCAGATGGACGGTTACGCCGTGCGCGCCGCCGATTGCGCGGGCGGCAACGCCGACGGCGGCGCCACCCTGCGCGTGACGCAGCGCATCCCGGCTGGCAGCGTCGGCCAGCCGCTCGAACCCGGCACCGCCGCGCGCATCTTTACCGGCGCCCTGATTCCGCCCGGCGCCGATGCGGTCGTGATGCAGGAACAATGCGAAGCGGTCGGCGCCAGCGTCACCGTGCGCCACGCGCCACGCGCCGGCGAATGGATCCGCCGCCGCGGCGAAGACATCGGCGCCGGCGCCGTGATCCTGGCCGCCGGCACCCGCCTGCGCAGCCAGGAACTGGGGCTGGCCGCGTCCAGCGGCCTGGCACAGCTGCCGGTGCGGCGCCGCCTGCGCGTGGCGGTGTTCTTCACTGGCGACGAGCTGAGCATGCCGGGCGAGGTCGCGGCCGACCAACTGAAACCGGGTTCGATCTACAACTCGAACCGCTTCACCCTGCGCGGCCTGCTGGAGAATTTTGGCTGCGCCATCACCGACTACGGCATCGTGCCCGATTCGCTCGACGCCACCCGCGCCACGCTGCGCGAAGCGGCGCGCGAGCATGACCTGATCATCACCTCGGGTGGCGTGTCGGTGGGCGAAGAGGACCATATCAAGCCGGCGGTCGAGGCTGAAGGGCGCTTGACCATGTGGCAGATCGCGGTCAAGCCGGGCAAGCCGCTGGCGTTCGGCCAGGTCGAGCGCAGCGGCGGGCACGCCTTCTTCATGGGTTTGCCGGGCAACTCGGTGTCGAGCTTCGTGACGTTCTTGCTGTTCGTGCGGCCGTTCCTGCTGCGCCTGCAGGGCGTGAGCGGGCCGGTCGAGCCGCGCGGCTACACCATGCGCGCCGATTTCAGCCAGGACAAGGCCGACCGCCGCAATGAATTTTTGCGCGTGCGCGTGAATGCGGCCGGTGGCCTGAACCTGTTCCCGAACCAGAGTTCGGGCGTGCTGACCTCGACCGTGTGGGGCGACGGGCTGGTCGACAACCCGGCCGGCAACCGCATCACCGAGGGCGACACTGTGCGCTTTATCCCGTTTGCCGAATTACAGAACTAGGAACATCATGAAAATCACGCTGCGATATTTTGCCGCGCTGCGCGAAGCGGTGGGCATCGGACAAGAGGCATTGACGTTGCCCGAGGATGTACAAACCGTGGGCGCGGTGCGCGAACTGCTGCGCGCGCGCGGCGGCGTCTGGGCCGAGGCGCTGGCGCCGCACAAGGCGCTGCGCATGGCCAGCAATCAGGTGATGTGCGCGCCCGATAGCCCAGTCGTCGATGGCGGCGAGGTGGCGTTCTTCCCGCCGGTGACCGGTGGTTGACGTCGTGTAGCGAACCGGGTTGAACGCGCTGGCGGCGCTGCCGCCGGTGGGTCCGGGCGACGCCGCCAAGGCGCGCGCCAGCTTACAAGGCCGCGATCGACTGCTCGGCCAGCGACAGCAATCTGGCGCAATTGCTGTTGCGTTCCCCGAACTCCTTCCAGGCCGTCTCGCGCGCCACCGATTGCCAGCGCCGCAATGCCTGCGCATCCAGGTCGACCACCTTGGCCCCGACCCCGCGATACACCGATGCCACCTCGGCGTCGTCCATGCGCGCTGCATCGAGGGCAAATCGTTCAAGGTCGGCGCCGACCGTCATCACCGCCGTTTGCTGCGCTTTCGTCAGGCGCTCGAACACGGTACGCGACATCAACAGCGGCTCGAACATGAACCAGTACGCGCCGCCACGCGCCGTGGTCAGCGAGCGCGCCGTTTCTTGCAGGCGGAACGACATCAATGAGGTCGACGACGTCAATGCCGCATCGAGCGCGCCGCTGCGCATCGCCGCGTTGATTTCGTTGGACGGCATGGCGACGACGGTGGCGCCGGCGTTGCGCAGCAACAGGTCCATTTCGTGCGAGCCGCCGCGCACCTTGAGGCCACGCGCATCTTCCGGATTGATGATCGGCGCGCCGCGCGAGGCGACGCCACCGGCTTGCCAGATCCAGCTGACGATGACCATGCCCTGTTCACGCAGGATGCGCGACAGTTCGCGCCCCACCGGTGCGTTCTTCCAGCCATAGCCCTGCTGGTAGGACGTCACCAGCGCCGGCATCAGCCCGATATTGGCTTCCGGTGCCTGGCTGCCGGCATACGACAGCGGCACCAGCGCCATGTCGAGCGAACCGTTCTTGAGCGCCGCGAACTGGGCGTTGGGTTGCATCAGCGTGGAGCCGGGGTGGATCGAAAACTTGAGGCCGCCGCGGGTGCGTTTTTCGACTTCTGCCGCGAAGCGCCGGCTCAGGCGGTCGCGAAAATCACCCTGGTTGATGCTGCCGCCGGGGAACTGGTGCGAGATTCTGAGACTTTGGGACTGGGCCCAGGCTTGCTGCAGCCAAAGTGGACTGGTCGCGAGCGCGCCCAGGATCGTCCTGCGGGTGATCGCTGACTTGTCATGTACCGACATACACATCCTCCAAGATGTTTAACGAAACTGCCGGCGAATCGTGGCTTGCTCGTCATGCGGGCGGCCATCGTTCGTGGCCAGTACAAGAATATGCCTGTCACATCCGAAGTCAAGCACAATATTGCAGCTATGACAAAAGCATGAAGGCGGTGCCGCCTGGCGCGGCGCTTGTCCCGGGAGGATGGATCAACCGGCTGCTTTAAGGCCGCTCGTCCTTGCACAGCGCGCAGGCGGCATTGCGGCTGGCCTGGCGCCAGCGCGCGCCGACGAAAATGGCGGCCGACAGCAGGGCCCAGGCCAGCGTCGGGCCCCAGGTCAGCGCCAGGCTGTCACCGCGCATCAGGTCGATGGCGGCCAGCAGCGCGAACATGGTGCCGGCCGCCAGCAGGTACTGGCCAATCCAGTGCGAGAGTGAAGGCATCGTGCATCCTTTTCAACGACGGTTGAGGAAACGGCGCAGCGCGTCGGTGACGGCCTGCGGCTGGTCGATCATGACGAAGTGGCGCGCCGGCGCGATCGGCGTCACGTCGACCCTGGATGCGCCTTCGAGCAGGCTGCGATAGTGATCCACCTTGGCCGCCACCGTCAAGTTATCCTGCACCGCATCGTACTCGTAGTAGGGCGCCATCACCAGCACCGGGGCGCTGATCTTGCCCAGGCCCGGACGCAGGTCGAGCGCCAGCAGGTCGGCGACATAGGCGCCGACCGCCTCGCGGT
>Ga0265797_10001872_pt1 | contig 36497 bp, 33 predicted proteins | sample P2T30metagenome_FD_192433 | JGI IMG/M metagenome (GOLD analysis project Ga0265797, IMG submission 192433) | Plant litter microbial communities from East Loma Ridge, Irvine, California - P2 T30 | ecosystem: Environmental > Terrestrial > Plant litter > Unclassified | place: USA: California...
TTCAATGGACGACCGGCCTTTGGCTTGGCCCGCACCAGATTGACCAGCGCGAACACGAGCGCCAGCCCGGCGAACAGCAAGGCGCCGGCGTTGAGCCACGACGCGAAATTGCTCCACTGGATCTGGTGGGTGTTGAAATAGGCGATATCGCTGAGTAGTGCGCCGAGGAACAGCGACACGCTGCCAGCAAGCAGGATCGTGTGGAGCACGCCGGGCGGGCGGCTGTACACCGCGCTGGCTGTGGTAACTGAAGACATGGGGTTGACCTTATTGGTAATTTTGATAACGCAGATCATAGCGGCTATGCCAACAGACTGTCGCCTCGTTGAGCTCGGGCCCGCTCGGGCATCGCCGTGACACCGATATTCGACGCGACGCCGACGCACGCTTGCTTAGGCCATAAGACTGACCTATAATCATTTGCAAGCGTTCGGCACCGCCCCTGGCCATGTTTCTCACACCGGTCAGACTGCGGCGCCGTGGCGGCATACAAGAATAATGACCCACATTCTGGAGACACCATGTCAGTAGCCGATTCCATCGCCGGCGTGCCTGCGCCCGTCCACATCGACCCGGTCCTCAGGGCGCAGGAAGCCGACGCCGCCTACCGCAAGGTCCTGTGGCGCATCATGCCGTTTTTGATGCTGTGCTATGTGGTGTCGTTCATCGACCGCTCGAACATCGGCTTCGCCAAGCTCCATTTCATTGCCGACCTCAATTTCAACGACGCCATCTATGGCATCGGCGCCGGCATTTTCTATGTCGGCTACATCCTGTTCGAAGTGCCCAGCAATATGGTGCTGCACAAGCATGGCGTGCGCCAGACGCTGCTGCGCATCATGGTGCTGTGGGGCCTGTTCTCGGCCGGCATGGCCTTCATGCAAACGCCAACGCACTTCTATGTGATGCGCTTCCTGCTCGGCGCGGCCGAAGCCGGCATGTTCCCGGGCATGCTGCTGTATCTCACCTACTGGGTCCCGCTCAACCGCCGCGCCCGGTTCAACGCCCTGTTCACTGCATCGATCCCGCTGGCCGGCATGATCGGCGGCCCGCTGTCGGGCGCCATCATGCATGCCTTCGACGGCGTCAAGGGCATGCACGGCTGGCAGTGGATGTTCATCGTCGAAGGCTTGCCGGCCTGCGCGCTGGGCGTGTTCGCTTACTTTTACCTGACCGACGGCCCGGCGAGCAGCCGCTGGCTGACGGCGCGCCAGAAGCAGATCATCAGCGAAGACCTGGCCCAGCCAGTAACCAAGCGCGACCACGGCCCGCAATCGTTCCTGTCGGCGCTGTCCAATCCCAAGCTGTACTGGCTGTCTGGCATGGGCGTGGCGGTCCTGGTGAGCACCGGCGGCGTGTTCTTCTGGCTGCCGACCATCATTCGTCAATCGGGCATCGACAATGTGATGACCATCGGCGCGCTGTCGGTGATCCCGTTCGTGATCGCCCTGGTGGTGCAGTTCATGAACGCCCGCCACTCCGACCAGACCGGCGAGCGACGCTGGCACGTGGCAATTCCAGCCTTTGTCGCCACGGTCGGCTGGGCCTCGCTGCCATCGGTGCAGGGCAATGTGACGCTGTCGATGCTGATGCTCACGCTGGCCACCGCCGGCACCCTGGGCCTGACCGGGCCGTTCTGGACCTTGCCATCGTCGTTCCTGACCGGCAAGGCAGCGGCCGGCGGCATCGCCCTCCTGAGCACCTTCGCCGGTGTCGGCAGTGTGTTCAGCCCGATGCTGGTGGGCTGGTTGTCGGCGACCACCGGCAGCCTGGCGATGGGCCAGTACTACTTCGCCGGCCTGATGCTGATTGGCGGTGTCTCGCTGCTGATCGGCATCAAGCCGGAAGCGCTGGCCGAAGTGCGGGCCGCGAAGTAAGTCACTCAACGAACACAAGGTACCAAGCATGAACGCATTGACACCACAAGACCTGATCGCCGTGATCGGCGCCGGCGCGATGGGCAGCGGCATCGTCCAGGTCGCGCTGAACGCCGGCCACCGCGTCGCGCTGTACGACGCCGCGCCGGCCGCGCTGGCCAAGGGCGTGGCGTCCATCGACGCGACCTACCGCCGCCTGCTTGAAAAAGGCAAGATCGACGCCGGCACCCACGCCGAGCGCATGGCGCGCCTGCTGCCGGCCACGTCGCTGGCGGACCTGGCCGGCGCCGCACTGGTGATCGAAGCCATCGTGGAAAACCTCGACATCAAGGCCAGCGTGCTGGGCGAAGTCGAAGCACTGCTGGGCGAACACGCCATCATCGCCACCAACACCTCGTCGCTGTCCGTGACCGCCATCGGCGCGCGCCTCAAACGCCCGGCGCAAGTGGCGGGCCTGCACTTCTTCAATCCGGCGCCGTTGCTGCCGCTGGTGGAAATCGTCAGCGGCAAGGCCACTTCGCCGGCCGTCGCCGACACGCTGTTCGCCACCGCGCTGGCCTGGAAAAAAACGCCAGTGCGCTGCGCATCGACGCCCGGATTCATCGTCAACCGCGTGGCGCGGCCGTTCTACGGCGAGGCGCTGCGCCTGCTCGCAGACCGCGCCGCCAGCGCCGCGACCATCGACGCCATCCTGCGCGACACCGGCGGTTTCCGCATGGGCGCGTTCGAACTGATGGACCTGATCGGCCATGACGTGAACTACGCCGTCACCAAATCCGTCTACGACGCGCTCTACCAGGATCCGCGCTACAAGCCGTCGCTGCTACAAAAAGACCTGGTCGATGCCGGTTGGCTCGGCCGCAAGACCGGCAACGGCTTCTATCCGTACGGCGAGCAGGCCGTGCGGCCCGAGCCAGACGTGGCGCCGGCTGCCGCACGGCCAGCCAACGTGGTCGTCGAAGGTGACCTGGGCGTGGCCGCACCGCTGGTGCAACTGGCGCGCGACGCCGGCCTCGACGTCAGTGTCAAGGATGCGCCAGCCGGCCGCGCGCTGCTGTGGATCGACGGCGTGGCCGTGGCCCTGACCGATGGCCGCAGCGCGTTGCAGCGCCTGGCCGATGGCGATCCGGCCGGCGTCGTGTTCGACCTGGCCTTCGATTACGCGGCTGGCAGCGCCATCGCGCTGGCGGCGGCCGACCTGGCGCAGCCCGGCGCGCTGCAGACGGCCACCGGCTTCTTCCAGGCGCTGGGCAAGCGCGTACTGGTCGTCGACGATGTGCCGGGCCTGGTGGTCATGCGTACTATCGCGATGCTGGCCAACGAAGCGGCCGACGTGGTCCAGCAAGGCGTAGCCAGCGCGGCCGACACCGACCTGGCCATGGTCAACGGCGTCAATTATCCGCGCGGCCCGCTGGCCTGGGCCGACCTGGTCGGTGCCGCCACGGTACAGCGCGTTCTGGCCAACCTGGCTGCGGCGCATGGCGAAGACCGTTATCGCAGCGCGCCGCTGATGCTGCGCCATGCCCTGAATGGTCGTCCATTCCACAACGGAGAACCGGCATGAGCGACCAGGTGGATATCCCCGTCAGCCACACGCTGCGCGGCGACGGCGTGGCCGTCATCACGATCGACCGTCCGCGCCGGCGCAATGCGCTGAACCTGGACATGAAACAGCGCCTGGTCGACGCGGTGCTGGCGCTCAATGCCGATGCGGCCGTGCGCGTGATCGTCCTCACCGGCGCCGGCGGCTACTTCGTGGCCGGCACCGACATCGACGAGATGGCCTCGATGACGCCCACCAGCCACACGCTGGGCGCGACCGACCTGGTATTTACCACGCTGCGCCAGAGCGCCAAACCGATCATCGCCGCCGTCGAAGGCTATGCGCTGGGCGGCGGCTGCGAACTGGCGCTGGCGTGCGACCTGATCGTGGCGGCCGAAGGCGCGCGTTTCGGCCAGCCCGAAATCAAGGTCGGCATCATGCCGGGCGCCGGCGGCACGCAGCGTTTGCTGCGCACGATCGGCAAGTACCAGGCGCTGCGCATGATGCTCACGGGCGAACCGATCGGCGCGCCGCAAGCGTTTGCCTGCGGCCTGGTGTCCGAACTGTGCCCGGACGGCGCGGCGCTCGAGCGTGCCGAGGCGCTGGCGCGCACGATCGCGGCGATGCCGCCGCTGGCCGTGCGGGCGATCCGCGAAGTGGTGCATTTGGGCCAGGACGCGCCGCTGGACACCGCCCTGCTGCTCGAGCGCAAGGCGTTCCAGCTGCTGTTCGACAGCGCCGACCAAAAGGAAGGCATGCACGCTTTTCTCGAAAAACGCGCGCCGCAGTACCAGGGGAAATAACCCGCACCGTATAAAGGGTCAAAAAGCTGGTTCATCAACTTATTCGGTGATAATACTGTCTACAGGTGGTATTTCATACAAGAGGAAAAGTCGATGAAAACAGCAGGATTGCCCACTACGACCGCGATCGATTTCAGCCGCAGTGCGGCGTCGCGTTACGTGCAGTTGGCCAGCCTGTTCCGGCGCCGGGTCGAATCCGGCCAGTGGCTGGTTGGAGAGCAGATACCGACGGTGGATGAACTGGCCGCCGAATGCCAGGTCGCGCGCGCCACGGTGCGCCAGGCGCTCGACCTGCTGGAAGAAGAAAAGCTGATCGCCCGCTATCGCGCCAAGGGCACGTTCGTGATTGGCAAGCCGCAGGAACAGTTCTGGTGCGAAGTCGCGTCGGACTGGTCGGGCCAGTTGATGGCGCCCGATGGCGTGACGATCGAAATTTTGAGCGGCCGCGAACGGCAGGCGCCCAGCCCGCCCGACCCGATGGTCGGGACCATGGCGCCGTTCTACCAGCACTGGCGGCGGCGCCACTGGCGCAACGGCAAACCGTATTACCTGGGCGACGTCTTCATCGACGAGCGCCTGTGCGAGCGGATCGCGCCGGAATCGTTCGAGACCAAGACCTCGATGCGGATCCTGCGCGAACTGCCCGGGCTGGAGATTATCGAAGCGCACCAGACGCTCACGCTCGGCTCGGCCGACCCGGCGCTGGCGGAACTGCTGCAGTTGCCACTCAACGCGCCGGTCGCGCACGTGGCGCGCACGGCGGTCGATGCCGACGGTTGCCTGGTCTTCATCGGCCAGGGGATCTACCGGGGCGACGTGGTGCGGCTGGATATTAAATTGAAGTAGCGGCCAGCGTGCCGTTACTTTTCAACGATGAAAAGGAATGGCATGAAACTTCACTGGTCCCCCCGCTCGCCGTTCGTGCGCAAGGTTGCGATCCTGCTGCACGAGACAGGGCTCGATGCGCAGGTCGAGCGCGTGCGCTCGGTCGCCGCGATCGCCACCCCCAATCCATCGATCATGGCGGATAACCCGCTGAGCCAGATTCCCACGCTGGTGCTGGACGATGGCCAGGCGCTGTACGACTCGCCCGTCATCTGCGAATACCTCGACACGCTGCACGACGGCCCGCGCTACTTCCCGCCCGCCGGACCGGCGCGCTGGACCGCTCTGCAGCGCCAGGCGCTGGCCGACGGCATGCTGGCCATCCTCTTGATCTGGCGCCAGGAACGCATGAAAGCCCCCGGCCAGCAACTGCCCGATTGGCTGGCGGCGTTTGCCACCAAGATCGCTGCATCGCTCGCACGCCTGGAAGCTGCGGCTGCATCGCTGTACGAGGGCCACGACATCGGGCACGTGACCATCGGCTGCATGCTCTCTTACCTCGACTACCGCTTCGCCGACCTTGACTGGCGCGCCGGCCACCCGGGGCTGGCCGCGTGGCACGCCACGTTCGAGGCGCGCCCATCCGTGATCGCCACGCGTCCCGACGACGCGCAAGTCTGACAAATTACATAGAACACAGGAGACATCCATGGCTGGTCCACTCTCGCATATCAAGGTGCTCGATCTGAGCCGCATCCTCGCCGGCCCGTGGTCGGGCCAGTTGCTGGCCGACCTGGGCGCCGACGTCGTCAAGGTCGAACGCCCGAAGGTCGGCGACGACACCCGCAGCTGGGGCCCGCCGTTCCTGAAGGACGGCGCCGGCAACGACACGAAGGAATCTGGCTACTACCTGTCGGCCAACCGCGGCAAGCGCTCGGTGACGGTCGATCTGAACACCGAAGAAGGCCAGCAGATCGTGCGCGCGCTGGCGGCCCAGTCAGACATCCTGCTCGAGAACTACAAGGTCGGCACGCTGGCCAAGTTCGGCCTCGACTACGCCAGCCTGAAGGAACTTAACCCGCGCCTGATCTACTGCTCGGTGACCGGCTTCGGCCAGGACGGCCCGAAGGCCGAGAACGCGGCCTACGACTTCATGATCCAGGCGATGGGCGGCCTGATGAGCGTGACGGGCGAGCGCGACGACTTGCCCGGAGGCGGTCCGCAAAAAGTGGGCGTGCCCATTGTCGACCTGATGACGGGCATGTACACCTCGGTGGCCGTGCTGGCCGCGCTCGCGCGCCGGTCCGAGACGGGCCTGGGCGACTACATCGACATCGGCATGCTCGACGTGATGGTCGGCTCGGTCGCCAACCAGGGCATGAACTACCTGGTCTCGGGCAAGACGCCGAAACGCAACGGCAACAAGCACCCGAACATCCAGCCGCAGGATGTCTTCGCCTGTGCCGACGGCCACATCGTGCTGGTGGTCGGCAACGACGGCCAGTTTGCGAAGTTTTGCGAGGTGGCCGGCCGGCCCGAATGGGTGGCCGACGAACGCTTCGCCACCAACGGCAACCGCGTGCGCAACCGCGACGTGCTGCTGCCGATGATGGTTGCCTTGTTCCGCGAACGCCCGATGATCGAGTGGGCCACGCAGCTCGACGAGGCCGGCGTGCCGTGCAGCCCGATCAACACGATCCCGCAGGTGTTCGAGGACGAACAGGTCAAGCACCGCAAGATGCTGATCGACCTGCCGCATCCCACCGCCGGCACCGTGCCGCAGATCCGCAGCCCGATGCGCTTTACCACCGCCGAACTCGCATTCGACCGCGCCCCGCCGCTGCTCGGCCAGCATACCAATGAGGTGCTGACCGGCCTCGGCTTCGACGAAGAACGCATCGCCCAGTGGGCGCGCGACGGCGTGATCTGACGCACGGCTTACTTTTTCTGACTTTATGTCCACCATGACTTCCATCCCACGCATTTCCCTCCCTGCGCCGGAGACGATGAACCCGGAACAGCGCGCGGTCTACGACGACATCGTCGGCGGCCGGCGCGCGCGCCTGGTCGGCCCGCTGCGCGCCGCCCTGCACAACCCGGCGCTGGCCGACCGCTGGCAAAAGCTGGGCGCCCTGCTGCGCTTTGGCACCAGCATCAAGCCGCGCCAGAGCGAGCTGGCGATCCTGGTGACGGCACGGCGCTGGAACAGCCAGCTCGAATGGCTGATCCACGCCGCCGACGGCCTGGCCGCCGGCCTGCCGCAGCCGATCATCGACGCCATCGCGTTTGCCCGCCTGCCCGTGTTCGACGATGCCGGCGACGCTGCCGTCTACGAATACACGCGCCAGTTGCTGCAGCATGGCGCAGTCGACGATCCAGCCTACCAGGCGGTCCTGGCGCTGTTCGGCGAAGCCGGTACGGTGGAGCTCACGGCGATCGTCGGCTACTACTCGATGGTGGCAATGACGCTCAATGCGCACCGCATCCCGTTCCCGGACGAAGGCACCGAGCCGCCGCTGCGGCCCATCGGCGACAATCCACCGCATCAGCTGACCGACATGCCGGCGGTGGCGTCATGAGCGCGCCAATCGCCACCGTGACGCCGCGCATGCCGACGGCGCCGCACAACGCGCTGCCGGCAGGCGCCTGCGACAGCCACGCCCACGTCTTTGGCCCTTACGAAGATTATCCCCTGGCGCACGCGTCAAGCTATGCCCCACCGCTCGCCCCCGCCGCACTGCACCGCACGATGCTGGCCACCGTTGGCGCCGCGCGCGGCGTACTCGTGCAACCGGCGCCATACGGGCTGGATGCGTCGGCCCTGCTGGGCGCCATTGCCGAAGGCGAAGGCCGCCTGCGCGGCATCGCCGTCGCCGATGCGACCACGACCGAAGCCGGGCTGCAAGCCCTGTACGACGGCGGCGTGCGCGGCCTGCGCTTCGTCGAAATGCGCGCGCCGACCGGCGCGGCCTATGCCGGCAGCGTCGGCGTCGACCAGCTGTTGATCATGGCCCCTGCCATGCGCCGCATCGGCCTGCACGCCCAGTTGTGGGCGCCGATGGACGCCTATCCGACGCTGCTGCCGCAACTGCGCGCGGCCGGCGTGGCCGTGGTGCTCGATCACATGGCGTGCGCGAAGCCCGAACGCGGCGTGGACGATCCGGCCTTCCAGGCCGTGCTCGAAGCCATCCGAGGCGGCGGCGTCTGGGTCAAGCTGACGCTGTGCCGCGTCTCGACCCAGGCGCCTGACTATCTCGACGCAAAGCCGCTGCACGATGCGCTGGTGCAGGCCAATCCGGAGGCCCTGCTATGGGGTTCGGACTGGCCGTATGTGCGCATGGACGACAAATCGCCCGATGCCGGCGCCCTGCTCGACCTGTTCCATGACTGGGTGCCGGACGCCGCCGTGCGCGAGCGCATCCTGGTCGACAACCCCGCCACGCTGTATGGCTTCAACAATACGAAGGACCAGGCATGATCGACTTCACCCAACTGCGCTTTGAACGCGATGGCCATGTCGCCATCCTCACGCTCGACAGCCCGCCAGTCAATGCATTGACCCGCACCCTGAACGATGAACTGATCCAGGCGCTCGACATCATCTCCGAGACGCCCGACATCCGCGCCGTGGTGCTCACCGGCGCTGGCAAGGTGTTCTGCGCCGGCGCCGACCTGAAAGGCCGGGCCGAGAACATCAAGCATCCGGGCGACATGGGCGCGCACGCCCGCCGTACGCGCGAATGCTTCCACGCGATCCGCGAATGCGCCAAGCCGGTGGTGGCCGCCATCAACGGCGCCGCGCTCGGCTCCGGCCTGGCGATGGTGGCGTCGAGCGACATCATCATCGCCTCCGAACGCGCCACCCTCGGCCTGCCGGAAGTCGACGTCGGCCTGCTGGGCGGCTGCAGCCACGCGATGCGCCTCTTTGGTCACTCGCGCCTGCGCCGCATGGCGCTGACCGGCTACCGCGTGCCGGGCGAAGAGCTGTACCGCCTCGGCATCGTCGAAGCCTGCACGCCGCATGACGAGCTGCTGCCGCAAGCACTCGGGCTGGCCCAGGCCATCGCCGCCAAGAGCCCGGTGTCGACCCGCATGGGCAAGCACACGCTCAACGTGATCGAAGACATGAGCCTGCGCGACGGCTACCGCTATGAGCAGGACATGACGGCGGCCATCGGCCTGACCGACGATGCGCGCGAAGCGCAACTGGCGTTCAAGGAAAAACGGGCACCGGTGTTTCACGGGCGCTAGGGATCACGCTAGTCCGGTAGTACCTGCACGCCAGTCCCGCACCGCCCGCACGTCATTCCCGCGGAGGCGGGAATGACGTTGGAAAATTTGCCGGCGTAGTCACCGCAGAGTGGCCACCGGCCCATCGTAGTACCACAACATCAGGAGACACCCGATGCAAGGCACCCCCACGTTCACGCTCGGCGTCATGGCGTCCGCCATGCTCGCTCTCGCCGGCTGCGGCAGCGACGACGACCAATCCGTCCACGTTCCCCCACCGGTCGCGCTCACGCCCGACTGCAGCAAGGTGCAGGCGCTGACCTGGCCCAACACCACCTTCCGCAGCGCCACCCGCATCGAAGCCGGCGCCGCCAGCTCCGGCAGCGTCAAGCTGCCGGCGCACTGCCTCGTCACCGGCGAGATCAATCCGCGCACCGGCGTGGATGGCGTGCGCTACGGGATCAACTTCGAGCTGCGCCTGCCGCTCGACTGGAACGGACGCTTCCAGTTCCAGGGCGGCGGCGGCACCGACGGCAATGTGCCGCCCGCGTATGGTGTGCTGAACAACCGCCCCGCCGTGGCGCCGGCGCTGAGCCAGGGTACGGCCGTCGTCAGCAGCGACATGGGCCACGCCGCCACCGATAGCCGCGACGCCACCTTCGGGCTGGACCCGCAGGCGCGCATCGACTGGGGCTACAACGCGCTGGACCAGGTGACGCAACTGGCCAAGTCGGTGGTGGCGAGCTTCTATGGCCAGGCGCCGAAGCATTCGTATTTTGTCGGCTGCTCCGGCGGTGGACGCCAGGGCATGATGATGACCCAGCGCTTCCCGCACCATTTCGACGGCGTCGTCTCGGGCGCACCGATCCTCGAGCAGCACGTGGCGCAGGTCGGCTCGATGCAGATCCTGCAAGAGCTGCGCGCCATCGCGCCCAACGATGCCGCCGGCAACCCGATCCTGAGCCGCGCGTTCTCCGACGCCCAGTTGCAACTGGTGGCCGACGGCGTGCGCCGACAGTGCGATGCAAAGGACGGCGCGGCCGATGGCCTCATTGAAAATTACGGCAGCTGCAACTACGATCCGGCCGAGCTGCAATGCGGCAGCGACGCCGCCAGCAGCGCGGGGGTCTGTCTGTCGCCACAGCAGGTCGGCGCCCTCACGCGCATCTTCCAGGGGCCGAAGATCAGCGCCGGCACGCAGCTGTATCCGCCGATCCCGTGGGACATCAGCGTCGCCGGCTGGCGCGGCGCGATGCTCGGCACGTCCGAGACGGCCGTGCCCAATGCGCGGCGCGCCACCAACCAGTCGATCCGCTATGTGTTCATGACGCCGGCGCAACCGAATTTTGATTACTTCAAGTTCGACTTCGACCGCGATCCGGCTCTGATGACGGCATCGGCGGCGTTCACCGCCACCAATGGCGTCGACTACAGCGGCTTCAAGGCGCGCAAAGGCAAGACGATCCTGTACATGGGCGTCTCCGACGCCGTGCTCAATGCGAACGGGATGAACCGCTGGTATGACCGGCTGGTGCAGGCCAATGGCGGCGCGGCCGCCACGGGCGAGTTTGCGCGCCTGTTCAACGTGCCGGGAATGGACCACTGCAGCGGCGGCAGGGCGCTGGACGACTTCGATCCGGTCACGCCGCTATACGACTGGGTGGAAAAGGACAAGGCGCCCGAGACGATCCTGGCGAAAGGCGCGAGCTTCCCGGGCCGCGAACGGCCACTGTGCCCATATCCGCAGATCGCGCGCTACAAGGGCAGCGGCAGCGTGGACGATGCGGCCAGCTTCAGCTGCGGCGCCCCGTAAGCGATCTCTGAACCGGCTGCGAGTGCAGCCGGTTTCTGTCGATTACACGCGTTCCAGCACCACGGCGATGCCCTGCCCCACCCCGATGCACATCGTGCACAGCGCGTAGCGCCCTTCGCGCCGATGCAGCTCATTCACCGCCGCCATCACCAGACGCGCACCGGACGCGCCCAGCGGATGCCCGAGCGCGATCGCCCCGCCATTCGGATTGACGCGCGGATCGGTGCCGCTCAAGCCGAGTTCACGCAGGACGGCCAGGCCCTGCGCCGCGAACGCTTCATTGAGTTCGATGACGTCCATGTCGGCCAGCGACAATCCGGTTTGGGCCAGCACCTTGCGCACGGCCGGCACGGGCCCCATACCCATGATGCGCGGCGCCACGCCGGCGGCGGCCATGCCGACCACGCGCGCGCGCGGGGTCAAGCCGAAGCGCGCCGCATGCGCCTCGTCGGCCAGCAGCAGCGCGGCCGCGCCATCGTTGATGCCCGACGCATTGCCTGCGGTGACGCTGCCGCCCGGCCGCACGACCGGTTTCAACTTCGCCAGCGCTTCCATCGTCGTCGCACGCGGATGTTCATCCTGGCTGACGACGACCGGATCGCCCTTCTTCTGCGGCACCGCCACCGGCGTGATTTCTGCGGCGAAGATGCCGGCCGCCTGCGCCGCCAGCGCGCGCTCCTGGCTCGCCACCGCCATCCGGTCCTGGTCTTCGCGCGAGATGCCGAATTCGTCGGCCACGTTTTCGGCCGTTTCGGGCATCGAGTCCACGCCGAATTGCGCCTTCATGGCCGGATTGACGAAGCGCCAGCCCATCGTCGTGTCTTCCATCTTCATGCCGCGCGAGAAGGCGCTGTCGGCCTTGCCGACGACGAACGGCGCGCGGCTCATGCTCTCGACGCCGCCGGCGATGATCAGGCCCGACTCGCCGCTCTTGATCGCGCGCGCCGCCGTGCCGACGGCATCGAGACCCGACCCGCACAGGCGGTTGAGCGTCACGCCCGGCACGGTCACCGGCAGGCCGGCCAGCAGCGCCGACATGCGCGCCACGTTGCGGTTGTCTTCGCCGGCCTGGTTGGCGCAGCCGTAGATCACGTCGGTCAGCGCGTCCCAGTCGACCTGGGGATTACGTTGGACCAGCGCGCGCAGCGGCGCGGCGCCGAGGTCGTCGGCGCGCACGCCGGCCAGGCTGCCGCCGTAACGGCCGAACGGGGTGCGCTGTGCATCGCAGATGAATGCGTCGAACATGGAATTCTCCTGTGAGTGGATGATGAATGAGGTCATGAAAACACAAGCGCGCGCCGGGACCTGATCAGGCCACGGCGCGCGTGCATTGCGCGGTGAATGCCGGGGCGGTCAGTGCTTGCCCAGGAAGTCGATCACGCGCCGGTTGAACATCTCGGGCTGTTCCCAGTAGGCCGAGTGGCCGGTTTCCGGGAACACGGCCAGCTCGGCGTGCTTGATGTGGCGACCGAACTGGCGCAGGACCGGGGCCGGCGTGTACAGGTCGGCGTCGCCCGTGATCAGGAACACCGGCATGCGCAGCGTTTCGAGCTTGGCGAACGTGACGTCGACGTTCGAGCCGTTCCCCAGCACCGGCTTCGGCGCCGCCGTCGCATCGGCTTTTCCGTCGCTCCTGGCGGCGGCAGCAGGCTGCGGGTTCAAGGTCGGCGCGGCCGGCACGAACGGATAGGCCAGCGCGTTCCAGCGCGCCGTGCCTTCCGGATTGGCGGCGCGGTAGGCCGGGCCCAGTTCGCGGAACTCCACCGGCAGCGCATTGAACTGCGGCGCCGGGCGCGTGCGCTCGCCCATCTTCAGGTAGTCGGAATCGGTGACGAAACCGATGCTGTTGGCGATGACCAGGCTGCGCACTTTGGCCGGGTGCTCGAGCGCGTACTGGAACGCGGCGCCGCCGCCCGCAGCGGAACCGACGACGTGGAACTTGTCCACGCCGAGCTTTTGCATCACTGCCTCGATCAGGATCGTCGAGCTGGTGCCGGTACGGTGGCCGGGGTTCGGCTGGCGCCAGTCGATCGCGATGAAGCGGTAGCCGGCCGCAGTAAAGGCCGGAATCTGGTGCACCCACATCTGGCTCTTGCCGCTGGCCGCGTGCAGGAACACGACCGGCGTGCCGGCGCCGCCCGAATCGCGGAATGGCACCACGTTGTTACCGACTTTCAGCGTGCTGTCCTGCACGGTGACCGGCGCCGCGGCAGTGGGCGCCTGCTGCACGTGACCGCAGGCGGCGAGGGCCAGCGTCAGCGTGCCCAGGCCCGCGATTTTTCCAGGAAAATGGTTCATGTCTCGTCTCTGTCTGATTGTTATTGGATTGCTTATCTGAACTGCTTACTTGAACTGCTTATTTGAACTGCTGGACCGGTTCAACGAACAGCTCCTTGAGCACCGCATTCCACTTGTCGTTGTTCTGTGCGGCCTGCACCGGCGAGATGAAGCGCACCTTCACGTCGTTCAACTCAGGAAAGCCGCTGTCGACGATACGGTTCGACGGAATGTGATCGGCCGCCTTGAGCAGCTCCTGGCCAGTTTTCGACAGGATGAAGTCGACCATCAGCCGCGCCGCATTCGGGTGCGGCCCGCCCTTGACGATGCCGATCGCGTTTCCGGTCGCCGTCAGCGGCTCCATGCGCACCCAGTTCACACTCTGCCCTTCGCGCTGCGCCATCACCGTGTGATGCACCATCACCTGCAGGCCGATCGGAACATCCTGGCGCGCGACCATGGTCACGATGCGGCGCGGATTGATCTGGATATTGGCAATGCGCTGGGCCGCCAGGCGGCGCAGGTAGGCCATGCCCGCTTCGTCGCCCATCGACAGCAGCACATTGCCGACCAGGCCTTGGGCCGACGTCGGCGCCAGTTCCGCGCTCCATGCCATCTTGCCCTGCCACTGCGGGTCCAGCAAATCGGCCCAGGTTTTTGGTGCGTCGGCCGGCTTGATCATGGCCGGGTTGTACCCCATCGTCATGTAGTACAGGACGGTCGATGTCCAGTGGCCGTCCGGGTCCTTGAACTGCGCCGGGATCGTGCTGGCCGATGGCGAGATGTATGGCTGCACCAGGCCGCGCGCCATCAACAGGCCCGCGGTCGAGCTGCCGTCGAACAGGTCGGCCTTGACCGCCCCGGCGCCATGTTCATCGATGACCTTCTTCGCATTGACTGGCGCGGCGGCGCGCACCACCTGCACGTCGATGCCCGGATAGCGCTGCTGGAAGCCCTGCCTGATCGGCGCCCAGGCTTCCTCGAGCAGCGTTGTGTACCACAGCAGCTGGCCTTCGACCCTGGCAGCGGCCACGCGGCTGGCCTCGCTGTCGGGCACATTCTCGGCATGCGCCAGCGGCAGGCCGCCGATGGCGCACGCCATGAGTACGGTGACGGCGCGTCTGATTACGTTTTGCATGGAGATTCTCCGATGGATGCGGTCAGAAGCGGTGAGTGATACCGGCGAAGAACGTCGATGGACTCATGCCCGGATTGACGGGTCCATAGGTCGTGTTCGCGTCGACGACGGCGTACTGGCTGTTGTCGCCGTTCTTCACGCGCGAGTACGCGGTATACAGTTCGGTGCGCTTGGACAGCTCGTACTTGTAGCCTACCGTGACCTGCTGCGCATCGAAATCGCGTACGGTCTTGTCGTTGTAGCGCTTGTAGCTGGCGATCCAGCGGCCACCCGTGCCGCCCGGCTGGAGCGTGAAGCCGACCATCAGACTGTCGTAGTCGCGACTGAAGTAGGCATTGGGCAGCGCGGGCGCCGCGACGGTGCGCGTGCCTTCCCATTTGCCGACCTGATACAGAAAGGCTGGCTCGATCGACTTGAATTTATAGCTGGCCCCGATCGTCGCCGTCTTGTCGTTGCCGCTGTCCAGCGCATTTGCGTTCGAGCTGAAGCCGATGCCGGCCAGGAGCTTGCCATCGGAGTAGCTGACCAGCATGCCCTTGGCGTCGCGGCCACGCGAATTTTCAGTGGCCGACTCGCCCAGCGCATAGGAACCCTTGACCGAGAAGCCGCGCACGGTGGGGCTGGTGTAGACGATCGCATTGTCGTTGCGGCCCAGGCCATCGCTGCGGGCGCCGGTGGAAATCGTCGACGACGCGGTGCCCATGCCGAGCTTCCACGGATCGACCGGACGCACCAGGTAGAAGGTCGGCGAATAGTCGCGGCCCACGTGCAACTGGCCGTAGCTGCCGATCAGGCCGACGAGCGCCTTGCGGCCGAACAGGCGGCCGCCCTGGCCCAGTGCACCGCTGTCGAGGCTGATACCACTTTCCAGCGTGAAATCGGCTTTCAGGCCACCGCCAAGATCTTCCTGGCCACGAAAACCCAGGCGCGAGCCGTAGCCGCAACCGCTGCTGATCTGGGTGCGCGCACCTTCGGTATTGTTCGAGACGGCCAGGCAGGCGTCCATGATGCCGTAGACGGTGACGCTGGTCTGGGCGTGGGCGGAAGTTGAAACGAGCAGGACTGCAGCGGCCGAAGCGACCTTGAGTGATTTCACGACTGTCTCCAGTGGCGCTGTGATCGCGCCATCGTTGGTGTTTGTTTAAAAAGCGAGGGTTTGTACCTTCTGCCGTCCGACGTCTTGCGCGCCGTATCGGGCGAGCCGATGAATGAATAGTAGGCGTTCAGGGTTGAAAGGTCAATAGGTCAGGTATATGGTTTTTTAAAGTTCAACGAACGATGTTGCATGGACAGTTAACGCACTCGTTTCAGGCCAGGTGCGGATAGCCAGCGGCGAGCGCCTGTGTTTCGAGCGAGAGGATGCGGGCGTAACCGACGTCGTCCAGCAGGTCGAAGCGGCGGATGGACAGCGCGGCCATATGTGCCTGGACGGCAACGCCCGGCGCCAGCAGCGCCGCCTGCAATTGGCGGTGCAAGGCCGGCGGTACGGACAGCCCGGCCACCAGCGGCAGGCCGGGCGACGGCGCCGTGTAACCTAGCACGCTTAGCCCATCGACCGCGCCCGCGTGCGCTTGCGCTTGCAGCAGATAGCCGAGGGTCACGCAATCGATCGCGGCCAGGTCGGCCTCGCCCGTGCGCACCAGGTCCAGGCTGGCGCGATGGCTGCCGGACCAGCGCACGGCGCTGAAAAAACGGCCGTCGCGCGCCAGGGGCGCCACCGCATGGCGCAGCGCGTTCATGCCGCTGTTGGAGTCGATGTCATTGGCGGCGGCGATGCGCCCGCGCGCATCCTCCAGGGTCGCGATGCCGCTATCGGCGCGCACCACGATGGCGCTGGCGTAATCGGCGCCATCGCATCCGGGGAAGTCATACGCCGGCGTGGCCACCAGCCGCACGTGGCCGCGCAGGTGTGTCAGATACGGATAGCCGCAGGTCTGGCCCAGCAGGACGTCGGCGCGCCGGAAAAAACCGGGCAGCGGCGCGGCGCGCACCAGGTCGACCGGATCGGTGAACCCTTCAAGGCGCAACCCCGCCAGCAGCGCGTCGAACCAGGCCTCGTACCCAGCCCTTACCTGCTCCGACACGGCATACATCGGGAACGCAGCCTTCCAGCGCATCGGCTTACCTTGTCGGTGTGAACCGGCGCATCGACCGGCTTGAAGCCGGATTGTCGCATCAACTGGCCGTAACCGCGCACATGAAAGCCGCCGCCAGGGCAATGCAGCAGCTGCGCCAGGCGCGGTACACGCAAGCGTACCCGGCTCAGGCCGGCGTATTCGCCACCGCCACCCCGACCGGGAAATCGCCGCCCTGGAATTTGCTCTCTGGTTGCATGCGAAACGCCAGCACGATGCCTAGCGCCATCAGGATCATGCTGCCCACGAAGGGCAGTTCCCAGTTGCCGGTGCGGTCGATCAGGTACCCGGACAGCACCGGGCAGATGATGGCGATTCACCGGCTGATCAACCTCGCGGCCAGCAACGGCGTGCTCCACCAGACCTTCCTGGGCATCAACCGGCGCCTGCAGGCGCTGCGCTTCAAGTCCAACTTCAAGCCCGGCAAGTGGAAGCGCGCGGTACGCGATCACATCGACATGATCGAAGCGCTCGAGGCGCGCGACGGCGATCGGCTGGCCAGCATCCTGACGCGGCATTTGCTGGACAAGCGCGCCGCTGTCATGGAGATGCAGGTTGCGCCCGACGCGGCCGCCGCATCGGAAGGGTCTGCGGGATCGTGACGTTCGCATCCCCATCCCGTTCCTGCACCAGCTGTCACGCTCGCATAAATCGGTCAGGCCCGGTCTGCCACAATCCGGGTTTCATGCGCCGGCAGCGCGCGCCGGGCATACCTGCCCGCGATGACCGCGCACAGCAGCAGCTGAACTTGGTGGAACAGCATCAACGGCAGCACGATCATGCTGATGCTGGCGGCGGGAATCAGCACATGCGCCAGCGGAATACCGGTGGCGAGACTTTTATTCGAGCCGCAAAACACGATCGTGGCCTCGTCGGCCTTCGAAAAACCGCAGCGCCTCGCCACCCAGGTCACGGTTACGATGACCAGCGCCAGCAGCACGATGCACACCACGATCAGGCTGCCCAGCATGACCAGCGGCACCTTCGACCACAGCCCGGCCACCACGGCCGCGCTGAACGCCGAGAACACCACCAGCAGGATCGAGCCCTGGTCAACGGCTTTCACGAGGCTCTTGTGGCTATCCACCCAGCCACCGATCCAGCGCCGCGCGACCTGGCCGGCGATGAATGGCAGCAGCAACTGAAGCACGATCGCCAGCACGGCATCGAGCGATGCGCTCGCCCCGGCGGCGGCCGGCATCGCCACGCTCACCAGAAGCGGCGTAAGAAATATGCCAAGCAAGCTCGACAAGGACGCGCTGCAGACGGCGGCGGGCACATTGCCCTTGGCGGCGGCCGTGAAGGCGATCGAGGATTGCACGGTGGACGGCAACAGGCACAGGAACAGGATGCCCAGGTACAGCTCGGGCGTGAGCAGCAGCAGGATGGCGGGCTCGAACAGCAGCGCCAGCACGGGGAACAGCGCGAATGTGCACAGCAGCACCAGCAGGTGCAGGCGCCAGTGGGTGGCGCCTGCGATGACGGCGGCGCGCGAGAGCTTGGCGCCATGCAAAAAGAACAGCAGGCCGATCATGAAAACGGTGACGTACTTGAGTCCGGCGGCGACGGCGCCTTGCGCGGGGAAGAGGCTTGCTGCAGCCACTGTGGTCAGCAGCATCAAGGTCATTTTGTCGGGTAGGAAACGGGATTGCATCGGTGCGCCTTTCGTGGAGCTGGAATATTCCTCTGCGTAGAGTATCGGTGGGTCTAGCGGAACAATTGACCGTGGACGCACGGCGATAGATGGGAGTAGCTTCAGAAGATGAGCCAACAAGAAAAAAGCCACCTCGCGGTGGCTTTTTTCATCGTTCTTGGCGGAGACGGTGGGATTCGAACCCACGATACAGGTATAAGCCGTATGCATCCTTAGCAGGGATGTGCCTTCGGCCACTCGGCCACGTCTCCAATCAACACCAACGTTTCCGTCAGCGCTGAGTGCAAGCATCTTAAGGGTTGGTGCTCATTTGGTCAAGAAAACACGCCCAAAAAATTGCAGAACTGCTTAACTTTGTTCGAGGTTGAACGACTTGTGCAGGGCGCGGACAGCCAGCTCCATGTACTTCTCGTCGATCAGTACCGAGATCTTGATTTCGGACGTCGAGATCATCTGGATATTGATGCCCTCCTCCGACAGCGTGCGGAACATGTCCGAGGCCACGCCGACGTGGCTGCGCATGCCCACGCCCACCGCCGACACTTTCGAGACCTTGGCGTCGCCCACGATCTTGGCCGCGCCCAGGATGTCTTTCTGGGCTTCGAGCACGCTCATCGCCTGCACGTAGTCGTTGCGCGAGACCGTGAAGGTGAAATCGGTCTTGCCGTCCACCGACTGGTTCTGGATGATCATGTCGACTTCGATATTGGCTTCGGCGATCGGGCCAAGGATGTGGAAGGCGACGCCCGGCTTGTCCGGCACGCCCAGGACGGTGATCTTTGCTTCATCGCGATTGAAGGCGATGCCGGAGATGACGGCTTGTTCCATATTGCTTTCTTCCTCAAACGAAATCAGGGTGCCGGAGCTGGCTTCTTCGGCCAGTGGCATCAGGGGATCGGTCAGCGACGACAGCACGCGCGTCGGCACCTGGTAATTGCCCGCGAATTCCACCGAGCGGGTCTGCAGCACTTTCGAGCCCAGCGAGGCCAGCTCGAGCATTTCTTCGAAGGTGATCTTCGACAGGCGGCGCGCCTCGTCGACCACGCGCGGGTCGGTCGTGTAGACGCCGTCGACGTCCGTGTAGATCAGGCATTCGTCGGCCTTCAGCGCCGCCGCAATGGCGACCGCCGAGGTGTCCGAACCGCCGCGGCCGAGGGTCGAGATATTGCCGTCCTCGTCCATGCCCTGGAAACCCGTGATGATGACGATCTTGCCGTTGGCCAGGTCGCGCAGCACGCGCGTGTCGTCGATCGACTGGATGCGCGCCTTGGTGAACGACGAATCGGTGCGGATGCCGGCCTGCCAGCCAGTGTACGAGACCGCGTCCTTGCCGATGGCCAGCAGCGCCATGGCCAGCAGGCCCACGGACACCTGCTCGCCGGTCGAGGCGATCATGTCCAGTTCGCGTGGATCGGGCTGGTCCATGATCTGCTTGGCCAAGCCAATCAGGCGGTTGGTTTCGCCCGACATCGCGGACGGCACGACAACGATTTGGTGACCAGCGTCATGCCACTTGGCCACGCGGGCCGCGACATTCTTGATACGGTCCGTCGATCCCATCGACGTCCCGCCGTATTTGTGGACAATTAAAGCCATATCAGGAAGGGTTCCAGCTTGGGTAAGGATCAAAAGGGGACCCTTACTCTAGCATGCTGCATCGCGGCATCACAAGGCTCGTTGGCGCAAAAGCTATACGAAAAGAAAATAACCTAATGCGTTTCGCAACGAAGCTGACTAGACAAGTCAGGCCAGGGAGGCATCCCAACGCAGCGCAATCAGCCCGTCGCCAGCGTCCAGCAGATGCTGGCAATCCATGCCGATGCCGGCCGCGAACAGCAGATCGCGCCCACGGCTGACGGTGGGCAGCCGTTCACGTTCCCAGGCCGGCACGCCCAGCGCCTGGAAATGCGCTTTCAGGCCGCGCGTCGGGCGGTTGGGCGCCGTCTTGAGCCGCTCGCCGCCTTTGCGGAAATCGATCATCAACGGCAGCGCGCGCAACCAGGCGGCATCGAAGCCCTGTTCGGCCGGCACGAAGTGCAACGTACCGCCATACGCCGGAAACGCGATGGCCGCTTCGCCCTGCCAGCGGAAACGTTCACCTTCCTTCACGAACACGCCAAGATCGTCCGGATCGCGCATGCCGCTAAGGTCCGGCAGATGCGGCGTCAGGAACAGCTTGCCGCGATGGCGGCGGATGTGGCACTCGGGATGCGTGACTTTCAACTGCGCATCCTCGCGCGCCGAGAACAATTGCCACACCATCTCGGCCAGCCACGCCGTCGATGGCATCGCCAGCCCGCGCACAGCAAACAGGTGGCGCAGGCAATTGTCGATGCGATCAGCACTGAGCGAACCGAGCACAGCCAGATCGACGGCGTCGCCATCCAGGCACGCGGCCATGCAGGCAGCCAGGTCTTGCGCCGCCAGTTCTTCCAGCATGCGCTGGGCCGATGCGACATGGGCCGCGCCGCGAGCCAGGCGCGCCTGGAAGCCGGGAAAGTTCGCGGCCAGCGCCGGCATTACCTGGTGGCGCAGCGCATTGCGCGCATAGCGCGCGTCTTCATTGGATTCATCCTCGACCCACGCCAGCGCGTGTGTCGCGGCATACGCCTCGAGCGCGGCGCGCGGCTGCGTGAGCAGCGGCCGCGCCATCACGGTGACGTCGTCTTGCAACAGGCCGGGCGAGCGATTGGCCGCTTCCATGCCCGACAAGCCGGCAGGCCCCGAGCCGCGCAGCAATTGCAGCAACACGGTTTCGGCCTGGTCATCGAGGTGGTGGGCGGTGAGCAATAACGTCGCGCCGTGCTCGCGGCACATGGCGCCCAGCGCCGCGTAGCGCGGGCGCCGTGCAGCCGCTTCCACGCCCGAACCGTCGACAGGAATCGTCACGCGGCGATGGTCGAGCCGCACGCCCAGCGCGGCGCAGCTGCGTTCGCAGTGCGCGAGCCAGGCGTCGGCGTTCGGGCTCAGGCCGTGGTGGACGTGGAAGGCGGATAGTTGAACACCCTCTTGCGCGCACCAGGCATGGGCCAGGTGCAGCAAGACCATCGAATCGAGGCCGCCGCTCAGGGCGATCGCGATCGAGGTGGGGGCATATTGGGTGTGCAGGCGCGCGAGCGCCTCGTTACATGCTGCCGGGACCGATCCGGCTGGATCGGTCCCGCGATTGGTTCTGCTCACTGTTGCAACTCACTTGGTTCGCTTGCTTGCCTGGCTTACTCTTCGCGCGGCAGGGTTTCCTTGAACTTACCGTAGGCCATCAGCTTGGCGTGACGGGCTTCGAGCAGGTCCTTGGTCTTCATGCCCTGGAACTGGCGCAGCGTGTCGGCCAGCGCGCGCTTGAGCAGCTGCGCCATCTGTTTCGGATCGCGGTGCGCGCCGCCGAGCGGCTCGTTGACGATCTTGTCGACCAGGCCCATTGCCTTCAGGCGATGCGCGGTCAGGCCAAGGGCGTCGGCGGCGTCGGCCGCGCGCTCGGACGTCTTCCACAGGATCGATGCGCAGCCTTCCGGCGAAATCACCGAGTACGTCGCATATTGCAGGATCAGCACCGCGTCGCCCACGGCAATGGCCAGTGCGCCGCCCGAGCCGCCCTCACCGATGATGGTGGCAATCAAGGGCACTTTCAGTTCGGCCATCACGTACAGGTTGTGACCGATGGCTTCGGACTGGCCGCGCTCTTCGGCTTCGATGCCCGGGAACGCGCCTGGCGTATCGACGAAGGTGAAGATCGGCAGGCCGAATTTTTCGGCCAGCTTCATCAGGCGCATGGCCTTGCGGTAGCCTTCCGGTTTCGGCATGCCGAAGTTGCGCATCGCGCGCTCTTTGGTGTCGCGGCCCTTCTGGTGACCGATGACCATGCAGGGCTGGCCGTTGAAGCGGGCCAGGCCGCCGATGATCGACTGGTCGTCGGCGAAGGTGCGGTCGCCGTGCAGTTCATGGAAATCGGTGAAGATCGCGTTCACGTAGTCCATCGTGTACGGACGCTGCGGGTGACGCGAAATCTTCGACACTTGCCACGGAGTCAGCTTGGCATAGATGTCTTTGGTGAGCTGCTGGCTTTTCTTGTCCAGGCGATCGATCTCCTCGGAGATATCGACGGCGGAATCATCTTGTACAAACCGCAGCTCTTCAATCTTGGAATCGAGCTCGGCGATCGGCTGCTCGAAATCGAGGAAAGTTAATTTAGTCATTGTAACTCCGGGGGTAATGTCTTGGCCGCACTATGAGGCTGCGCGGCGGATCAGGGCGCTATTCTACCGTAAGCCGGCGGCGCTTCGGGGGCTCAAGCCCGGGACCTCAAGCCGCCGGGGCGACCGGGTCCAGGCTGCGCCACAAATACCATGTCGCCACCGTGCGCCAGGGTTCCCAGTTCGCGGACACCTCGCGCGCATCGCTGCGCGACACCGGTTCGCCCGAAAAGTAATTCTGGCTGATGCCCTGGATGAGGCCTGCGTCGTCCAGTGGCAGAACGTTCGGCCGCAACAGATTAAATATCAAAAACATCTCGGCGGTCCAGCGGCTGATGCCGCGAATCTGGATCAGTTCGGCGATGACGGCTTCGTCATCCATTTCCGACCACAGGTCGGCGTGTACGCGCTTGGCCTTGAAGTGGTCGGCCAGGTCGAGGATGTATTCGGTCTTGCGCTTGGACAGCCCGCACCCCGACAGCTCGACCGCGCCGAGCTTGATGATCTGGCTCGGGGCGAGCTTTGGACAGACGGCCAGCAGCTTGCCCCAGGCCAGGTCGGCCGCCTTTGGCGTGACCTGCTGGCCGACGATCGAGCGCGCGAGCGTGGTGAACGGGTCGGGCTGGCCGCGCAGGTGCAGGTCGCCGAATTGCGGGATCAGCTTGTTCATGATGCGGTCGCGCTGCATCAGCTCGCGCTTGGCTTCGGCCCAGTAGATCGGCACGGCAAGCGCATCGTGCGCGGGCGGCGATACGCTGGCCAGTGCAGCCACGCTGCCCGACTTGTCCTTGTTCGCTGGCATTATGTACGGCGCCAGGTCGTTCCGTCGGCCTTGTCTTCCAGGACGATGCCCGCCTCAGTCAATTGCTTGCGGATCGCGTCGGCGCCGGCAAAGTCGCGCGCTGCCTTGGCGGCGGCGCGGCGTGCGATGGCATCCTGGATTGCCGCTTCGTCGAAACCGCCCTCGCCCGCATCAGGGCTGCCCGCCTGCAGGAACGCTTGTGGCGTGCGCTCGAGCAAACCCAGCACGGCAGCGAGCGCCTTGAGCTGGCGCGCGGCGTCCAGCGACCTGGACCGGTTGACTTCGCCGGCCAGATCGAACAGCGCGGCCACCGCCAGCGGCGTGTTGAAATCATCGTCCATCGCGTCGCGCACCCGCTTGGCGTGGGCTTCGTCCCAGTCGACGGCCACGGGTTCATTGCCCAGCTCGATGCCATTCAGCGCTGTGTACAGACGGGTCAGCGCGGCCTTGGCGTCGTCAATATGGACGTCGGAATAATTGAGCGGGCTGCGGTAGTGGGCGCGCAGGATAAAGAAGCGCACCACTTCGGCGTCGTACTTCTTGAGCACGTCGCGGATCGTGAAGAAGTTGCCCAGCGACTTGGACATCTTCTCGTTATCGACGCGCACAAAACCGTTATGCAGCCAGTAATTGACCATCGGCGCGCCGAACGCGCCTTCGGATTGGGCGATCTCGTTTTCGTGGTGCGGAAACTGCAGGTCGGCGCCCCCGCCGTGGATGTCGAAGTGTTCGCCCAAGGTTGCGCACGACATGGCCGAGCACTCGATGTGCCACCCTGGCCGGCCCTTGCCCCATTGCGAATCCCACTTGGCCTCAAGCGGTTCGGATTCTTTCGCCGCCTTCCAGAGCACGAAGTCGAGCGGATCGCGCTTGCCGGTATTGACATCCACGCGCTCGCCGGCGCGCAGGTCGTCGAGCGATTTGCCCGACAATTTGCCGTAGCCGTCGAAGCCGCGCACGGCGTAGTTGACGTCGCCATCGTCGGTCTTGTAGGCCAGGCCTTTTTGCTCGAGCGTGTCGATGATCGACAACATGTGCGGCACGTATTCAGTGGCGCGCGGCACGACGGTGGGCGGCAGGATGCCGAGTGCAGCCGTGTCTTCGTCCATGTACTGCACGAAGCGGCTGGTCAGTGAACCGATGGTCTCGCCATTTTCAACGGCGCGCTTGATGATCTTGTCGTCGATGTCGGTGATGTTGCGCACGTAGTTGACGTCGTAGCCCGACGCCAGCAGCCAGCGATACACCACGTCGAACGCCATCATCATGCGCGCGTGGCCGACGTGGCAGTAATCGTAGACGGTCATGCCGCAAACATACATGCCGACCTTGCCGGCGACCTTGGGAACGAATACCTGCTTGTCACGCGCCAGCGTGTTGTAGATCTTGAGTTGGCTCATTGAATTTTCGGTTCGAACGAGGACGGCGAACCGCCGCCGATACCGCAACGACCGTCCCGGCGCCGCACTCTCTGCGCGCCAGCCGGACGGGTGCGGCGTGGGGTTCGCCTGGGTCCTCGGTGTTATTCTTATTTGCTAGAATGGACGTTCGTTTGGCAACGCTTCGTTCAAACGCTTCGATCAAACGCTTCTTTCAAAGTATAGCATTGATAAAAACACGGCTGGCCCCATACGGACCAGCTTTATTTTCGGGACAACCCTTGACAGCGCCATGCGCGCGGTCCATCACAGGAAGCCAGATGTCATCGTCACTCAACCGCCGCTTCGCCCTCGCGCGCATGGCCGGCGCCACCGCTGCCCTCGCCTGCAGCCTGCTGTTCCCGGGCGCCGCACTGGCGGCCGACATGCCCCAGTATTCGATCAAGACCAGCATGGGCGAGATCGTGGTCGAGCTCGATCAAGAAAAGGCGCCCAAGACGGTCGCCAACTTCGCGGCCTATGCCAAGTCGGGCTTTTACAAGGGCACGATCTTTCACCGCGTGATCGATGGTTTCATGATCCAGGGCGGCGGCATGAACGAAAAGTTCGAAGGCCGCAAGACACTCAAACCGGTGCAGAATGAATCGAACAACGGCCTGTCGAACCAGCCGTACACGATCTCGATGGCGCGCGAAGACAATCCTGACAGCGCCACTTCGCAGTGGTTCATCAACGTGGCCGACAATTCGGGGATCGACCATCCGTTCGTCGGCGGCTCGGGCTACACCGTGTTCGGCAAGGTGATCAAGGGCCAGGAAACCGTGGACAAGATCAAGGCGGTGGTGGTCGACGACGTGCGCGGCATGCAGAACGTGCCGGTCGTGCCGATCAAGATTACGTCCGTGACGCTGCTCAAGGGCGACAAGCTAGTAAAATAACGGCTCAGCCGCGCCAGCGTCCGGCGCGCACGCTAACCATCAAACTACAAGGACACATCATGACGACTATCCTCATCACCACGAACCAGGGCAACATCACCGCTGAACTGGACGCTGAAAAAGCACCGAAGACGGTTGCCAACTTCATCGATTACGTCAACAAGGGCCACTTCAGCAACACGATCTTCCACCGCGTGATCAAGGACTTTATGATCCAGGGCGGCGGTTTCGAGCCAGGCATGAAGCAAAAGCCGACCCCGGCAACCGTCGAGAACGAAGCCAAGAACGGCCTGAAGAACGACAAGTACACGCTGGCCATGGCCCGCACGTCGGATCCGCATTCGGCATCGGCCCAGTTCTTCATCAACACCAAGAACAACGCCTTCCTCGACTATCCGGGCCAGGACGGCTGGGGTTACGCCGTGTTCGGTAAAGTCACCGAAGGCCAGGACGTCGTCGATGCACTCAACAACGTCAAGACGGCCCGCGGCGGCATGCACTCCGACGTGCCGGTCGATCCGGTCATCATCGAGAAGATCGAAGTCCTGTAATGCGCGGCGCGCACCGGCATCTGCCCCTCCGATGACGCTGCCTGCGCGCCCGTTCGCGCTGTTCATCTCCGACCTGCACCTGCAGGTCTCGCACCCGCGCACGGTCGACGCATTCCTGCGCTTCCTGGCCGAGCGCGCGGTGCATACCGAGCGGCTGTACCTGCTCGGCGATATCTTCGAATACTGGGCCGGCGACGATGACATCGCCGATCCGTTCCACCAGACCATCATTACCGCGATCCGCGCTGTCGCCGACACCGGCGTGGCGGTGTTCTGGATTGCCGGCAACCGCGACTTTCTCGTCGGGCCCGGCTTTGCGGATGCGGCGCATCTAACACTGCTCCAAGAACCCCAGGTGATCGAGGCTGGCCAGCGCCGTATCGCGCTCGTGCATGGCGACGCGCAGTGCACGCTCGATACCAACTACATGGCGTTTCGCGCCCAGGTGCGTGATCCGGCGTGGCAGGCGCAGTTCCTCGGCATGCCACTGGCGCAACGCAAGGGCATCATCGCCGGGCTGCGTGAAGGCTCGCGCGAAGCGCATACCGGCAAATCGTACGAGACGATGGATGTCACGTCAGAGGCGGTGACTGATGTCTTCGCATCGCTTGATGCCGACGTGATCATCCACGGTCACACGCACCGGCCTGCCGTGCATGCGCATGGCGACAAGCTGCGCTATGTGCTGCCCGACTGGGAACTCGATGACGCACCGCCCCGTGGTGGCTGGATCGAGTTGTACCCGGATGGCACCATTACACCGGTAGGGTTGGCGCGGCCGGCCGAGGCGGCGGCGCCGCCGACGCGTCCAACCGCCGCATAATCAGCCCGCGCTCGAGTCCGTCACGCGTTGTTTGAACGCGTCGGCGGCGAAGCCGCCAACCCTACGCCAGGGTCAATGTCCGTAACCAGTCCGCAAGAGGCCATCGCGCAATTTTTTCACGCGTCTGCATCTTGCCATTTGCGCGACTACTGTTATACTCAACTACACCACCACTCCAACACACCACCAAAGGGAGGCAGGCATGACCGCAACGCCGCACCGCATGACCACGGAGGCCCCAGATGACCGTCGGCTGGAACGATAACACCCCCATTTACCGCCAGCTCAAGGAGCGCGTCGTCGGCATGATGCTCGACGGTGTGCTCAAGGCTGGCGACGCCCTGCCCTCGGTGCGCCAGATCGCGGCCGAGTATCAACTCAATCCAATCACCGTCTCAAAAGCCTATCAAGAACTGGTCGATGAGAACCTGGTGGAAAAACGAAGGGGAATTGGCATGTATGTCACCGAAGGGGCAAGCGAAAAACTGCTGGCGAGCGAGCGCGAGCGCTTCATCAGCGAAGAGTGGCCGGCGATGGTCGAGCGCATCCGCCGCCTCGGCCTGAATGTCGAGCAATTGCTGGCAACCGTGAACAAGGGAGGTGCCGCATGAGCGCCGTCATTTCCGCACGCGGCTTGACCAAGCGCTACGGCAAACGGGTCGCCGTCGATGGCATCGATTTTGAGATCGCCGCCGGCCGCATCGTCGGGCTGATCGGGCCCAACGGCTCGGGCAAGACAACCACACTCAAGGCCGCGCTGGGGCTCATCACGTTCGAGGGCGAGCTGTCGGTGCTGGACCTCGATCCGCGTACCCAGCGCGACGAACTGATGAAGGATGTCTGCTTCATCGCCGACGTCGCCATCCTGCCGCGCTGGTTGCGGGTGAAGGATGCGGTCGACTTCGTGGCCGGCGTGCATCCGCGCTTCGACCGCAGCAAGGCCGAGCGCTACATCGCGCACACCAAGCTGACGCCGACAATGAAGGTCAAGGAAATGTCGAAGGGCATGATCGTGCAACTGCACCTGGCGCTGGTGATGGCGATCGACGCCAGGCTGCTGGTGCTGGACGAGCCCACGCTGGGCCTGGACATCATCTACCGCAAGCAGTTCTACCAGAACCTGCTCGAAGACTATTTTGACGAACACAAGACGATCGTCATCACGACCCACCAGGTCGAGGAAGTCGAGCACATCCTCACCGACCTGCTGTTCATCCGCGACGGCAAGATCGCCCTCGCCGCCTCGATGGACGAGATCGGCGAACGCTATGTCGAGGTCATGGTGGCCGGTGACAAGGTGGCCGCCGCCCGCGCGCTGCAGCCGATCGACGAGCGCACCGTGTTCGGCAAATCCGTGATGCTGTTCGACGCGCTGCGCGCCGGCGGCCTCTCGCGCACCCAACTGGCGGCCCTCGGGGAGGTGAGAAACCCCAGCGTCGCCGACCTGTTCGTCGCCACCATGAAAGGAACCTACGCATGACTACGCCAATGAGCACCATGAAATGGCTGATCCGGCGCGAACTGTGGGAACACAAGGGCGCCTTCTTCTGGGCGCCGCTGATCGTGGCCGCCGTGCTCGTGCTGCTGTTTGGCGGCGGCTTCCTGTACGCCATCATCGCCAACCCGTCGTTCCACGTGCAGGTCAAAGGCGAAGAAGTGTTGGCGGTCAACGGCTTGCCGCCGGCGGTGCTCGCCAAACTGGCTGCCGCCGCGGCGTCGAGCTACCTAGTGATCACGGCGCCGCTGTTCTTCGTGCTGCCGGTGGTCGTGTTCTTCTACTGCATGGCGGCGCTGTACGACGACCGGCGCGACCGCAGCATCCTGTTCTGGAAGTCGCTGCCGATGTCCGACGCCCAGACCGTGCTGTCGAAGGTCGCAACGGCGCTGCTGGTCGCGCCGCTGGCGACGATGGCCATCGGCTTCGCAGCCTCCTTGATCCTGCTGGTGATCGGTCTCCTGGGCGGCGCCATCAAGGGCATCAACCTGATTGCGCCGGTGCTCGCCAACGTCGATTTCTACCTGGCGCCGGTCTACCTGCTCAGCTTCCTGCCGCTGTACATCCTGTGGGCGCTGCCGACGGTCGGCTGGCTGCTGCTGGTGTCGAGCTGGGCCAAGTCGCGCGTGTTCCTGTGGGCCGTCGGCGCGCCGCTGGTGGCGCTGGCCATCCTGGCCTGGTTCGACTTCCTGGCCGGCCGCTTTGCCGGTGTGTCCATGAACGTCAAGTGGTTCGGCGAAGAGATCGTGGCGCGGGTGCTGCTGGGCGTGTTCCCCGGGATCTGGTTCGGCGAGGTCGATGGCGCGGCGCTGGCGCAGCAACAGGCCGGGCTCGACGGGCCGCTGCTGCTGGGCACCTCGTATGCGACCTTGGGTACGCCGGGCGTGTGGATCGCGGCCGCTGCCGGCTGCGCGATGATCTACGGCGCGATTCGCCTGCGCCGCTGGCGTGACGAGGGTTGAGCGCAATGCGCACTCTTGCCTGCCTTGTGACGGGTGTGCTGTTCGGCTGCGGCGCTGCCGCCGCAGCCGATTCGAGCGCGCCGGGCAATCCCGATACCATCCACGTCAATGCGATGCGCGATCCCGAGGTGCGCAAGTATGCGGCAATCGTGGCGGGCCTCGACGAGTTCACGCGTCACCATGGCATGGCGCCGGCAGTCGACATCCTGCGTTTCCGGATCGAGCCGCGCGCTGGCAAGGCTGCGACGGTGTCGGCTGACGCTGCGGCAATGATCGTCAGGCTGGAAGGCGACGACGGCTTTGTGCTGCCGCTTCCAGTGGACGCCAATCTCGACATCGCCGTGCCGCGCAGTGAAAAAGCGCTCGCTGCCAGGAGTGAAATGACGCTCAATCGCAAGCGACACGACTACCGCATCACACCGCGCGTGCGCACGCCGGGCTTACCGGACAACATGCGGCGCATGGGCGACCTGCGCCTGGAGTGCAAGGTGTGGGTGGCAATCGGCAAGGAAGAAATCGGCTTGATGTTGACGCTGACCGTCAACAGCATCCTGATGACGCGGGACTGGTGTGCTTTCTTCGACGGCAAGCACGACGGCTTTTCGTTCAGGACAACCGAGCGCGTCGCGCAGGCCATCCTGGTTGAAGGCAATCTGAGCCGGGCGCTGCAGCACGCCGGGCGAAGCTTCAGCGTACCACTGCACGACCCGACCTGGAGCGACGAGGCGCTGATCGAACTGACCTTCGAGCCGCCTACTGAAACTGCTGGCGAAACGCCTCGAACTGGCCCTTGAGCTCTTCCATCCCGGCGCGCAGCGACGCCACTTCTTCTTCGAGCTGGTTGATGCGGCCGCCCTGCGTCAGGCCGCTGGCGGCGTTCGAGGTCTGCTCGCTGCCCGCGACGATGGTGATCTCGCCGCCAAGCAGCTGGCCGTAACGCGACTCTTTGGTGCCCGGCGCGCGCTCGAGTTTCACGACCAGCGGCGGGTATTTGTCGATCAGGAATTGCAGCGCCGTTTCGACGTCAGCCACAGTCTTGAATTCATGCAGGCGTCCGCTGCGGGTGCGAATCTCGCCGGCGGTCTGCAGGCCTCGCAGCATCAGGATGGTGAGCACGGCCAGTTTGTCCTGCTCGAGCGTCCACTTGATGCGCATGCGGTGCTCGTACTTCACGACGCGCGCGCCGGCCTGCGAGATGGCGTTCACGAGCTTGCGCTCGGCCAGGCGCTGCAGCGTATCGAGCACCACGGCTTCACTGATCTGCATGACTGGATCACGGCTCGACAACTGGTTACAGCCATTGACGATCGCGTTGAGCGACATCGGATAGTTATCGGGCGTGAGGCTTTCTTTTTCGGCCAGCACGGCCAGCACGCGCAGCTCGACCGGGTCGAGCACGGCATCCATTTCATTCGTCATGCAAATCCTTAATCTACCAAACGGTTCATTTGTTCGGAATCGAGTTTATCACCCTCGGGAATACTCGGACAGCATAGCCCGGCTGCCTTCATCGCCGCGCTGAGGCGCTCGATCTGCTCGTCCTGACGCGCCGCATGGTCGATCAGGCCGCGCAAGGCTTTCGACAGCGGGTCGTCGCCGTTGGGCGTGACGCCGTAGGCGGCGAACATGCGCGCGCTGCGTGACTGGTCTTCTTTGCGGATCAGGTGCGCCGGGTTGCCGACGGCGGTAGCGCCGGCCGGCACCGGCTTGACCACGACCGCGTTCGAGCCGATCTTGGCATATTCGCCGACCGTGAACGCGCCAAGCACCTGCGCGCCGGCGCCGACGATCACGCCGCGCTCCAGGGTGGGATGGCGCTTGGTGCCGGCCACCAGCGTGGTGCCGCCAAGGGTGACGCCCTGGTAGATCGTGCAGTCGTCGCCGATGACGGCGGTCTCGCCGATCACCACGCCGAAGCCATGGTCGATGAAGACGCGGCGGCCGACCACGGCGCCGGGATGGATCTCGATGCCGGTGACGATGCGCGCAAGGTACGAGATGAAGCGGCCCAGCCACTTGAAGCCGGCGCGCCAGCAGGCATGCGCCCAGCTGTGGGCGACGATGGCGTGCAGGCCGGGGTAGCAGGTGAGCACTTCGACGCCGTTACGGGCCGCAGGGTCGCGCTCGATGATGTTGCGAATGTCTTCGCGGAGTCGGGAAAAGAACATGGTGGTGCTGATGGCGGATCGTAGAAACTTGGGTCCCCGCCTCCGCGGGGACGACGCTGGTTTAGTGCGGGAGATAAAACAGGTTACGTCTTTAGCCACTGCCCTCTGCACGTCGTCCCCGCGGAGGCGGGGACCCAAGTTCAGCCGCGAACCAATCAGCCTTCGCGCCCAATCCGCTGACGCCGCGCTTCATATAAACACACGCCCGACGCCACCGACACGTTCAGGCTCTCGACCGAACCGAACATCGGAATACCCACCAGCACATCGCAGGTCTCGCGCGTTAGGCGGCGCATGCCCTCGCCTTCCGAACCCATGACCAGTGCGGCCGGGCCCGTGAAATCGGCTTCGTACAGGCCCTTGTCGGCGTCGTCCGTGGTGCCGATCAACAGGATGTCGCGTTCCTTCAGTTCGCGCATCGTGCGCGCCAGGTTGGTCACCGTGATGTACGGGACCGTCTCGGCGGCGCCGCTGGCGACCTTGGCTGCAGTGGCGTTCAGGCCCACCGCGCGGTCTTTCGGCACGATGACCGCGTGCGCGCCGACACCGTCGGCCACGCGCAGGCAGGCGCCCAGGTTGTGCGGATCGGTGATGCCGTCCAGGATCAGCAGCAGTGGCGGGCCTTCGATGGCGTCGAGCAGCTCGTCGAGATTGCGCGCCAGCGCCAGCTGGCTGGCGAAGGCGATCACGCCCTGGTGACGGCGGGTGCCGGTGATCTTGTCGAGGCGCGCGGCATCGACGGGCATGACGCGCACGCCTGCCGCCTTGGCGTTGGCGATCAGGTCCTTCATGCGGCCATCGTTGCGCTCGGCATCGACGAAGATTTCTTCCACCGACTGGGCCTCGTGACGCAGTCGCGAGGTCACGGCGTGGAAGCCGAAAATCATTTTATTTTTCATCTGCTACTTTTCAAATACTTTCAGTGACTTATTTCTTGCTCGTCTTGGCTGCTGCCTTGGTCGCTGCCTTGGTTACTTCAGGCGCTGCCGGCTCGGCGACAGCCTTGGCTGCGGCCTTGCGTGGCGCCGCCGCTTTCTTGGCGGGCGCCTTGACTGCCGCTGCCTTGGCTGGCGTTTTCACTGCCGCTGCCTTGGCCGGGGCCTTGACTGCGGCTGTCTTGGCTGGCGCCTTGACTGCTGCTGCCTTCGCCGGGGCCTTGACTGCTGGCGCCTTGACAGCTGCTTTCTTCGCCGGCGCCTTCACTGGCGCTGCTTCGACCGGCGCTTTCACGGCAACTGCTTTGGCAGGTGCCTTGACGGCGGCCTTCCTGGCAGGCGCCTTGACCGCTGGCGCTTCGGCTGCCGGTGCTTGGGCTGCGGGCGCTTTGACCGCCGCCTTTTTTGCAGCAGCTTTCACCGGCTTGGCTTCAGCGACTGGCGCAGGTGCTGGTGCTGGTGCTGGCGCCGCCGCAACCACATCCTTGACGGCGGTCTTGGTTGCACGCGGCTTGCGCGCTGGCGCTGGCGCCACGACTGCCTCGGCAGGCTTCGGCGGTGCGACTGGAGCAGGTGCTGGAGCTGGTGCTGGCTTCGGCGCTGCAACCGGTGCTGGCTTCGGCACTGCAACCGGTGCCGGCGTCGGCGCCTCTACTTTCGCTTGCGGCGCCGTCGTCATCACTGGCGCCGCAGCTGCTGCCGCTGCGCGCTCAGCCGCCTTGGCCTTCTGGCGTGCCTTGCGCGATTTCGGTTTCGCCTGCTGCGGCTCGATGACACTCTGGCCGAGCGGACGCGCGACCTCGAGCGGCGACTGCTGTGGACGGCCATTGTCGCCATTGGCGCCAGCCTTCGGTCCACGCGAACGACTACCGCGCGAACGCTTGCCGTTGCCGCCGCCGTTGTTGTTACCGCCGTTGCTGTTGTTACCGCCGTTGCCACCACCATTGCCGCCATTGCTCGGACGACCGTCGTTGGCGCGTGGCTCGTTATTACGGACTTCCTTGCGACCACCGTTATTGCGATCGCCCTTGTTGCGGTCCGCATCGTCGCCCGACGCTTCTGCGCCAGGCGCAGAAGCCAGCGTCAGGTCGATCTTGCGCGATTCGAGGTCCACACGTGCGACCTTGACGGTCACCTTGTCGGTCAGACCATAGCTCTGGCCGCTGCGCTCGCCGCGCAGCACGTGGCGTGCTTCGTCGTACTGGAAGTAATCGGCGCCCAGTTCGGTCACGTGCACCAGGCCTTCGACAAACAGCTCGTCGAGCTGCACGAAGATGCCGAAAGTGGTCACGCCGGCGATGGTGCCGGTGTACTCTTCGCCGATCTTGTCCTGCATGAAGAAGCACTTGAGCCAGTTCTCGACGTCGCGCGAGGCTTCGTCGGCGCGGCGTTCGTTCGCCGAGCAGTGCACGCCCAGGGCGTCCCAGATGGTCAGGTCTTTTTCGCTCTTCGGCGCCTTGCCGTCGGCCTTGTCTTTCGCGGCCTGCTTGCGGGCCGAGTTCGATTGGGTCGTGTTCAGCTTGCCCAGCTCGATGCCTTTCGGCTCGTACTTCTTGCCGAGCAAGATCGCCTTGATCGCACGGTGCGTCAGCAGATCGGGATAGCGGCGGATCGGGCTGGTGAAGTGGGCGTACGCCTCGAACGCGAGGCCAAAGTGGCCGACGTTGTCCGGGCTGTAGACGGCCTGCTGCATCGAGCGCAGCATCATCGTCTGCAGCAGTTGCGCGTCCGGGCGCTCCTTGATCTGCTGCATCACGGCGGCGTAGTCGCGCGCATTCGGCTTGTTGCCGCCGGCCAGATTCAGGCCGACCTGCTTGAGGAACGTGCGCAGCTGGTTCAGCTTTTCTTCGGTCGGCGTCGCGTGCACGCGGAACGTGCCCGGGTGCTTGTGGCGCAGCAAAAAGTCGGCGGCGCACACGTTCGCCGAGAGCATGCACTCTTCGATCAGGCGGTGCGCATCGTTGCGGGTGCGCGGGATGATTTTTTCGATCTTGCCCAGCGCGTTGCAAACGATATAGGTTTCGGTGGTCTCGAAGTCAATGGCGCCGCGTTCATGGCGGGCCTTGAGCAGCGCTCGGAACACCTGGTTCAGGTTCTGCAGATGCGGCACGATGCCTGGACGCTCCTGGGCTTGTTCGCCGTTCGCATCCTCGAGGATCTCGGCCACCTGGTTATAGGTCAGGCGCGCGGCCGAGTGCATCACGGCCGGGTAGAACTGGTACGCCGTGACTTCGCCGTCTTGCGTGACGACCATGTCGCACACCAGCGTGCAGCGGTCGACCGCCGGGTTCAGCGAGCACAGGCCGTTCGACAGCTTCTCGGGCAGCATCGGAATCACGCGGCGCGGGAAGTACACGGACGTCGAGCGCTCGATGGCGTCGACGTCGAGCGAGTCATTCGGCTTGACGTAGTGGCTCACGTCGGCAATGGCCACCAGCAAGCGGAACGCCTTCACGCCCTTGACGGTGACCGGTTCGCAGTAGACAGCATCGTCGAAGTCGCGGGCGTCTTCGCCGTCGATGGTCACCAGCGGCACGTCGCGCAGATCCACGCGATTGGCCAGGTCGGCATCGATGACTTCATTCGGCAGGCGCGCGGCCTGCTTGAGCGCGGCTGGCGAGAAGATATGCGGCACGCCGAACTTGCGCACGGCGATTTCGATTTCCATGCCCGGGTCGTCCAGCTCGCCGAGCACTTCGACGATTTGACCGGTCGGCTTCTGGAAGCGCCCCGGCTGCTCGAGCAGTTCGACACTGACGACCTGCCCTGCACGTGCATTGCCGGTCGGGCCGGTGACGATCACGTCTTGCGCGATGCGCTGGTCTTCCGGCGAGACGATCCAGGCGCCGCCTTCATTGAGCAGGCGCCCGATGATGTGCGTGTTGGCGCGCTGGACGACTTCGACGATCGAGCCTTCAGGCCGGCCGCGGCGGTCCATGCCCGTCACGCGCGCCATCACGCGGTCGCCGTGCAGCACTTTTTGCATTTCGCGATCGGACAAGAACAGGTCAGGACCCGGTTCGTCGGGAATCACGAAGCCAAAACCGTCGCGGTGCGCGCTGACTTTGCCGGCGACGAAGGCGGAGTGATCGGCCAGCATATAGGTGCCGCTGCGGTCGGAACGGATCTGGCCGTCACGCTCCATGGCGTTCAGGCGGCGGCCGAGGACTTCCTGCGCTGCGGGCTGAACATTGAGGGCGTGTGCCAGAGCGGCGGCATCGAGCGATTCAGCGGCGTCGCGGAAGACAGCGAGGATTTCCTCGCGGCTTGGAATGGTATGAGTAGGTTGCTTCAAATCGATTCTTTTTTCTTTTGGCCAGTAGAGCGCCGCACATCACATAAAGGCGGCAGCGTGGTTAATTGACACCATGACAGGCGTAGTGTAACGGAGGTCTATCCGATTCGCCTAACATGATGTGCGCCAACGACCTGCGCGGGTCTTTCGCAATGCATGCGCGTGAAATCCTTGTCGAGAACTTCACCTTGGGTCTTTGACTATTGAAAATGATCCGCTATAATCTCGCTCTCTTCAGCAACGGCGACAACGCCGGGGCGATGAAAAGCAGTAGTAGCAGAGGATGTTTGACGCGATGATCAGCTATGTTTCACGAATAGTTGATCTGGCGGAAAATGACAAACCCTGCTATTGTAGCAGAGATGTGCTAGCAGTGCCCACGTGGCGGAATTGGTAGACGCGCATGGTTCAGGTCCATGTGCCGCGAGGTGTGGGGGTTCGAGTCCCTCCGTGGGCACCAAAGTTTCATCGAGCAGTATCGTAGGGTCGACATTCATGTCGACGCGAACGCAAGAGCAGTGTCAGCAGAACGCAGTTGCAGTGCCCACGTGGCGGAATTGGTAGACGCGCATGGTTCAGGTCCATGTGCCGCGAGGTGTGGGGGTTCGAGTCCCTCCGTGGGCACCAAAGTTTTACCGAGCAGTAAGCAGCACCGTAGGGTCGA
>Ga0265797_10001873_pt1 | contig 36493 bp, 35 predicted proteins | sample P2T30metagenome_FD_192433 | JGI IMG/M metagenome (GOLD analysis project Ga0265797, IMG submission 192433) | Plant litter microbial communities from East Loma Ridge, Irvine, California - P2 T30 | ecosystem: Environmental > Terrestrial > Plant litter > Unclassified | place: USA: California...
TTCAGGCGCGCCACCGCCGCCGTGGTCAGTTCGAGTTCGCCGAGCGAGAGCGACAGCCCCTTGAGCAGGGTGCTGCAGGTGAGGACCAGCATGGTGCCGATGGTCGAATAATTCACGGCGGCCACCAGCGCGGCCTTGAGCGGGTCGTGGTCCCAGCCCGGCACGTGCAGGGTGACGTGGCCGCTACCGCCGGCGGCGATCAGGGTGGCGGCGCCCAGCACCAGGGCCAGCATCGCCGGCCGCAGGCTGAGCAGGATGGCCGCGATCAGCGGCGGGCCCAGCAGATAGCTGAGGCTGGCGGCGCCGACGGTCAGCATCAGTGCCACCGACAGCATGTACACCACCGCCAGGAAATGCAGCACGCGGGTGTTGTAGGACAGCCCCTTGAGGCGCCAGATGACGAAGATCCAGGCCAGCGCCGCCGCGTCGGCCACGGCCACCGGCCACATCCCCTGGATCACCAGCAACGGGATGATCGCGATGGTCGACAGGGTGCCCACGACCAGTGCCACCGACAGCAGGGAGGCAAAAATACGTTCCCGCCAGGCGGCGATATCGTTGACGTTGGCCATGAGAATGAGCGGTGGCACGTAGGGCACACCGGTATACCTTATTAGTTAATAAAAAGAATCATAAATTGCGAACAAGTAACTGTCACGATTTTTCTGACAAGACGTACCGGATCTGCTACGGCACCCGCCAGCACTGAAGCCTCGCGCACCTGCCCTGCCGATATGGATACAGTGCTCAACTGTAAGATGCAGTTAATTGATAGTCCACAGTTTTTCCTGTAATCAACATTGTTAAATCAGTTTGTTGGAAGATGGCAACGAAAATTGTCAATTTTCGCAATTTGCCGAGGCCTGGTGAGCCTGGGTCTCGGCAAATTTGTTAGATCCGCAGCTGATAGTAAGAAAAGATGCTCGCGCGGACACGAATTCAGGCCGTAATTGTTGTCTTTGATGAATGATGCCGATATGATTGACGGCTTCTAAATACCCCAGGCAAACAGTCACTTGCCCCCAGGATGTCAAAGCACCATCAGCAACCCGCCGTGTACGCCCCGGTCGATGTTTCCGTATCCGATCACCAAGCCGATACCGATAGCGATGCCGAGCCCTTCCGGCTGCTGCTGGTGGACGACGAGCAGCACGCACTGCGCTCGCTCGGCCAGTTGCTGAAGGGCCATGGCTATCACCTGACCTGCGTCGGTACCGGCGGCGCAGCCCTGGCGCACCTGGCGCAGGACCGCTTCGACGTGGTGCTGCTCGACCTGCACCTGCCCGACATCGACGGCCACCGGGTGATGGACTTCATCAAGGACAAGGGGATCGACGCCGACGTCATCGTCATCAGCGGCAAGGTCGAGATCGACGCCGCGATCGGCGCCCTCAAGCGCGGCGCCCACGACTACCTGCGCAAGCCCTACAGCCGCGAGGAATTGCTGAAGACGGTCGCCAACGCCTTGCAGCAGCGCCGCCTGGAGCAGGGCAACCGCCTGATCGCGCACCGGCTGGAAAGCTCGGAAAAGATGTACCGCTACCTGGTCGACTCGTCGCCCGACATCATCTACACGCTCGACCGCGACGGCCGTTTCACCTTCGTCAACGACCGCGCCTGCCAGCTGCTCGGCTACACGCGGCGCGAGCTGATCGGCCGGCACTATGCGGTACTGGTGCACGAGGACGACCAGGAGCGCGCCCGCCACGTGTTCGACGAGCGCCGCGCCGGCGAACGCGCGGCGCGCAACGTCGAGCTGCGCGTGGAATGCCGCGCCGGCACCCGCCACGCCCACCTCTTCAACAGCACGTCGATGACGATTTCGCTGAACGCGATCGGCATGCACCTGGCGGGCCAGGCCCCCGGCCAGTCCTCGTTCATCGGCACCTACGGCATCGCGCGCGACGTCAGCAGCCGCAAGCGCGCCGAAGAACTGATCTACCACCAGGCCTACCACGACATCCTGACCGACCTGCCGAACCGCACCCTGTTCAAGGACCGCCTCGGCCTGGCCATGCACCAGGCGCGCCGCAAGCGCGCCGAACTGGCCGTGATGTTCATCGACCTGGACCGCTTCAAGCTGGTCAACGACACCCTCGGCCATGTGAAAGGCGACGAGCTGCTGCAGCAGGTGGCGGGGCGTCTGAAGGAATGCCTGCGCAAGGGCGACACGCTGGCGCGCCAGGGCGGCGACGAATTCACCATCGTGCTGCCGGAGCTGCGCGACCGCGACGACGCCCGCATCGTGGCCGCCAAGTTCCTCGAGCGCCTGCACATGCCCTTCGACCTGGACGGCCACGAAGTCCACATCTCGGCCTCGATCGGCATCGCGGTCTACCCGGAGCACGGCGAGACCATCGACGAGCTGCTGCGCCACGCCGACATCGCCATGTACCAGGTCAAGGGACAAGGAAAAAACGGCCATACCTTCTACGACCCGGCGATGCAGGACGCGGCGCACCAGAAGATCGCGCTGGAACAGGGCCTGCGCAAGGCGCTCGAGAACGGCGAACTGGAGATGTACTACCAGCCGCAGATCGACGCCGCCAGCGGCCGTATCCTCGGCGCCGAGGCGCTGATGCGCTGGAACCACCCCGTGCGCGGGGTACTCTCGCCCGGTGAATTTTTACCGTTTGCGGAAGAGAGCGGCCTGATGCTGCCGATCTCGGACTGGATGATCGGCGCCCTGTGCCGCGACATGGCAGCCTGGATCCACATCGGCGGCGGGCGCCTGAAACTGTCGCTGAACGTGTCGCCGCAATACCTCGACCGCGGCGACTTCTTCGACAAGATGCACGACGCCATGCTGAGCCACGGCGTCACGCCGGGCCAGATCGAAGTCGAGATCACCGAGAACATCTGCATCCGCAACCCGCAGCGCGCGATCGAGCAGCTGAACAAACTGGGCCAGCTCGGGGTGTCGGTCGCGATCGACGACTTCGGCACCGGCTATTCCTCGCTGGCCTATCTGCACCGCTTTCCGGTCCACACCATCAAGATCGACCAGTCCTTCGTGCAGGAGATCCACGACGAGCACGGCCACTATCCGGTGGTATTGGCGATCATCTCGATCTCGCGCGGCCTGCGCCTGAACCTGGTGGCCGAAGGTGTCGAGACCGAGGTGCAGGCGCGCTACCTGCGCGCCCACGGCTGCCCGACGATGCAGGGCTTCCTGTTCCACCGGCCGATGCCCCTTAGCCGTTTCGTCGACGTATTGCATGCCTGAAGGGTTTTGGCCGGCACATCCCTGGTAGGATGGCTCCCTGGTCAGCCCCAATCTGCGTCTCGCCATCCCCTTCGGCCCAGCACACGCCGCGTAACCGTCGCCCCGCGACGCCCCTTGCCGGAAGCCAGGCCATGCACATTCCCTCTTTACGCGTACTCGTCGTCGACGATTACTGCGACGTCGCCGATTTCCTGTCCGAAGCCCTCGGCTTCCACAACATCCATGCGCGCCCCGCCTACGGCGGCGCCGAAGCGCTGCAGCTCGTGCACGCATTCCGTCCGGACGCGCTGCTGCTCGACCTCGGCATGCTGAATATCGACGGTTTCGACGTCGCCGCCGCCATGCACGGCCGCGGCGACTGCCCCTGGCTGGTGGCCCTGTCTGCCTGGGACGATCCGGCCACGCGGGCGCGCACCAGGGCCGCCGGCTTCGGCGTCCACCTGCCCAAACCGTCGAGCATCGATACCATCGTGTCCGCGCTCAGGGGCAGGCCCGCCAGCAGCGCCGATATCAGGCCTGCTTACGTTTCCTGAAGGCGCCGAGGCCGGCGAGACCGAGGCCGATCAGCGCCAGCGCATGCGGTTCCGGCACCGGCGTCTCCGGGCCGAACACCTGGTCGCGCACGGTGGCGGCAATGTCGGGGAAGTTGGTGAAGACGCCGTCCACGCCCAGGTTGTAGCCGGTCGCATAGGTCGTGGGATTGTTCAGGTAAGTGTAGGGCATCACCGTCAGGCCGGCGTCGTGCGCGGCGTTCACGCAGGCGGCAGTGAGCTGGCCGGTCGACGGGCCGATGCCGTCGGCGATTGCGGCCACCCCGGCCGCCGCCGCTGCCGTGGTCGGACACACGCCGAGGTAGGCGACCGGAATGTCGGCGTTGGCGTTCAGGTAGCTGACCTGGGCCGGGTCGAAGGACTGGGTCAGGGCGTTACCCGGGGTGGTGAAGTAACCGTTGTACTTGGCGTCGGTGAGGCCGGCCAGGATGGCTGCCGCCACCGCCAGTCCGCCTTGCTTGGCTTCGGGGAAGACGCCGATGGCGATGCCGGTCTCGAGGTAGTTGTTGTAGGCGAGGTCGAGGAAGTCGCCGTAGGACGCAAAGGTGTAGGACAGAGCGGGATCGAAATAGGTCTTGTCGGTGCAGTAGCCGCTGGCGTTGCGGCAGGTGACCGACAACTGCTGCAGCTGCGCCAGCGTGAACTTCGTCACATCGTAGCTGCCGTTCGAAGAGCGCAGGGCGGCGATTTCGGGATGGGTCGCGGCGTAGGCCACGACGTTGGTGGTGGCGTTCAGGGTGCCGTCATGCAGCATCACCGCCTTGTTGTCGGCGGTCAGATACACGTCGCCCTCGATGTAGTCGGCGCCCATCTTCATGGCGAGCTGGTAAGCCTGGATCGACTCTTCCGGCAGGTAGCCGCTGGCGCCGCGGTGGGCGATCACCAGCGGACGCTCGCCGGTCAGCGTGGGGATGGCGTGGGCGGCGCCGGATCCCAGCAGCAGGGCGGCGAGTGGCAGGACATAGGCAGGCATCGGTTTTTTCATGGAAGCGGATTCTCAGGGTGGTGGTTGACTAGTAAATCTCGGGCACGATGATGTCGGGCGGTACCGGGCGCCGCACGTAATCCTCGTGGTACTCGCGCTGGGGCAGGTGGATCTCGGGCCGCTCGACGTCGACGTACGGCATCTGCTGCAGCAGGTGGTGGATGCAGTTCAGGCGCGCCTTTTTCTTGTCGACCGCCTGCACCACCCACCATTTCGCTTCCGGGATGTGGGTGCGCTCCAGCATGATCTCCTTGGCCTTCGTATATTCCTCCCAGCGCCGGCGCGACTCCAGGTCCATCGGGCTGAGCTTCCACTGCTTGAGCGGATCGTGGATGCGGCTCAGGAAGCGCGCGTTCTGCTCCTCGTCGGAAATCGAAAACCAGTATTTGATGAGCTGGATCCCCGAGCGCACCAGCATGCGTTCGAACTCCGGCACGGTCTGGAAGAATTCTTCGTATTGATCGTCGCTGCAGAATCCCATCACGCGCTCGACGCCGGCGCGGTTGTACCAGCTGCGGTCGAACAGCACGATCTCGCCGGCCGCCGGCAGGTGCGAGACGTAGCGCTGGAAGTACCACTGGGTGCGTTCGCGGTCGTTCGGCGCCGGCAGCGCCGCCACCCGGCACACGCGCGGGTTCAGGCGCTGCACGATGCGCTTGATGACGCCGCCCTTGCCGGCGGCGTCGCGCCCCTCGAACAAAATGACCACTTTATGCCCGCTGTGCACGACCCAGTCCTGCAGCTTGACCAGCTCGGCCTGCAGGCGGAACAGTTCGCGGAAGTACAGCTGGCGTTCCTCGCGGTCGGCATCGCTGGCTTCCGGCTGCGGCAGCAGGGTGTCGGGATCGAGGTCGCGGTCGTCGAGTTCGAGTTCCAGCTCTTCGTCATAGCTGTCGAGGAAGTCGCGGTGGACGCGCTGGACGACGTCTTCGCTGCGGTCGAATTCTTTCATGGTGGTGACACCCGCGGGCCCGAACGGTTCGCGGCAGTTGTAGGGGTATGCATGAAAGTTGACTCCGCGTTAATAATTTTGAGCCAACTATAGAGCGGGATTGTGACCGCAACGTGACGCTGGGGCTGGGGTGCAAGGCAGTGCGTGCCGCCTCAGCGTCTTTCAATGGTTGTCATGCTGCTGACATGCGGGGGCCATAAGATGGCACCATCTCTCTCCAAAGTGGTCCTTCGCAGGGATCCGGATTTGGTCCGCCGCGCAACCCGGCGGACTTTTTTTTGCGCGCTTTTTTGCGCGCTTTTTTGCGCACTTCAGCGAAAGACCGGGCCGGCAAAGGTCAGTCCGACCGTCGCATAGCGTTCGCCGCCGCCGATGCGCCGTCCGATGCCGGCATCCAGTGCGATCCGGTCCGGCACCAGCGTCACGCGCACGCCGGCCTGCGCCAGCGCGTGGCCGCGCCCGGTGCCGTAGGCTTCCAGCGTCAAGGTCAGCCTCGGGCGTGCCGCCCACTCGGCGCCGCCGGCCCAGAATACGTCGGACTTGTGGTCGGCATGGGCGCGCAGCCAGCCCAGGTTGGCGTGCAGCAGCAGGCGGTCGTCCAGGCGCGACAGGCTGACCGGCACCAGCACCGACAGATCGCCGCCCACGCCCGCACCCTGGCGGAACTGGTTGGCGATGCTCAAGCCGATGCCCCAGCCGTTCGTTTGCAGCGGGCGGAACACGGTCTTCGCCTGCAGCACGCCGGAACGGTAGGCGCCGCCTGGACCGTCCGGCTTGACACGTCCCAGGCCCGCACCCAGCTCCCACGATCGCCACGCCCCGCCGAAGTTGCAGGCCGGGACCGCCCAGTACTCGACCTGCCCGGCGCTGCGCTGGGTCCAGCTTTCGAGCTGACAGTTGCCGGGCGCCTCGATGCTGGCATCGTCGACGACCATCGGCCGCGTGGCCTGGGCGGGCACGCAGGCAAGCAGGAGCGCCGCGGCGCACAGGCCGCGGCATGCAAATGGCGCTTTCATTGCAAGGATGATACCGAAAGCGCCTTCCCGGAGGCTCACCTTTCAGTGCACGTTTCCGTTCACTTCGCGCTGAAGTCGAGCGACCCGGTCAGGTCGCCCATCGGCTTGAAGCCGTTCGCCACCAGTTTGGTATCACGCTCGACGATGCCCGGCAGCGGCTGCAGGCCGAAGCGGTGGCTGATCAGGCGCAGGATCGAGGCGGTGTCGTACTGGGTGTGGTCGACCGTGCCCTTTTTCGCATACGGCGAGACGATGATCGCCGGGATGCGGGTGCCGGGGCCCCAGCGGTCGGCTTTCGGCGGCGACGCGTGATCCCAGAAGCCGCCGTTCTCGTCGTAGGTGATGACCACGACCATGTTCTTCCACTGCGGGCTGGCCTTCAGCTTGTTGATGACGTCGACGATGTGGGCGTCGCCGTCGGCCACGTTGGCATAGCCGGCGTGCTGGTTCAGGTTGCCCTGCGGCTTGTAGAAGGCCACGGCGGGCAGGGTGCCGGCGGCGGCGTCCTTCAGGAAGTCGGCGTCGAAGTCCTTCAGGTGGGACGTGCGGTTGGAGGCGCCGCTGACCGGGTCGAAGGCGGCGTAGTAGTTGAAGGGCTGGTGGTGGTACTGGAAATTCGCCGTGGCGTTGAACTTGCGGTCCGAGGTAGCCGCTGCTGTCGTCGCGTTCCAGGCGCCGGCATACCAGGCCCAGTTCACGCCCTTGGCGCTGAGCAGGTCGCCGATGGTCTTGCCGGTCTGCGGCGGCAGCGTGGTGGCGCTGGCCGTGGTGGTGTACAGCTTGTTGTCGGCTTGCGCATTGGAGCTCGGCTGGTAGGGCGGCTGCATCGTGTTCACGGCGTAGAACATGCCGTCGATGGCCGGGGTAATGGTGCCGTCGGCGGCATAGGCCGGGGCGCCGTTCAGCACCGTCGACGGTTGCGAGGCGCCCGGCGTCAGGCGCAGGAAGTTGCCGTTGGCGTCGAGGTCGACCTTCGAGATCGACGGCTTGGCGGCCGCGCTGTCGGCGCCCGGGTAGGTCGGGGCGCAGGCGCAGATCAGGTACTGGTGATTCAGGAAGGAGCCGCCGAAGGCGCCCATGAAGAAGTTGTCGGCCAGGACGTAATCCTTGGCCACCTGCCACATGGCCATCTTGCTGCCGTCGTAGTAACCCATCGACAGGCCGCCGGCATCGCTGTAGGCCGGGAACTTGTCGTTGGCGCCGCCGTTGATCTGCATCTGGTTGTTGTAGAAGCGGTGCACCAGGTCGCGCGTAATCACGCCGAGCGGCAGGTTGAAGCCGGCCGGATCGTCGATCTGGAAGGGCTTGTTGGCCAGGCCGGTGGTTTGCGCCTGGGTGATGGTGACGGCCTGGCCGGCCGCGGTCATGCCGCCCCAGGTCGGCGGCAGCACCGGCAGCACCGAGCCGTCGAAGTCCTTCTGGGGCACGTAGGTGGTCTGCGCGCCCGGGTTCACGCCCGGGATGCCGTTGGCGCCGGGGAACAGGCCGTACAGGTTGTCGAAGCCGCGGTTTTCGGCGTAGATCACGACGATGTTGGTGATCTTGTCGAGCGCCAGGCGGTTCTTCAGCGCCTTCGGCAGGTCGCCGCCCGTGCCGGCTTCGCCGACCGCTTCGGCGATGCGTTCCAGGGCCTGGTCGCCCTCGGTTTTCAGCGTGGCCTTGATGGTGGCGTCGGTTTCCTTGTTGTGGTCTTCCAGCAGCTTGTCCTCGGCCACGCCGATGCGCTGGGCCAGGATCTTGCGGGCGGCCGCGAAGTCGCCGCCGTTATCGTCCATCATGGCCTGCAGCTCGGTCGAGACGGCGCTGACCACGGTGTTGGCACTGGCCGGGGCGCGGAACACCATCGGCTGGGCGATCGCACTCTCGGTTTTGGTGTCCGGGTCGTAGCGTTTGGCATCAAGACCGATCTGGGCCACCACGGCGCCGCTGCCGGTGAGGGTGAATGCGCCATCGTTGTCGCTGTAGACGTTCGTTTCGCCATTGTCGCAGCGGCCGTTGGCGTTGGCGTCGAGACAGACCAGCGCGTGGCGGTAATAGCTGCCGGTGACGACGCCCTTGACGGTGGCGGCAGGCTGGGAGGGAGTGTCGTCGTTATCGTGGCCGCAGCCGGCCAGGCCGGCCGACAGGATCGCCGCGAGCGGCAGCAGTTTGAGGGTAGTGTTCACGCCGTTTTCCTTTTATATGTATGTAGGTGCAGCCTGGGTGCGCAGTTGCGTCGTAAAGCGGCGTGGAGTCTATCGGCGGTATGTGACAGAAAAATGAAAAATCGCGGGCGATACAAGACGTTACTTCGCTGTCTCCCGGCGTGTAACGGCGTGTTTCCGGGACGCCGATGTCATCGATCTGTCACATCGCGCGGGTAAGGTCGGACCTTCGTTTTTCCGTTCTGCCTTCCCATGCGCCTGGTCACCCTCACGTTCGCGCTGCTGTCCTGCAGCCTCGTCGCGGCATGCGACCAACCTGCCGCTTACCGTGCACCCGCGCCGGTGCCCGCCGCTGCATCGGCCGCCAAAGGCATCTACGGCTCCGCCATCGTCAAGGTACCGGTACCGGAACTGGCGGCGCTCGGCAAGCTGATGTTCCACGATGCCTCGTTATCAAGCTCCGGCAAACAATCCTGCGCCAGCTGCCATGCACCGGACCATGCCTACGCGCCGGCCAACGCGTTGGCGGTACAGCCGGGAGGCAAGGAGATGCAGGGCTTCGGGCTGCGCGCCGCGCCCTCGCTGTGCTACGTCCAGAACGTGCCGCCGTTCACCGAGCACTTCTACGACAACGACGGCGACGACAGCAAGGACCAGGGCCCGACCGGCGGCCACGATTGGGACGGACGCGCCAACTCCAGCCACGAACAGGCCAGCGGTCCGCTGCTGTCGCCGGAAGAGATGGGCAATGCCAGCCCGGCGGCCGTAGTCGAACGGCTGCGGCAGGCCGCCTACGCAGCACGCTTGCGCAAGGCCTTCGGCGCCGACATCTTCGAACGTCCGCAGGACGCCTACGCGGCGGCCTCGATGGCGCTCGAGGTATTCCAGGAGACTCCGGCCGAGTTCTACCCGTACACCAGCAAGTACGATGCTTTCCTGCGCAAGCAGGTCCGGCTCGATGCCCGCGAGGCGCGCGGGCTGGCACTGTTCAACCGCGCCGACAAGGGTAATTGCGCTGCCTGTCACGTCAGCGAGATCAAGTCGGGTGCCTTCCCGGCATTCACCGATTTCGGCTTCATCGCGCTGGGGGCGCCGCGTAACCGCACGCTGGCGGCGAACGACAATCCTGATCGGTACGACCTCGGTTTGTGCGGCCCGCTGCGCACGGATCTGGCCAAGCGGCCGGAATTCTGCGGCCTGTTCCGCACGCCTAGCCTGCGCAACGTGGCCACGCGCCAGGCATTCTTCCACAACGGCGTATTCCATTCGCTGGAAGATGTGCTGCGCTTTTATGCCACGCGCGATACCGCGCCCGGCAAGTGGTATCCACGCACGGCGGACGGGCAGGTCGACAGGTTCGACGACCTGCCGGTGCAGTACCGCGCCAACGTCAATATGGAGGCGCCGTTCGGCGGCAAGCCGGGCACGAAGCCGGCGCTGAACGAGCGCGAGATGGCCGACATCATCGCCTTCCTGAAAACGCTGACCGATGGCTATGCGGTGCCGGGGCAGCCTGTCAGGGTGGCCGGCCGCTGAGGGCAGGGGCGGTGCGCGCTGCAGGCTGCCTGCGAGGGCGGCTACAATGGGCCGTCGCACCGCACGGTGCAGAATCAACCACCGGAGAAAACCCAGATGCAAACCGAAATCGACCAGATCCCGTTCCGCCTGATGGACGGCAGCGAGACGACGCTGGCAGCTTACCGCGGCAAGGTGCTGCTGCTGGTGAACGTGGCCTCGCAATGCGGGCTGACGCCGCAGTACGAAGGCCTGGAGCGGCTGTACGAAAGCAAGCGCGGGGAAGGGCTGGACATCATCGGCTTCCCGGCCAACGATTTCGGCGCCCAGGAGCCGGGCAGCAACGACGACATCGCGCAGTTCTGCAGCACGACCTATGGCGTGGCCTTCCCGCTGGCCGAAAAGATCTCGGTGAAGGGACCGGCGCGCCATCCGCTGTACGCGGCCCTGACGCAGGCGCAGCCGGCGGCACAGGACCCGGCGCAGGGTGCGATGCGCACCAAGCTGGCCGGCTACGGCTTCGCCCAGGACGATGCGGCCGAGGTGCTGTGGAACTTCGAGAAGTTCCTGGTCGGCCGAGACGGCCGCGTGGTGGCGCGTTTCAACCCGGACGTCACGCCGGACGATCCGCTGCTGCAGGCGGCGATCGAGGAACAGCTGCGGGCCTGATCCGGTTCTTCAGGCCATCGCATCGCCGAGTACCGCGGCGGTCGTCTGCACCTGCGCATACTCGCCGTGCAGATTGGCCAGCGCCATCAGGTGCACCTCCTCGGCGCTGCGCCAGGTGCCGCCGAAGTCCTGCTTGTCGAAGGTGAAGCAGGCATCGGCTACCACGGTCGTGTCGAAGCCGAGGTTGCCGGCCGTGCGCGCGCTGGCCTCGACCGAGTTGTTGGTGCTGACGCCAGCGATCACCAGGCGCCGGATCGCACGCGCGTGCAGCCAGCGTTCCAGGCCGGTGTTGATGAACGCGTCCGGCACGTTTTTCTCGACCACGTGTTCGTGCGCCAGCGGCAGGAAGCGCTGCTGGAAGGCGGCGCCCGGCTGACCGGGCGCGAACACCGAGCCGGCCGAGCGGCTGATGTGGCGCACGCAGACCACCGGCTTCCCGCTGGCGCGCCAGGCCGCCAGCAATTGCGCGATGCGGTCTTCGGCCTGCGGGTTGTTACGCGGCGGCAGGCTGTCCAGGCGCATCGCCTGTTGCATGTCGATCAGGATCAGGGCGGTCGGTGTGTCCATGGGGCTCCTCGTTGCGCTGCGTGATGTGTGATGCGTGATGGCTTACGCCAGCTGCTTGTAATAGAAGGTGGTCGCGCACAGCCCGCCCTGCGGCAACAGCGCGTAATCCGGCACCACGCCGACGCGCTGCCAGCGGAGGCGTTCGTACAGGCGCGCGGCGGTGTCGCTGGCGGTGTCCAGTACCAGCAGGTGGCGGCCCTGGTCGCGCGCGGCGTGTTCCGCGGCTTCCATCAGGCGCCGTCCGATGCCGGCGCCGCGCGCCCGCTGCCGCACCAGCAGCTTGGCGACGTCGGCGCGGTGCGGCTGGTTGTCCGGCATCGCGGTGATCAGTTGTACCGTGCCGGCGATGCCGTGTGCATCCTCGGCCACGCTCAGCGTGCGCTCGCCGCGCGCCACGCCGCCCAACACGTCGCGCCAGAATGCCAGCGCCTTGTCGCGCGCCAGCGGCAGCATGAAACTGACCGAGGCGCCTCCTTCGACGCAGTCGAGCAGCAGGTCTGCCAACTGCGCAGCCACCTGTGCATCCGGCCGCGGATCCACCTGCGCATCCAGCTGTGCGACCTGCGCCGCCGCTTCATCCGCGCCGATGCGGCGCACCACGATTTCGCTCACGGTCCTCTCCTCTATTTGGGTGGTTTATGCGTTTGGGTCGTCAGCGCCACGAGGTAGCGCGCCGCGGTGGTGTTCGGATTGTGAAAGGTGATCGGCTGGTCGAGCCGCATCGCCAGGCAGTCGCCGGTGGCGAGCTGCCAGCGGGTGGCGCCGACCGTGACTTCCATCGCGCCTTCGATGATCCAGACCTGCTGGTCGACGTCGACCGCGCGCGCCGACGTTTCGTAGGCCACGCGTGCACCCGGGGGAAAGCTGACCTCGACCAGCTGGATCGGCGACCATGCCGCGGGCGACAGGTTGCGCCGCACGTAGCCGGAGGCAGGATCGGTCCACACCGGCTGGTCGGCGGCGCGCGCGACCGGCGAGGGCGCCGCGCCCGGCGGCCCCTCGAACAGCGAAGCGACCGTGATGCCGAGCGCGGCGCTCAGCTTGTCCAGCACGGTAGCGGTGGCACTGCTCTCGCCGCGTTCGATCAGCGAGATGTTCGAGCGGCTGACGCCACTGCGCTCGGCCAGCGCAGCCAGCGACAAGCCTGCGGCGTCGCGCGCGGCGCGCATGCGTTCGGCGATGCGTTGATTGATGTCCATGGTTGTCCACTATACTGGATATTTATTTCCTGTAAAGTGGATTAAGGAGATGAGGAAGCTCAATCCTGTGCGGGCAGGGATATTCGCTCCAACATCGGCTGCGCATTCACAAATAACAGCCTCGGTTGTCCTGTCAGCGAACGCTTCAACCCAGTTGAATGCCGTATTTTCATCGGTGGGATCCCAGCCTCTCTCGCGAAGCCAATCATCGGTCAGTGCTGCTTCCACTGGAAAGCGTAAGCGGAGTGCCGCGACAAAAGAACTATTGGAGTTTCGAGGAGTCATCGAACGAGAAGCAATCTACAGAAGCCTTGAATATAGTGGTGGTGAACGGTATCTGATTCCGCGGCACACGCTCAACTATCGCTCGCTTCGATGGAGAGATGCCCATCCAGTCCAACGACGAACCAGCCATGCGGCGTCCGGAACACATAGCATTCATCCTCATCGTTTCTCAAAATCGAGCCGGAGGTCAAATGCTGGGCCAGAACAGGTCACGGCGTTGATTTTCTGCCCAGATATGGCAGCGTAGCCCCGAACCATCGGGCCATCATTGGCGTTCGACATATGGCTCCCCGAGACAACGTCCGACGCCGAGTCAATCCGCCAAGGGCAGTAAAGCATCAGTTTATAAGCACTGTCGTATCGCCTGACGAGGTTGCTTAAGTGTGGATTGTTGATGGGCTTGGCGCGGGCCGTGCGAACGCCGATGTTCAGTGAGATGACGGATCCAGTGCCTTCACCACCAACAATGCCCCAACATTCTTCGCCGATTAGTGCCGACAGAGCGCGCAAGAAAGCATCACGTATATACATTCAGATTCAGATAGTCGATAACAGGATAGTAATGCTGGGCAGTGGCTTGATTGTCTGCTATTTGCCGAAACCGACCGTGCAGTCTACTGCAACTATTTACCCAAAGCTATTGGGGAAGTTCGCAAAGTCAGTTGTAGAAGCTTATCGTGAAACTACATTGAACCGATGTGTCCGATCTTAATGGTCTTTCGTCAGGACCAGTGAAAAAAACAGCCGCGTCGGACCGTTCGACAATTTGAAAAGCAACTTGTTGCGGCCTTTCCGGAAGCGCACTACGCGTTTTCCCTCGGACAGGTTGTAGTCACGCACATAAGTATTGTGGGTGTTATACACCTTCGCGAAAAACCAGTGCTTGCTAAAATTGCCCCCTTTCCAGGCCAGTTTATCGTTGATCCATAGCTGCGCATCGTCATCGGCGCCGACCCAGATTGTCAGATCCTGTTCCTCATCGAGCCTTAACTCCGTATAGCCGTAATAGACCGCGTTTTCCGCTTCCATGGGTGGAATCAGTGGATACCTGGTCATATCGACGTATTCCCACCTGAGCAGACGATTCCCTTTGCCGCGGTAAGCGGCGTCGAGCACGATGGCGTCTTCGGGGGGATAACGGTAGTTCGAAAATAGTCCTCCACCGAATTTGCCCTCGAATGGACCGATCAGGTACCAGGAATTGACATACACACGATTGGCATAGGCACCGCCAGCACCGATCATTCGTCCGGATTCCTTGACCATCGGCTTCGCATCGATGTCGGGAATATGGCCGATGCCGTGATCAAAATAGTCCGCGAGGCCGCCGGCCGTATATTCGGTTGTTCGGCGATCCGGCAAATCCGGATTGGTGAATGCGCTTATCTGGTCCAGTATTGGTGTGCTGGGCCCGCCGCCCGTATTTCCTGCGCCGGCACCGCTGCCGGATTTGCCAAGGCCCTCGCCGTTTCCGGTTCCGGCCGGGCCCTTCCTGGCACCGCGGGCTGCGCCGGATTGTTCGCCGTGGGCGGCGCCTGCACCTGCACCTGCGTCTCGCGCTGCGTCGGCAGTCACTGGCGTGCCGTTTTGCTGCTGCTCGAGCTGTTGGCGCCGCTGTTCCAACACCTTGCGTGCTTTCGTTTCCAGCTGCGCGATGTTCGCCGCCGCCTCTTCCCGCGTCTTCGGTGCGAAGACCGCGTCGTCAGGCTTGGGCACTTTTGCGAGGCGCTCCAATGCTTTTTCCTTGGGTATCTTGAGTAGCTTCGCTAGTTGGTCGGCCTTGATGTTCCGCTCGATGGTGTCGATTGCGCGAGACAGTTCCCGGGCATCCTCGATCAATGCGTTCGGCTGCCTGCGCCCGGCATCTGGCCGTACGTCGTATTCCTTTTCCACCCCGGGGGGAGGGGCCGGCGCACGCGTGCCGCCTGTATTCTGCTCAAGCAAGGACTTGATCTGCGCCATGTCTTGCACGCGCTTTTCAAGGCGGGCCTGTGCTGTCAGCTGCATGCCGGCGTCGAGCAGGCGCGCGCGCTGTGCCGATTCGATGCGCAGTATGCCGGCGTGATGCAGGTAGCCGAGCACGCCCAACGGAAGCGCGTGCAGTACCAGGGACAGATAGAGGAATCGATGGCGCCCGACATGGGCGCACACCCTCTGGCTGTGTCTTCTGGAGTCGTCCAGGAACATCGTCAGCGCGTATGCATGGAAATTTTGGTGAAACCTTCGAACTGGCACATGTCGAGCACGTGCACGATGTCCTGGTAGCGGGCCGATTGATCGCCGTCGATACGGATCGGTCGTTGCGGATTGCGCTTCCCCTCGCCCTTGAGTATGTCCAGCATGCCCTGGGTAGTCACGGTATGACCCTCGACGTACAGCGCACCGCCGCGGTCGACGCCAATAATCAAGGGCGACGGGCTCGCGCTAGCGCGGTCCAGGCTGATCTGCGCAGTCGGCAGGACGACCGGCAGCGCCTTGTCCTGCTTTGCGGCCTCGGGTTGCTTGAACGAGGTCGCAATCATGAAGAACATCAGGAGGAAGAAGATGCAGTCGATCAGGGCAATCAGCCCGATTTCCGGTGGCTCGTCCGCGCCCAGGTCAATGCGCATGGTGCACCACCTGGAGGGTCGGGCCGGTTGCCGCTGCAGGCTCGAACCATGCCTGCAGCAAGCCATTGATCTGTTTTTCCAGCGCCAGGCCGAGGATGGCCAGGCGATGCTTGAAGAAGTGGTGCATGCCGAGCGCGGGCAGCGCCACTGCCAGACCGGCCGCTGTGTTCACCAGCGCCTTCGAGATGCCGGCCGCCAGCAGCGTCGGATTGCCCATGCCTCCCGCGTAGGCGATCACGTGGAAGGCATCGATCATCCCCAGTACCGTGCCCAGCAACCCGACGATGGGTGCCACGGTGGCCACGATGGAAAGCGCATAGAACTTCTGCTGGTGATGGCGCAGCTCCAGCGAAGCGATGTCGCCGGCGCCGCTGCTGACATAGCCATGCGGCTGGCCGCGATGCGCCGCCAGGTACAAGATGACCCGCCCCAGGGTGCTGTCGCTTTCCTTGGCCGTTGCCTCCAGCATGGCCACGTCCTGCGTTTTCCAGAGCGTGTTCGCCCGGTCGGCCAACCCGGGCGGCACGATGGCGCGGGTGCGGAGGTGCAGGAAGCGCTCGATGCTCACCGCCACGAACAATACGGACAGGCCGAGCGTGGCGATCACGGCCGCGCCGCCTTCCTGCAGCTGTTCTGCCAGCTTGATGTCAGACGCGTGGGCGAAGGGTACGCTGCCCAGCAGGGCCGTCAAAACGAGAAGACGGATCAGCATGGTTCCGCCCAGGAACGCATTGATACGATCGGATCCGTCACTCGTCCACGCCCTGTTCCGGTAGTGGACACGCCACCTGTCATGACTTGACTCGCCTGGGCGGTGGAATCGGTGCCATTGGAATGCAGGATGCCGCCTTCAAGCAGGGCAATACGTCTCATCGCGATGTCCTTTCGGTAACTCGATGAGCTCAGTATGGCAGAGAATTTGCCAAAAAATCTATACGCGAGAATTATTTTTGCCACTAGAGTGCAATGATATCTTCCTTATAGTAGTAATTAAGGTGCGAGATTACAGGCGGACGTATCGACAAGGGATCCACGGCAAGTCTCGCGCTCGGGATTTTCTGTCGATGAGCATGGTCGCCCGGATTGGAAGGCACCTCAGGCTTCGCCCCTGTCCTTCGAACGGGTCGGATCCACCACCCCGCCAAGCGCCGCCAGCATCTCGATCGGCAAGGGAAACACGATCGTCGACGACTTGTCGCCGGCAATCGCGCCCAGTGTCTGCATGTAGCGCAGCTGCATCGCCCCCGGCTGGCGCGCCAGCACGAAGGCCGCCTGCTGCAGCTTTTCCGAGGCCTGCAGTTCGCCCTCCGCGTGGATCACCTTGGCCCGCCGTTCGCGCTCGGCCTCGGCCTGGCGGGCGATTGCGCGCACCATCGATTCGTCGAGGTCGACATGCTTGATCTCGACGTTGGCCACCTTGATGCCCCAGGCGTCGGTCTGGGTGTCGAGCACTTGCTGGATGTCGATATTCAGGCGCTCGCGCTCGGCCAGCATTTCGTCGAGCTCGTGCTTGCCGAGCACCGCGCGCAACGTGGTCTGGGCCAGCTGGCTGGTCGCTTCCATGAAGTTGGCGACCTGGATGATGGCCTTTTCCGGATCGACCACGCGGAAGTAGATGACGGCGTTCACCTTGACCGACACGTTGTCGCGCGAGATCACGTCCTGGGTCGGCACGTCCAGCACCACGGTGCGCAGGTCGACCCGCACCATCTGCTGCAGCAGCGGGATGATGATGATCAGGCCGGGGCCCTTGACGCCCCAGAAGCGTCCCAGCTGGAACACGACGCCGCGCTCGTACTCGCGCAGCACGCGCACCGCCGACACGACCACCGGAAACAGCAGGATGACGATGGCGCCCAGGCCGAAGCCGATATCGAGAATCATCGGGTGTCCCTCATGAAGAGTCCAGCGGCACCACGTCCAGCGTCAGGCCCTTGCGGCCGACCACCCGCACGCTGTGTGCCCGGCTGAGCGGGCGCGGGCTGACCGCCTGCCACAATTCGCCTTCGACGCGCACCCAGCCGGCATGGGCATCGCCGGGCGCCACGTTTTCGACGCTGACCACGGCGCCGGTCATGCCGGCCGCGCCGCTGGTCACCGGGCGCCGCCGCGTGGCCAGCGCCAGGCGCGCGGTGCCAGTGAGCAGCAGGGCGCTGGTGACGGCCAGCGCGCCGATCAGCACTGGCGGGATGCCGTAGCCGGGCAGCTCGGTGTCGATCAGCATCAGGGCGCCGGCGATGAAGGCGACGATGCCGCCCAGGCCGAGAATGCCGAAACTGGGCAGGAAGGCTTCCGCGCCCATGAACAGCAAACCGAGGGCGATCAGCGCCAGGCCGGCGTAATTGACCGGCAGCATCTGCAACGCATACAGGCCGAGCAGCAGGCAGATGGCGCCGATCACGCCCGGCGCCACGTAGCCGGGATTCATGAATTCGAACACCAGTCCGTACACGCCGAGCGTCATCAGGAGCAGCGCCAGACTGGGGTTGGCGATCGCGTCCAGCACCCGGGTGCGCCAGTCCGGCACGAATTCGACGATCGCCGCGGCGCGCGTATCGAGGCGCTGCGCCCGCCCGAGCACGGTGACGCTGCGGCCGTCGAGTTGCGCCAGCAGGGCCGGCACGTCGGCGGCGACGACCTCGATCACGTTCTGCTTCAGGGCTTCGTCGGCGGTCAGGCTGACCGATTCGCGCACGGCGCGCTCGGCCCAGTCGGCGTTGCGGCCGCGCAGCTGGGCCAGGCCGCGCAGGTAGGCGGCGGCATCGTTGACCTGCTTGCGGGTCATGGCCGATCCGGCGGCGGGCCCGCGTGCCGGCGGCGGCTGCGCCTGCGGCCTTTCCGGCTCCTGGGCCGGACCGCCGAGGCCGACTTCGACCGGCGTCGCCGCGCCCAGGTTGGTGCCGGGCGCCATCGCCGCGATGTGGCTGGCGTACAGGATATAAGTGCCGGCGCTGGCGGCGCGGGCGCCGCTCGGGGCCACGTAGGCCGCCACCGGCAGCGGCGAGGTCAGGATCGCCTTGATGGCACTGCGCATCGAGGTGTCGAGGCCGCCGGGCGTGTCCATTTTAAGGATCAGGAGCTGGTGGCCCTGGGCGGCCGAGCGCTCGATGCCGCGCACGATGTAGTCGGCGCTGGCCGGGCCGATCGCGCCGTCGATGGTCAGCAGGCCGACGCCGCCGGCGGCAGTGGAGGCGGGCGGTGCCGCGAGTGCGGGCGCCGGCACCAACGTTAGTGCCGGCACCAACGTTAGCGCCGGCACCAGCACCAGCATCGGTCCCCGCGCCAGCGCGAGCGCCGCCACGGCCAGCAAGGCTGTCCGCATCCACGCCCGCGTCCGCAGCAAAGTCCGCAGCAAAACCATCGTATTCATGCGCCGGTTCCATCCCCTTGGTCGAGGATTTGACCGGCAGCAGTGCCAACAGTTTCCGCCGAACCGGCGTGGTCTGCGTTGCCGCAAACGCCTGCGCGGACGTCAAGAGCGTCTGACAAACCTCCAGGGCAAGGCGGAAGACAGTACGGCTAGTACGGCGAGACGCTGCAACGCCGCCATGGAGGTTTTGTCAGGCGCTCTGCATTAGGCTTTCATGGTACGCACGTAAGCCAGCAAATCGTCTTCGCGGCCGGCGCCGACCAACTCGGACGGGGTCTGGCTGCCCAGCGCCGCCAGCGGCGCGTTCATCCAGGCATCGGCTGCGGCGTCGCCGCCGAGTACCCTGGCGGCTTCGTGCATGACGGTGTAATAGGCCTGCGCCTTGCGTGACTGTTGCTGGAAGCGGGCGCGCAGCGCCGCAAAGGCATCGGGGGAAAGGGTATCGTCCTGGCTCATGGCGCGTATGATACCGAATCCGCGGCATAATGGTGCTCATGGAATTCCAGTTTCTCGGCACCGGAGCGGGCACCCCCAGCAAGGCGCGCAACGTCAGCGGCCTGGCACTGCGCACCCAGGGCGCGGCGCACTGGTCGCTGGTCGATTGCGGCGAAGGCACCCAGCACCAGATCCTGCGCAGCGCCTGGTCGCTGCACACCTTGCGCGCCGTGTTCATCACCCACATGCACGGCGACCATTGCTACGGCTTGCCCGGGCTGCTGGCCAGCGCGGGCATGCAGAACCGCAGTGCGCCGCTGTGCCTGGTCGGGCCGGCGCCGCTGCGCCAATTCCTGCAGGGCGTGATGGCCACCAGCGAGCTGGGCCTGCCGTTCCCGGTCGAGTTCGTCGAGGTCGAGCAATTGGACGGCGCCGATCCCTTGCCCGACTTGAACGTGCGCGCGATCGCGCTGTCGCACCGCGTCCCGTGCTGGGCTTATGCCTTTACCGAGCGCAGCGTCGAGCGCCGCCTCGATACCGGCACATTGCGCGCGGCCGGGGTGGCGCCGGGGCCGGCCTGGGGCCGCCTGCAGCAGGGCGAGAACGTGGCGCTGGAGGACGGCCGTACCCTGCGGGCGGACGCTTTCCTGCTGGCGCCGCGCAAGGCGCGCAAGATCATCGTCGGCGGCGACAACGACAGGCCGCAATTGCTGGTGCAGGAAGCGCGCACGGCCGAGGTGCTGATCCACGAAGCGACCTATACCGAGGACGTGCTGCACAAGGTCGGCCCCGGGCCGCAGCACAGCTCGGCAAAGATGACGGCCGGCGCCGCACAGGCGGCCGGCGTGCCCAACCTGGTCCTGACCCATTTCAGCCCGCGCTACCAGGACAGCGGCCCGGTGACGATCGCCGACGTCGAGGCGGAAGCGCGCGCAGTCTACGATGGCCGCCTGTTCCTGGCGCGCGATTTCGACCGCTATCAGCTCGACCGCGACGGCCGGCTGACGCTGCTGCCCTGAACGCATTCCCCGGCGTTCACTGGTCGTTCGGCCCGCACAACCCCTGACGCAATACCCAACAGATCAAATCAGGTCTGGCGGTCACTGTCGGCCGCGCCACAAAAGGCCTCGTCAATTTCATCGAATTCGTCGGCATTTTTACGACAGATTTCATAAAAATTCCGCAAAGATATAGATTTGCTATTTGGAATCAATTACGCTGTAGGATCACTCCTACTCAGTTCCTCTATGAACCAGCGTACCGCTTACATTCGCCGCAGCAGAAAAGGTCTCCGCCTCAAAAAGCGCGTCCTGGCTGTTGCGCTGCTCGGCGTGGCGGCCTGCACGGGCCTGCTGTTGCAGGGAGGGCATTCGGCGCTGCAGGGCGGCGGCAAGCAGGCCATGACCACGGCTGCCGCCGCAGCCACGACTGCAGTTGCAGCGGCGGGGGCGGCAGGCGTGGCCGAAGCGGCTCCGGCCGGTCCGCGCCGCGTGTATCCGTATTCGATCGTGGCCGGCGGCGTGGCGGGACGCGCCGAGCTGGCGCACATCATCCAGACCGACAAGGTGGTCGCGGCCCACTACGCCTCGTTCGAGGTGGCCAAGGCGCATCCGGTGACGGTCGCCAAGCCGCGCGCCGTGCACGTGTCCTACCGCAAGGGCGACCAGGTGTACTGGACCGCCAAGAAAGTGATGCTGGCCGAGGGCGAGACCCTGCTGTCGGACGGCAAGAGCGAAATCCGCGGACGCTGCGGCAACCGCATTTCCGAGGTGGCGATGCTGCCGGTGGAAGCGGCGGCGCCCAGCGAGGACGATCTCGATGCGGCGGTGGAAGACGATGGCCAGGGCGGCGCGCTGCAGGTGGCCGCGCCCTTTGGCGTCGACGGTGCCGGCCGCGGCTCGCACCAGCTGCTGACTTATCCGAACGGCGCCGGCCTGCTGGCGGTGAGCGGCGGCGAACGTTGGGGCGGGAGCCGCAGCGCCCTGGGCAGTGCTGCAGCACCGGGTGGCTACGCGGGCGCCTACTACGGCGCCCCGACGGCGCTGACCGGCGGCAGCAGTGCCCAGACAGGCACGGGCGGCACGCCGTCCGGCAATGGCGGCGCCACCACCGGCAGCGGCGCCGACGGGACCACACCGGTCAGCGCTACGACGCCGGTCGTCGCCACGGCGCCCACCGAAACGGCAAGCGGCGCGGGGTCGACCAGCGAGATGCCGCATGCCGGCACCCCGGCTGCCACGCCGACCCAGACGGCAAGCACCGGCGGTTCGACCAGCGAAACGCCGCGCGGCGGCAGCGTCGCCGGCACGACGCCGTCGTCCACCGATGGCGGCAACGTCGCCGGCACGACGCCGCCATCCACCGATGGCGGCAGCGGCGCACCCGGCGGCGGCTCGCCGCTGGACACGGTCGGCCTCCCGACCGGCCTGACCGATACCGTCCAGCCCCAGCCTGAGCCGGACATCAAGCCGCCGACGATCCCGGACACCTTGCTGTGGCCCGAGGAACTGCCGACCGTGCCGGTGCAGACCGCCGATATTACGGCCGAGGCGCCGGAACCGGACTCGCTGTGGCTGAGCGGTGCCGGCATTGCGGCGCTGTTGCTGTTGCGCCGCCGCCGTCAGCGCCGCGCCTGAGCGGGGCGGCTGGCCGCCCGATGCCGGTGCCCCCGGCCCCTCAACAGATACCGGCCTCGTTATCCTTGCGCAGGCGCGCCCGCCAGGCACCCAGCGCCGACAGGGCCGAATGGAATTCGCGCTCGATCAGGTCGGCCTCGGCCGGCGTGATCACGCCATCCATCAGCGCGCCCGACACCGCCTCGGCCACCGCGCCGACCTCGCTCATCACGCGGCACACGGTCTGCGACAAATCGTCCTGGCGCGCCGCTTCCGGCTGCGGCACCACGAAGGCCGCCATCCCGTGCCGCACCAGCAGCGCATGCAGCGGCAGCAGGGCATCGGGCACCCCGGCCTTGCGGCAGCATTCGACGATCAGCGAGACTTCCTCGAACGAGGGGTAGTGCGAGGCGATGCCCGGCGCCAGCTTGTTGCGCAGCACGTTGGCCGACATGCCCAGCTCGCGCGCCAGTGCATCGAGCCCGCCGGGATACTTGCGCGCCACAGTGTAGAGCGCATCATGTTGATTCATATCCAGGTAACGGCGGGTCATATGGTAATCCTTTGATTATTTTACCGGTGCATGTCAACATGCTGTTCGTTATTCTCATTGTAACTTTTGACGGCGACCCTGACCATGTTGAAGCTTGCCCCGCGCTCCATCCTGAAGTCCGTGCATGTCCTTGTTGTGTTGTCGCTGTTGCTGCCGCTGGCGCACGGCCTGGCCGATGCCTCGCCGTCGGGCTCGTCGACGGGTTCGTTCAAGGGCGGCTTTTCGTCGCAGCGTTCGTCGTCATCGTCGCCATCGAAGGGCAGCTTCGGTTCCTTCGGCAAGCGTTCGTCGTCATCGTCATCCTCATCGTCGTCGGCCCAGTCGGGCGAGTCGAAGGCGCGCAGCGGCGGCTTCGGTTCCTTCGGCAGGGCGGCGCCGTCCGACGCGCGCCGCTCGGATTCGGCACTGTCGCAAAAGCTCGACCGCGATGCCGCCGCGGCGCGCGCGCTGCGCACGCTGGACGAACGGCGCGCGGCGCAGGCGGCACGCAACGCACCGCGCCGTGACGACAACGTGCGCCGTGACGACGATGCGCGCCGCGCGGACAACCTGCCGCCGCCGGGCTATGGCTACGGCAGCGGGAATGGCTACGGCGGCGGGAATGGTTACGGCAACGGCGGTGGCTACGGCAACGGCCAGGCGCCGGGCTACGGCAGGATGCCGCCGTCGGACAATGGTCTCGGCCGCGTGATCGCCGGTGCCGTCATCGCCAACGCGGCGGCCAATGCCGCCGCCCACGCCGCCAACAACCACCGCGGCAACAGCGGCAGCAGCGGCAACGGCGGTGCGGTGCAGCCGGCGCCGATGCCGGCGCCAACCTGGAATGGCGGCGTCGACAGCGTCAACGCGCAGGCGACACCGCCCGGCAGTACCGGCGTGCAGCCTGCCAAGGCGCGCGGCGGCTCCGTGTTCGGCACCGTGGTCGTGCTGCTGGTGCTGGTGCTGATGGGCTGGATCGCCTACAAGTGGATCATGCGGGCGCGCGCCAGGCGCGATGCCGGCAAACCGAATTATTCGTTCGAGAGGAATTGAGCAGATGGCCTGGAAAGACGTGTTCAGCTACGTGCGCGGCATCGCCTCCAAGCAGGGCGTAAGCAGTGATGTGCGGGTCGACGACAAACTTCCCATGGGTGCGCGTATCGGCAGCCTGGTGCAGCTGCAGCGCTCGCCCATCATCCGCGCCCAGGGCAGCGGCTCGCTGATCGCCATGCCGGAAGACGGCGACACCCGCGTGCTGGCGATTTCGCAGATCCGCCTCGAGCCCGACGCCGGCCTGTTCCGCCTGTACCTGGCCACCGGCGACGTCGATGCGAAGGAAAAATTCCTGCAGGTGTTCAGTGCGGACGACGGCGCCATCGCCGAGATTTTGTACTGCACCCAGCTGGCGCGCGTGATCCCGGAAAGCGCCGACGACCAGGATGCCTACACCGGCAGCGCCGGTTACGGCCTGGGCGATCCGAGCTACACGCTGTGGCGCGAGCAACTGGCCGACATGCTGGACCAGGCCACGCTGGCCACGGTGTTCGGCGATGCCGACCGCCTGGAGTACGCACGCGACGCAGGCCAAGCTAATCCGGACTTCGTGACCCCGTTCACCGGCCGCGAAACCCGCATCGACGATGCCGGCGGCGTGCGCGGCCTGCGCCAGCAGCTGTACTACATGCCTTACGTGCGCACGCTGGCCGACGGCGGCCGCGAGTACCTGTTGATCAGTACCGAGATCGTCGAAAGCGTCGACGGCGACAGCGGCCGGCGCGGCATCCACGTCGACTTCGTGATCGGCATCCCCCTGGAGCCGGAACGCGTGACGGTGCAGTAAATAGAGTAGTACCCGACTTTTTGACCAACGAAAGGAACAAGGACATGAGCAACGCGAGTGGATGGGGCCTGACCGCACGACTGGTATCGAAGCACTTCGGCGCCCTCGGCAACCGGATTTCGGAAGCCATCGCCAACTTCGATCCGGAGACCGCCACCGAGGCCGACCGCGACCGCCTGGTCGACACCCTGCGCGACACCGCCCAGCTGCTGGCGACCGCGCGCGCTTCCTTCGACAAGGAGCACAAGGACGTGGTCAACCTGCAGACCCTGATCACCAGCGACGAGCGCGCCGCCGACAAGCTGGCCGAGCGCCTGGCCGCCGGCACCATCTCGGAAGCCACGGTGACCATGTTCTGCGACGAGCTGGAAGCCAACAAGGCGCGCCTGCCGCAGGAAGTCCAGGAAGAAGCCGACGCCAGGGCCTACATGGACGAGCTGCAGAAGATCGTCGACGCGCTCAGCAAGCAGCTGGCCGAGTTCGATGCCCAGGCGCGCAAGGCGATCCAGTCGCTGGCCGCGGCCAAGGCCCAGAAGGAGCTGCAGGAACTTCGCATGGAGCGCCAGAGCCAGCTGGCCGGCCTGTCCGGCGTGCAGGCCGGGTCGACCGCGCTGAACGCGCTGACGCGCCGCGCGCAGAATGTCAGCAACGAAGCGGCCGGCCTGCGCATCGTCGCCGACATCGGCCAGAAGCCGCTCGACCAGCAGGCCGAGCTGGACGCGATCCGCAAGTCGGTGAGCCAGCCGGACAATGCCGGCGAGACCGCGCTGGAACGGCTGAAACGCCTGTCCGGCAAAAGCGCGGCGTAAGCACTAGGTCGTTAGCCTCAAGACCGCCGCGGGCAGCAGTAGCTGCTGCTGCTCCTGCTACGCGAGCTTGCGCATTCATTCCAACGTCTCGTGGTGATCCGCCACCCCACGCTTCCAGTACGCCGACACCCGCGTCAACTCGCGCGGCACACCCTTTTCATTCAGCACCTGGCGCACCCGTACCATCGCCTGCGCTTCGCCGCCGCCCCAGGCCACCCCGGTACCGGCCGGCGGCGTCCACGCCTGCAGCGTCGCCGCCAGCGCATCGGCGCTGTCCACCCAGACGACTTCAGCCTCGGCCTGCGTCGGCAGGTCGCGCCGGTCGGCGCCATCCGCCATGACCACCACGAAGGCACGCGCCCCGGCCGGCAATTCTTCCAGACGGCGCGAAATCGCCGGCAGGGCGGTGGTGTCGCCCACCAGCAGGTGCCAGTCGAGTGCCAGAGGCACCACGAACGAGCCACGCGGGCCGCCGATCGTCAAATGCTGGCCGACCTGCGCCGTGCGCGCCCACTCGGACGCCGCGCCGTGGCCGTGCAATGCGAATTCCAGCGTCAACGTCCGCTGTTCACGATCGAAGCGGCGTGGCGTATAGTCGCGGCGTACCGGCGTTTCCGCGCTTTCGTCGAACATCAGCTTGACGTGGTCGTCGAAGGAGGCCGAGTTGAAGTCGGCCAGGTCGTCGCCCGTGAAGGTGATGCTGACGAAGCCCGGGCCCAGGGGCTCGACGGCGGCGACCGTCAGTGCGCGCCGCTTGAGTTCATGGCGGACCCGCTGGATGACGGGAGTTTGCGTTGCGTCGGTCATGGTATCGTCCTTGAAAATTCATTCGATTAGTTGACAATGTCACCCATTATGCGAAAACAAGTTGACCAAGTCAACCAAATTCCGTCCCACGCTGCGCTGCAGCTGGTGGACGCCATGCACAAGATCATGCATCTGTACCGCACGCAGCAGCACCGCAGCCTGCGCGATGCCCAACACGATCTTGCTCACATGGAAATCAAGGTGCTCGGTTTCTTTGCCCGCCATCCGGGTGGTTCTCCAAGCGATCTGGTGGCGCATTCCGGCCGCGACAAGGCCCAGATTGCGCGCTTGATCCGCGGCCTGCGCGAACGCGGCCTGCTCGATGCCGAAGCCGACGCCCACGATCGCCGCAGCACCCGCCTGACGCTGTCGGCGGCCGGCCAGGAATTGCACACGGCGCTGCACAGCCACGACGGCGAGCTGGCCGAGGCGGCGCTGGCCGGGATTTCCGACGCCGAGCGCGCGACGCTGGCCGCCCTGCTGGGGCGCGTGCGCGCCAACCTGGAGGCGGGGCCGGGCTGACCGCTCAGACGAATTCATCAAATTGGAAACGGCCGACTGCCCGTCTGCTGCTTGTTGATTCCGGACGGCGTCCCCAACTGGTCGGCATGACCTCCAACACGGCCGCCTCCCGCCATCCCATGCGCACGCTTGCCAGCAAACTGCTCCGCAACCTGGTCATCGCGACTCTCCTGATCGGCCTCGGCGCGGTGCTGAAGCCGTGGCTGGGCAGCCTCGTCTACATGATGCGCTTGAGCACCATGCCGGCGCCGGCCACGCTGCCGGTGCCGGTGGCCGGCGTCAAGCCGCGCGGGCTGGTCGACACCTGGGGCGGGGCGCGCAGCGAGGGCCGCCGCCATGAGGGCATCGACATCTTCGCCAGGCGCGGCACGCCGGTGCTGTCGAGCACCGAGGGCGTGGTCATGCGCGTCGGCACCAACCGCCTGGGCGGGCAAGTGGTGTGGGTGCTGGGGCCGGGCGGCCAGCGTCATTATTATGCGCACCTGGAACGCTATGGCGACGTCCATGCCGGCATGCGGGTGGCGCCGGGCAAGGTGCTCGGCTACGTCGGCAACACCGGCAACGCGGTCCACACGCCGCCGCACCTGCATTACGGCATCTATCTGAGCGGCGGTGCCATCAATCCCTATCCTTTCCTGCGGCCGGGCGCCGACTCCAGCGCCGTCGCGCACGCTGCGCCCGGTTTGGCTTTCGGTAAAAAGTAGAACGAGGGAGTAGAACGACAAGGTTTCGGTTGACCTTGCCATTTCTCACTGCTAACGTGGAATCGTTTCCATTCACAGAGAGATCCCTGGTGCAAGATATCTCGTCAGCCGGTTTTGCAGACACAAAACGCCATTATCCGATCCTCGATGGTTTGCGCGGCGTGGCCGCCCTCATCGTGGTCACCTTCCATCTGTTCGAGCCCCATGCGGCCAGCCGCTTCGTCCAGATCGTCAACCACGGCTACCTGGCGGTGGATTTCTTTTTCGTGCTGTCCGGCTTCGTCATCGGCTATGCCTACGACGACCGCTGGAAGACGATGTCGACGGGCGAATTCTTCAAGCGCAGGCTGATCCGCCTGCATCCGATGATCATCGTGGCGATGCTCATCGGCGCCATCATGTTCTACTTCCAGAGCTCGCCGGCGTTTCCGCATGTCGACAAGACGCCGCTCTGGCTGCTGCTGGTGGTGATGGTCATCGGCATGACGCTGATCCCGGTCGGGACCGCGCTCGACATCCGCGGCTGGGGCGAGATGCACCCGCTGGTCGGCCCGGCCTGGTCGCTGTTCTTCGAATATGTCGGCAACATCCTGTACGCGCTGTTCGTCCGCAAATTTTCGAAGCTGGTGCTGTCGCTGTGCGTGTTCGCCGCGGGCTGCGCCATGCTCCATTATTGCGTGACCGGGCCGAAGGGCGATCTGATCGGCGGCTGGTCGGTCGACCCGGCGCAACTGAAAATCGGATTCATCCGCCTGCTGTATCCCTTCTTTGCCGGCCTGCTGCTGTCGCGCATCGTCAAGGTGGGTCACGTCAAGCATGCCTTCCTGCTGTGCAGCGTCATCATCACGGTGGTGCTGGTGTGGCCACGCCTCGGCGGCGAACAACATCTGTGGATGAACGGGCTGTATGAATCGCTGGTGATCATCGTCGTGTTCCCGCTGATCGTGTGGCTGGGCGCGAGCGGGCAGGTCCGGTCCGGCCTGTCGCAGCGGATTTGCGGCTTCCTGGGCGAGATCTCGTATCCGATTTACATCATCCATTACCCCTTCGTGTACACCTATACCGCCTGGGTTCAGAACAACAGGATCGCGGTGGCGCAGGGCTGGCCGGTCGCCATCGGAACCGTGGTGTTTTGCGTCCTGCTGGCGTATCTCTGTCTGCGGTTCTATGACATTCCGGTGCGCCGGTGGCTGACCGCGAAGACCATGAAGAAGACGCGCACAGTCCAATCGTATGACGCAGCCAGGGTACATTGAAGACGCCGGGGCCGGTACCCGGATCGGCCCCTGTCGCTGCATTCACGTTTTTTGCGACAGCCGGATAGCTTCGATTCCTACAAGCGCACGCTTGCGCCCGTACCCATGGCGGGTCGAACCAGCGAGGCCTACAATCGCTCCATGGAGGGATTGCTGGACATGGGCAAAGAGCAAGAAGCTGATCAGGAGCAGGGCGCCAGCGTCGCCGCGCCACGCATCGTCGAGGCACGCAGCAACCAGCGGCCGAGCGATCGCCTGCACCGCGACACCGTGCTGTGGCGCTACCTGGACGCGGCCAAGCTGTTCGACTTCTTCGAGAACGGCACGCTGTTCTTCTGCCGCGCCGACCGTTTCAGCGACAAGTTCGAGGGCGCCTTCACGCCCACGCTGCGCGACCAGATCAGCGCTTCGTACGCGCGCGGCGAAATCGACTACAACTACGAACAGTTCAAGCGCCGCATGCGCCAGTCGGTGTTCATCAATTGCTGGCACCGCAACCAGGACGACAGCGCCGCCATGTGGGCGCTGTACGGCAAGTCCGATTGCGCGGTGGCGCTGACCACCACTGTCGGCCAGCTCAGCGACACCTTGAGCGAAGCGGATACCGAGCACGCAGCCTGGATCGCGCGCGTCGAATACGTCAAGCACTGGAGCGATCCCAAGCTGGATATCTCGCCACGCATTGCTGCCGATTACGCGCGCATCTTCGCCTACAAGACCAAGGCCTACGAATACGAAAAGGAAGTGCGTGTGATCATCGACCACACGCAAGGGGCGCACACGGCGTGCGGCGAGCACGAAGCCGGGCTGCTGATCCCGGTCGATACCACGCGCCTGCTGCGCAGCATCGTGATCGCACCGGATGCGCCGCCCTGGTTCGAAAAGCTGGTGCGGCAGTCGGCGCTGCGCTACGGGATCAAGGCCCCGGTGCGCAGGTCGAAGCTGGCAGCGGATCCTATTTAATCGTCGCCCCCGCGAAATCCGTCTCCCCCACGATACCCGTCGCCCCCGCGAAGGCGGGGCCCATGCTGAGGTACAGGAATCGCCAAGCCGGCGTTACGGCTACGGCATGTTCAGCATGGGTTCCCGCCTGCGCGGGAACGACGATCATGCGGCGCGATGCGTCGAGGTCTCGTGCGTCGGGTCCTCGACCAGCTTCCCGCCATCGGTCGCCGCACCCTCATCCTCGCGGTGGTGGAAGGGCGCAAACCAGGTCGCCACGAAGGAGGGAATGGTCGCCACCATCACGAAGCCGAAATAGCCGACGTAGCCCATCCACACCTGCAGGTGCCCGCTGACGGCGCCCGTCACCATCATGCACAGCCCCATCAAACCGGTGCCGAAGGCATAGTGGGTGGTCGCGTACTTGCCCGGTGCCAGCTGCTGCATCAGGTAGATCATGTAGCCGACCGAGCCGAAACCGTAGAAGAACTTTTCGATGGCCACGCCGGCGGTAATCGCCAGGGTGCTCGACGGCAGGGTGAGGGCCATCACCAGGAAGGTGATGTTCGGGATATTCAGTGCGCAGCACAGGATGAACAGCGTGCGTTTCAGTCCGCGCCGCGCGACGAACCAGCCGCCCAGCAGGGAGCCGAGCAGCACCGCGGCCAGGCCGTAGGTGCCGTAGATGATGCCCAGCTGTTCGTTGGAGAGCCCGAGCCCGCCCTTGCCGGCGGCATCGACCATGAAGAAGGGGCCGATCTTTTCCAGCAGGCCGATGCTGACCCGGAACAGGAAGGCAAAGGCGATCATCTTCCACACGTCGCGCTTCTGGAAGAAGGTGGCAAAGGAATCGCGCAGGATGGTGCCGGCGCCCGCGAGGCTGGTGGGCGTGTTTTCGGCGCGTGCGCCTTCAGGCATCGCGCGCGCGTGCCAGACGGCCATCAGCACCGTCAGCACGGCCACGATGAAGAAGATGATGCGCCAGGCGTCCAGCCAGTCGGGGCCGAACACCTTGGGGTCGTGCCCGAACACTTCGGTGTGCAGGCGCCCGCTGAGGTAGACCAAAAAGCCGGAAGCGACGATCGGGCCGACGTTCCACGACAGGCTCTGCACGCCGCAGTAGAGCGACTGGGTGCGGGTGTCGAGCGAGGTGACGTAGACGCCGTCGCTGGCGATGTCCATGGTGGCGCCGATGAAGGACATCAGCGCCAGCAGGCCGACCAGCACCAGCGTCATGTGCACCGGCAGCTTCATGGCCAGCGCGGCGCCGGCAAAGCCGACGCCCAACAGCACCTGGGCGCACAGCACGAAGAACTTCTTGGTGCGGTACATCTCGACGATCGGCGCGAACAGCGGCTTGATCGTGTAGGCCAGGATCAGCATGCTCGAATAGAAGGCGGCGCGGCCGTTGTCCATGCCCATGTTCTTGAACATGATGGCGGTGACGCTGGTCAGCATGATGTAGCCGATCGCCATCGTGAAGTAGCCGGTCGGCACCCACAGCAGCGGGTGGCGGGTGCGCGGCATCCTGGCATCAGGCGTGCGCATGATGAGCCTCCTCGTGCGCCAGGTGCTGTTCGAGCAGCACCGCGGCCCCGGACAGGGCCGGGCAGGCCGCATGGATCACGAAGCAGGGGATGCGCGCGGTGAAGTTCGAGAAGCGTCCCTTGTTTTCGAAGCGGGCGCGGAAGGGCGAGCGCGCGAACCACTCGCCGAGGCGCGGCACCACGCCGCCGCCGATGTAGATGCCGCCGCGCGCGCACAGGGTCACGGCGACGTTGGCCGCCACCGTACCGAGCATCCCGCAGAACACGTCCAGCACCTCGGCGCACAGCGCGTCGCTGCCTTCCAGCGCGCGCTCGACGATGTCGGCCGGATCGCGTACCGGTTCGCCCACATCCTTGATCGTGGCCAGCGCTTCATGGATCAGGCTCAGGCCCGGCCCCGACACCAGGCGCTCGGCCGACACGTGCTCCCAGCGCTGCCAGCAAAAGTCGAGGATCGCCTGTTCGCGCCGGTCGCCCGGCGAAAACGCCACGTGGCCGCCTTCGCTCTGCAGCACGGTCCAGCGGCCGCCGGAGGGAATCAGCCCGGCCACGCCGAGACCGGTGCCGGCGCCGACCAGGCCGATCACGCCGTCCGGGACGCGCGCGCCGCCGCCGACCTTGACCAGGTCGGTGCCCGGCAGCCCGGGGACCGCCATCGCCAGCGCCGCGAAATCGTTGACCACCAACAGCGTGTCGAGCCCGAGCTCGGCGCGCGCTTCGGCGATCGAGAATTCCCAGTCGTAGTTGGTCATCTTGACCAGGTCGCCGTCGACCGGGTTGGCGATCGCGATCACCGCGTGCCGCACCGGCTGGTCCGGATGGCGTCCCAGGTAGGCGCGCACGGCGTCCGCAAAGCGCGGGTAGCCGGCGCTTTGCAGGGTCGCCACCGCCTCGATGCGTCCCGGCGCGCGCTGCAGGGCAAAGCGCGCGTTGGTGCCGCCGATGTCGGCCAGCAGGCGCGCACCGTCTTGATAGTTGTCGCTCATGATGTCTCCTCCAGCTCCCACTGTTTTTTTATATGTGAAGCTTTGTGCGTCGGGGCCCAGCCGCTCAGGCGGCCCGGCGTTGCCCGCGCTGGCCCGCGATGAAGTCGCGGTACCACAGCGCGCTGGCCTTCGGGAGGCGCTGTTGCGTCGCATAGTCCACGTAGACGATGCCGAAGCGCTTGGCGTAACCCGAATTCCACTCGAAATTATCCATCAGACTCCACAGGAAGTAACCCCTTACGTCGATGCCCTGGTCCATCGCCGCCTTGAGCGCCTCCAGGTGGGTGCGCACGTACTCGATGCGCACCGTGTCGTTGACGGCGCCGGCATCCACGCTGTCGGCCGCCGCCATGCCGTTTTCGGTGATGTAGACCGGCGGCAGGTCCGGATACTCGGCCTTCAGCTGTACCAGCAGCTCGGTCAGGCCCTGCGGGTAGATTTCCCAGCCCATGTCGGTAAAGCCCATGCCGCCTTCCGGCTTCTTCGGCGGCACCTCCGCGCTCAGCACTTCGCGGCGGTAGTAGTTCACGCCGAGGAAGTCGATCGGCTGGGCGATGATGTCGAAGTCGCCTTCGTGCACGTCCGGCGCATCGGCGCCGTGGGATTGCAGGGACAGCTCCGGATAGCGGCGCTTGAAGATCGGGTCCATGAACCAGGCGATCGAATTGGCCCATTCCAGCGCCGCCAGCTTGCGGTCGGCCTCGGTGTCGGTGGCCGGTTCCGCGGTCCACTGGTTCAGCACGATGCCGAGCTGCGCCTGCGCGCTTGTGCTCGTGTTTGCGGCGCGCATCGCCTGCATCGCCAGGCCGTGCGACAGCAGCAGGTGGTGCGATACCTGGATCGCCTGTTTTTTATCGCGCACGCCCGGCGCGAACTGGGCGTTGCCGTAGCCGAGATTGGCCGTGCACCAGGGTTCGTTGTGGGTGGAGATGGTGGCCAGGCGGTTGCCGAAGCGGCGCGCCACTTCGTGCGCGTAGTCGGCGAAGCGGTGGGCGGTATCGCGCGCCAGCCAGCCGCCATCATCCTGCAAGCCTTGCGGCAGGTCCCAGTGGTACAGCGTCAGGTGCGGGGCGATGCCGCGTTCCTGCAGCGCGTCCAGCAGGCGCGCGTAGAAATCGAACCCCTTTTCGTTCCAGGCTCCCTTGCCGGACGGCTGCACCCGCGCCCAGGCCATCGAGAAGCGGTAGGCGTCGACACCGAAGGAGTCCATCAGCGCCACGTCGTCGCGGTAGCGGTGGTAGTGGTCGCAGGCGACGTCGCCGTTGCTGCCGTCGATGATGTTGGCAGCGTTGTGCGAAAAGGTGTCCCAGATCGAGGGACCTTTGCCGTCGGCGGCGTGGGCGCCTTCGATCTGGAAAGCGCTGGTGGCGACGCCCCAGGTGAAGTCGGAAGGGAAGTGGATGGAATCGGTCATGGAAGGGTTACCTTGCTTGGAATGGGCCCGGTCTCGATGGCAGGCTCGTTGTTATCGGTGCTTTGAAATCGATTTCATCGTACCTTCGTGCTTGCAGGAATGTCAAACATAATTTGGTGACGGGGCCGGTAACGTAGGCTGGGTGCGACTCTCAGCCATGAAATCGCGCGGTGAAATCGGTTTCCTGTCGGTATTTCTGAATGTTATACTAACAAAATGAAAAAAGCCTCCAGCACAGCCATGGTCACCGTCCACGAGGTCGCACGCGTGGCCGGGGTGTCCGCGGCCACGGTGTCGCGCTTCCTGAACGGCACCGCCAAGGTGTCCGACGACAAGCGCAAGGCCATCGAAAGCGTCATCGAGCAGCTGAACTACAAGCCGAACGTGCTGGCCCAGAACCTCAAGACCGGCAGTTCGCGTACCATCGGCCTGCTGACGCAGTCGCTCATCTCCGGCTACTTTGCCGACGCCATGGCCGGCATCGACGATGCCCTGCAAGGCACCGGCTATGCGCCGCTGATCGTGTCCGGCCACTGGCATGCCGACGAAGAGGCCGAGCGCATCGAACTCTTGATCGCGCGCCGCGTCGACGGCCTGGTCATCCTGAGCGGCAAGCTGACCGAGGCGCAGATCCTGGCGCTGTCGCAGCGGGTGCCGATCGTCGCCTTCGGCCGTAACCTGCAGGGCGAGCGCGCCTACGGCTTCAGCCTCGACAACTACCGCGGCGCCTGCGACGCCGTCGAGCATCTGGTGCAGCACGGCCACCGCGACATCGCCTTCATCGCCGGCCCGGCCGACCATCACGATGCGCAGGCGCGCCTGGCCGGCTACCGCGATACCCTGGCCAAGCACGGCATCGAGGCCCGCCCGGCACTGGTGCTGGACGGCGACTTCCAGGAATCGAGCGGCCTGGCGGCGGTGGAGCAGTTGCTGGCATCGGGCCAGCACTTCACCGCGCTGTTCGCGGCCAACGATCTGATGGCCTACGGTGCGCGCCTGGCCATGTACCGGCGCGGCATCCGGGTGCCGGAAGACATCTCGGTGATCGGCTTCGACGATCTGCACAGCTCGATGTACACGACGCCGCCGCTGACCACGGTGCGCCAGCCGCTGTTCGACGTCGGGCAGTGCCTGGGGGCGGCGATTCTGCGGATGATTGCCAAGGAGCCGCTGGCGGGTGAGGTGCCGGAGTTGAGTCTGGTGGTGCGGGAGTCGGTGCGGCACATCGGGTGACCACGTCGTCCCCGCCTGCGCAGGAACGACGGTTGCTACGACATGTACGGTATCAAAAAACGCGACTTCGGGTCTTGAAAAGCTTGCTCAGATTCACAACGCTGGCACTGGCTTAACGTTTTCGCAATCATGGCGCCACCATCAACGGAGGCCTACCATGCTTGTCCCCATCTTCATCGTCTTTGCCGCCTGCTTCGTGCTCGAACGCCTGAAGCCCGGCTGGCGCTTGCCCCATGTGCGTACCTGGCCGCTGCGCGTGCTGCTGGTGAACGCCATCCAGCTGGGCGTGGTGTTGCTGGCCGGCTTCACCTGGGAACGCTGGCTGTCTTCCAGCTCGCTGCTGCAACTGTCGCGGCACGTCGGCCCGGTGGCGGGCGGCATGCTGGCCTATTTCATCGCGACCTTCGTGTTCTACTGGTGGCACCGGGTGCGCCACGAATCCGATTTCCTGTGGCGCGTGTTCCACCAGATCCACCACAGCCCGCAGCGCATCGAAGTCATCACTTCCTTCTACAAGCACCCGGTCGAGATGATCGTCAATTCCATCATCGGCAGCCTGCTGGTGTATGCCTTCCTGGGCCTGTCGCCGGAAGCCGGCGCGGTGTACACGCTGTGCACGGCGCTGGGCGAATTCTTTTATCACACCAGCGTGCGCACCCCGCGCTGGGTCGGCTGGTTCTTCCAGCGGCCCGAGATGCACCGCATCCACCACCAGTACGGCCGTCACCGCAACAACTACGGCGACATCGTGTGGTGGGACTGGCTGTTCGGCACCTACGAGAATCCGGCGACCTTCGAGGCGACCTGCGGCTTCGATGCCGACAAGGAGGAGCGGCTGCCGGCGATGCTGGCCTGGCGCGACGTGCACCGCCAGTGAACGACAGGCATCAGCGTTTTATATAGACCTGGCCCGACAGGTCGGCCATCTTCGGCGAAAACCCGCGCTCGATCAGCGCGCAGGCGATGGCATCCGTGGCATAGCCCGTCATCGGTAGCCGGTCCTTTTCGTACAGCGATGAGAATTTCGCTTGCACCTCGTCGTTCGACAAGGGCGCGAGCAGGCTGCGGGCGGCCGCCAGCTCGGCTTCGGAATAGCGTGCCGGGATGTTGTCCAGGGCGGCCTTCCGATGAAACCGGAACACATGATCCGCATGATCCACCGCGATCTGCGATGCTTTTAACCCATCGTCACGGCTGGATCCCAGTTCGTATTCGCGGTCGATCGCGCCGAGCACGAAGTTCGCCGTCGTGCACACGGGATGGAGCGGCGCGGTGTCGCCGTCGCCGACTTCGATCAGCACGTAGGCTGGCGAGGTCGAGATGGTGGCGAAGGCGGCCTCATAGCTTGCGCGCGATTGTACAGGGGCGGGTGTCGCGGCCTGGATGCCTGGATGGCAGAACAGGCCAAGCAATGCCAGCGCGGCGAAAGCCTTGGAAGGCTGCGGTGTGGAACTGTCGTTTTTCATGGAGCGTGTCATTGAGGTGTCGGGTAAATTTCATCGAGCTTACCATCGGCAGCCGGTGCCGGTCAGGGTGTCCTTGGCCAGCGGGATCAAAGCCAGCAAGCCCATGGCGGAATAGGCGGTCTTGCAGTCCTTGCTGCGGGCGCGTCGGGCACGATCGCGGCGGCCGGTTCGGCGGGCGCAGTGCGCTTGCCTGCATCGGAGGATGCGGGGGCAGGTGCGGGTACGGAGGGCGCCGGCCTGCTGCGCGCCGGACGTGCTTGCGCCGCCGCTTCCTTCGGCGCAGGCACGCTCGCCACT
>Ga0265797_10001874_pt1 | contig 36472 bp, 30 predicted proteins | sample P2T30metagenome_FD_192433 | JGI IMG/M metagenome (GOLD analysis project Ga0265797, IMG submission 192433) | Plant litter microbial communities from East Loma Ridge, Irvine, California - P2 T30 | ecosystem: Environmental > Terrestrial > Plant litter > Unclassified | place: USA: California...
GCGCGCCCTGCTGCGCCAGCTGTTGCACCGCGCCCAAGGTATTGGGCAGGAAATGCGGTTCGATCTGGGCGCGCAGCAGGCGCAATTGCGTTTCGCTCAGTTCGCGCGCCAGGCGCGCCTGCTCGGCGCCAGGAAAGCATTACTTGCGCGTGAACACCAGGTCCCACACGCCGTGGCCGAGCTTGATGCCGCGGTTCTCGAACTTGGTCAGCGGACGATAGGCCGGCTGCGGCGCGTAGCCATCGGCGGTATTGGTCAACTCCGGCTCGGCGCTCAGCACTTCCAGCATCTGCACCGCGTAGTCTTCCCAGTCGGTGGCCAGGTGCAGGTAGCCGCCCGGCGCCAGCTTCTGGCACAGCAGCTTCACAAAAGCCGGCTGGATCAGACGGCGCTTGTTGTGGCGCGCCTTGTGCCATGGATCGGGGAAGAACACGTGCACGCCGGCCAGGGTGGCGTCGCCGATCATGTGGTTCAGCACTTCGAACACGTCATGCTGGATCAGGCGCAGGTTCTGGATGTCCTGCTCGCCGATCTGCTTGAGCAGGCTGCCCACGCCCGGGGTGTGCACTTCAACGCCGAGGAAATTTTTCTCGGGCATCAGGCGCGCAATGTGGGCCGTGGTGTCGCCCATGCCGAAGCCGATTTCCAGCACCACCGGCGCTGTGCGGCCGAAGGCCTGGGCCAGGTCGAGCGGCTCTTTTTTGTACCCGATCAGGAACTTGTCGCCGAACTCTTCGAAGGCGCGCGCCTGTCCGGTCGACAGCCGTCCCGCGCGGGTAACGAAACTGCGGATGCGGTGTTCGGTGGGGTCGTACAGCATGGAACGTGCCGGGCCGTCGGCGGGCTTATCGAGTGACATGGGAGTATGGGTCTGCAGGAAAAAACGGCTGTCATTATAGCGTAGCGCCGCGCGGTCGAGACCGCGTTCCCGGCCGTGCGAAGTGTAGCGGCGGAATCAGCCATAATCCTCCTTTACCTGCCTGCCGGAGCCGCCTGCCATGCATTCGACGAAACACCCGATCGCCATCGACGACAACGTCGCTACCCTGCACCTGAATTCATTTCATTACGGCACGCCAGGGATTGGCAAGAAGGTGTACATCCAGGCCGCGATCCACGCCGACGAAGTGCCGGCGATGCTGGTGGCGCACGTGCTGCGCGGTGAACTCGAGCGGTTGGAAAACGAAGGCAAGATCAGCGGCGAGATCGTGCTGGTGCCGGCTGCCAATCCGCTCGGCCTGTCGCAAGTGATGCATGGCGCGCCGTTCGGCCGCTACGATTTGTCGACCGGCACCAACTTCAACCGCGCCTATCGTCACGCGGCGGACGAACTCAAGCAAACCTTGGACGGTCGGCTGGGGAGCGACGCCCCTGCTAACGTGGCCCTGATCCGGCAAGAGGCGCGCCGCATCGTCGCCGCGTGGGAGCCGCAGGACAATGCCGCCACGCTCAAGAAGGCACTGCTGGGCATGGCGATCGACGCCGACATCGTGCTCGACCTGCACTGCGACAATGAAGCCGTGCTGCACATGTACACCGGCACGCCGTTGACCGAAGCCGTGCAGCCGCTGGCCGACCTGATGGGCGCGCGCGTGCTGCTGGTGGCCAAGGAATCCGGCGGCGAAGCCTTTGACGAAGCCTGCAGCCGGCTATGGTGGGATCTGCAAGACCATTTCCTTGACGCGAATATTCCGCCGTCCTGCGTCGCCGTCACCGTCGAGCTGCGCGGCGAGAACGATGTACGCTACGACTATGCGCGCCAGGACGCCGACGCGATCCTGCAATACCTGGCGCGCAATGGCGTGCTGGCCATTGAGCAGCGCCCCCTTCCGGCACCCCAATGCACGCCATTGCCGCTGGACGCGGTCGAGCCGCTGGCGGCGCCGCATGCGGGCGTGCTGGTGTTTCATAAAAAGCTGGGCGAGCAGGTAGCGGCCGGCGAGCCGATCGCCGACATTGTCAATCCGGTCAGCGGCAAGGTGACGCCGGTGGCGGCCACGCATCCCGGCCTGCTGTTTGCCAGCACCGCGCACCGCCACTTGTTGCGCGGGATGCATGTGTGCAAGGTGGCGGGGGCGGATTCGTTCAGGTCGGGGAATTTGCTCTCAAACTGAGCGCACGTTCGCGTCGACGCAGCACGATACCGGCTGCAATCGCCAGCACGGCTGCGGCGGCCGGCAACCACGCGTGTCCGACGCGCAGTTCCATCAATGTCGCGCCGCTGATGGCGCACCACAGGAATGGGATCAACCAGATGAGCGGGTGCGCACGCAGCGCCAGCAGCACGCCGAGCGTCGTCACGGCGGTGGGATCGGGCACGACGCCGAACACTTCGGCGCGGCGCCATCCATGGTCGCCGGCCAGCGCCAGCAAGGGGTACATGAGCACGCCTGCGCCGGCGAGTGCCAGCCCGATGCGACTGCGTGCGGGCGCCGCCACCAGCGGACGTGAGCGCGCGGCCATCGCCCACAGCAACAAGGCCTGCAAGGCGAACCCGCCCGCGAAATACGGCGCGCCGGTATTGATGTCGGCGTAGCGCTGCAAGTGGTAGGCCCAGCCGACCCAGGCCCAGGCTGCGCCCAGCATCAGATACGCGCTGCGCCGGGCTGGCACGCCGGGCCGAAGAAGGCAGCCGAGGATACCGATGCCGGCGGCCACAGCCACCACTTGGCCCGGCCACAAGTCGCGGTTCAGCGCTTCAGTCAGGCGCCAGTAGCTGCGCGCCGAAAACATCAATAAGTCGGACAGTCGATACGTCCACCACTGGCTCATGCCAGCCGTCCGGCGTCGAGCGCGATACGTTTGCGCAGTGCCTCGTCCGGCAAGCGGCCGCTGCCGGCCAGCAGGTTTTCGCGCACGTGCGCCACGTTGGATGTCGCCGGAATGGCGCAGGTGACGGCTGGATGGCTGACGATGAATTTCAGCAGCGCCTGGGCCCAGGTGGTGCAGCCGATCTCCGCGCCCCAGCCCGGCAGCGGCTTGCCGGCCAAGGCATGGGTGAGGTCGCCCTGGCGAAACGGCCGGTTGACGATCACGCCGATGCGCCGCTCGCGTGCCAGCGGCAGGATGCGCTCTTCAACCTCGCGGTCGAGCGCGTTGTACGACACCTGCACGAAATCGATCGGCTGCGCGGCCATGATCTTTTCGATCTCGCCATGGCGCCTTCCTTCGGACGTAGTGATGCCAACATAGCGCAGGCGCCCTTCCTTCTTCATCGCCAGCAGTTGCGGCAAGTGTTCTTCCCACGACAGCAGGTTATGCACCTGCAGCAGGTCGAAGCGCGGCACCCGCCACAGCCGGCGTGAGGTCTCGATCTGGCCAGGGCCGCGCGCGCCGCCGCCGATCCAGACCTTGTCGGCCGAGAACAGCCGCGCCGGCTTGATCGCTTGCAGCGCTTCGCCGATCACATCCTGGGCCGAGCCGTACATTGGCGACGAATCGATCAGGCGGCCACCGCCGGCGAAGAAGCCGCGCATCACGGCCGCGCACTCGGCGCGTCCCTCGCGGTCGCGCCCGACGTTGAAGGTGATCCAGCTGCCCAGGCCGATGACGGGAATCGCTTCGCCCGAGGAAGGAATCAAGCGCGTGATCAGGGGCGCCGGTGCGGCGTGCAGCGGCGGCAGCAGCAGGCTGCCGGACAGGCCGAGCAGCGAGCCGAGCAGGTGGCGGCGAGTGGACGATGCGGGGGCCATGGCGTTCCTTGCTCGAGCAGACACGGGAAGGCGCAGCATAGCGCGCCCACAGGACGCATGGCGCCGCCCAGCCGCGTCAATACATATGCTAATTTTTGCTATTGGTCAACGGTGGAAACCCTCTAAGCAGAAAAACCACAACTGGATTGCGTAGAGGAAATTTATACTTTACGCTGTTCACCTTAACTGACAATCGACATTGTATGAGCTACAGCGCGGCACTCCACTCGCTCTTCCTGCCCCTGCGCAGGATCTTCCCGTCCGCGCACGCCTGGCGCTACGACGATGGCGCCGGCACGCGCACGTGCCCGATCTGCGGCCAGCATGAAGAGCTCGAAACGGATATTGTCAGCAGCAACTGGAATATGCTCAGGCAGGGCAACAAGGACGCGCATACGCGCTGACCGTGTCTGAAGGCGCGCATGGAACGGCGCCTGAAACGCATGACGCGGACCAGAACAGCCGGTCTGGCCAAAGGTGACTGGAGCGGGTGAAGGGAATCGAACCCTCGTCGTAAGCTTGGGAAGCTTCTGCTCTACCATTGAGCTACACCCGCGTCAGCCGCATTTTACGCGGCTTTGAGCGCTGTTGACAACTTCCTAAGCTGGAAAGTGTGATGGGAAATGAGATGGCCGCCTCGTCGGCGCTGTGATGGCCACTTCGATGGTCATGTCAGGGTCAGGTATCGCAGCGCCGTGCAGGCGTTCGAGATAGTGACTCATGCGAAGCACCAAGCGGTTCGGGTGCTGTTCGATCACATCAACATGTACATCAGTCTGCCCGCGCGCCTCAAGCTTGACTGACGTGCTCATGTCACGCAGCCCAGGAAGGATCTTAAGCAACTTATTGTAGTTCTTCTGATAGAGTTCCATGCTGGCTCCGCATTCACATTGATACGGGAACCATCTAGGAAAATACTACAAGAGACAACACAACCTGAAGGAACGGCGCCGGCAGCGCGCGATGCAATCTCTAAGCAGGAACCACTTGCACACAACCTTGCTGTCTCGCCACCAGCTTCTCTATATCAGCAAAGTCACTCCAAAGAAGAGCCCCGTCAGGGAACCCTACCTGGCCATCACCAACAATAGCATCGAGGAGGCCCTTAACTAGTTTATAGGAGTCGGGGTCTGTTCTTAAATGCATTAGACAATTCTCTGGCTTATCGCTTTCGACAGTCTCGGCAAAGTATGCCTCTTCGAAATTTATGATAGAAGCAACCACACGCGAATACTGCCCCATCTGCTCCAAAATCTTTTTATTATTTGTCCAGGCCGGATTTGCAATAGTCGTTTCCTTATAGACTAGATTACCATTCACAGACTTCGCTTTGTCTTTGACCTTGGATTTTGTAGTGGGTGTATCCGTATCGTGAAGGACGTAATATTTTCTCTTAAAATGGTTCAGAACTTTCATCATGGAAGCTACTGTAACTTTACCACGTGCTCTGATTACGTGAATGTCGCGGTAGCTATTATTACCGGACTCTGCCTCCCGGCGGCAAATGAAGTTTATGGCAGAATATTCGGTATCGCCCTCTACAATCAGAACTCTTCCACCAAAAAAGGCCTCACCAATGTGCGAGTCAAAGAGGTTAATTAACTTTAGATTCTCTTTATCATCATCGCTTAATTGCGTGAGTTCTGGCCGGAATATTGTCGTCGCCTCAACCGTGCCGTGAAAGTTCTTTTCAACCCTAACAATTGTCGTATGATCTTTGGTTAGATCGATAAAATTAGGCGAGTGCGTAGTGATCATTACTTGCCAGTTCTGGTTATTCGGCAAGGAATATAATACGTCCCTGGCGTTTTGAATGGCGCCCGGATGCAAACTAACTTCTGGCTCATCCAGCAGTAGAACATGTGCGGTATTAGGTCCAAGCTTTTCATGCGACGCCTTCGCCTTTTGAGCACCCGTCTTAGCTTTTACTCCCTTATCTGCCAAGAGCTTTAAAATTGTCCATAATGCGGTCCTACGTGTTCCGCTACCTTGCTTGTTTAGCGGCAAAGATACGCCGTCAACATGTCCGATTTCTACGCTAAATTCGTCGCCGAGAAGGTCGATAGTAATCGGCGCTATATCTTCCGACGAGACCACCTTTAGGGCGTGGTTAGGAAATATTTTTTCTAAAATTAGGTTTGCCTGATCTTGAATCGAAACGATCCCTGCCTCTTGGATTTTTTTAGAATCGGCTCGGAGTTGGGCCAGGCTTTCAACAATGGTTTCGTACCGCGTCTGCTCATCATTTACGTCTAGTTTTAGGCCCCGAATGTCTGCATCGAGCAAACTTTTAAAGAGCGAAACGATTGCTTTTCCCTGCACATCTGGATCGTCGAATGTGTTGACTCGGTGCGGCTTAGGGCGCCTAGCTTTTGCAACGTTTTTCATTCCCCAGGGAACCTGTTCCTTGTCTTTCGGTTGCGCCCAGTCACCATTTTCCACGTTAAAACCTACACGTTTTGGCTCTTTATCTGCGGCTTCCCAACACCATCGTTCTTTAACGAGCCACGAGTTCTCAGTCAGGGCTGCGCACCATTCGTCGCCGGGCTTATTTTCTGAAATTACGACAGAATGAACTTCAATTTGCGGAAGCTCATCAGACACGATAGCTCGGTTATGAAAGTCGTCCAGCTCAAGCTTCAAGCAATCTGTCACAACTTCGAATGCTCTTAGAATCGTGCTTTTACCTGCATTGTTCGCGCCGACAAGCACTACTATTTTGTCGATGTCGACGATGACAGGATCCTTACCGATACAGCCGAAATTTTTAATCGACAACTGGACAATTTTTGGTGTGGTCATAGATTGCTCATCTCTATCGAAGTTGCGTAAAGGCATTTCCTCTTTGTATTATGAGCGTTTTTCGCCGGGGGAAACTATCAAACTGTCACAGTAATGGACTTCGTTCTATCAGCAGACTTACCGTACCGTAGGGTTAAAGCTATGACTGAGCCTAACTTGTTGAATATTGGAGGGTTTCTTGGGATTACACATTAACGACAACGACCCGTAGGGACGTAGATGGTAAGTGCCCGAGCGCTTGGCGAGAAGACCTACTGTGCTTACATTCTTCTCTGACAAGCGCGACAGTAAGCCTTCCCGCCAAATCTGGATTTATTGTTCCAGCAATATTTGGCCACAACCGTTGCGATCGGGCTTTTACAATTCGCACAAAAATATTCCGTTTCTTCTTTTCTTTTTAATACGGAAGCAGTGCCAATCTTCTGCTCAGAATACATCGGTTCGACTGGTTCCTTGCTGAGTAATGCCGGCCCCAGCTCAAACCTTTTAATGTAATCAATGCGGTTTGGCTTATGCAATGAAAGAAGTTTTTCACCAAGATTTTTTACTGTCTCGCTAGAGCACACCTTTAGAATACCAATCGTGTCTTTCAACGTCAGCGCGTCCATTTTTTTGTGGTACCAAGAAAAAAACTGATCGAGTTTTATGATCGATGCGTCTATGTCAGCAAGTTTGGGACGATTTATAATCGCTTTAGGTGAAACAAGAAGTACAGAATTGAATGTAGGCTGTAATGTGATACCGAGCCGTTTCGGTAGACCGATTTCCTTGAATGCATCTTTCAGTACAGATATGTGACGGGCGTTTTGCTCTACCGGAGACGGAATTCCTGTTTCTTTCCCGTCATAAGATGTCGAAAACTCTCCCCTCTCATTGATTGATAGGCCAGTGCTAAACGTCTTTGTTTCCAAGACAAAAACTTCAAAAGCTCGGTTCATCAGCAAATGATCGATCTGAGCAACGCGACCGCCAATTTCAAGGCGAAGGTCATGAATAACGAATAGATTTTTGCTAGGTGCAGCGTAGAAATCTATCTCGAATGCTGCCTGTCTTTCGGTTGCAACACCGATCGATAGATTCCGCAGCTCCCTCTCGATTAACTGCCGCTTTTCAGGAGGCATACGTTCGTGAGAAAGCAGGTTCTGAAGTATTGCGATCTGCGACTCTTTGTCGTCTGCGCTTTTGATGAGCATGTTTACCTGAGCTAAGTGCTAGTACAATATTGCATTGTATCAACGCCAGGTTGCTGTGTGGCTGGTTCAGAGGTGTTTGAGCTGAAGTCACGGATGGCACCACAACAGCTTTTCGACACGGAAGTGGGGTCGAAAATGTGATGGCTACTAACCCCTTGATCTTGTTGGTTTTTTGGTCAAAGCGAGGTTTGCGCAGGCAGAAACGCGCATGAACAGTGGTTGTTCATGATGTGGAGGGGCTTGGGAAGCTCCTGCTCTACCATTGAGCTACACCCGCGTGTGCCAGTATTTTACGCGTCTTTGCAAAGGTTTGACAAATCTTCAAGCCGCGCCATGCGCACCGCATCCGGCCAGGCGCATGGCCGCTTCAACACAAGCATCAATCCGGTTGTTCGACCTGATACCCCCTGGCCGCCAGGGCGGCAATGACACCTTTCGGATCGATGATGTCGCCGATCGGCAGCATGGCAAAGGTCGACGCGTTCGCGGCCAGCGCATTCTCTGCCGATACCAGCCACTTCGCACGGGCGTGCACCATCATGTTCCGGTATTCCGGCTCGGCGTCGAACACGGCGCTGTTCATCACGGCGCCAAAACAGGCTTCTTTGCGGGTCGAGAAATCGAGCTTGCGCAATTCGTCCATGTCGCCCTTGGCCCAGGCGTTGGCGCGGTCGCTGGCGGCCGCGATATCGCTCTCGAGCGTGGCCATGGTCTGCGCCAGGCAGGCGGCGTCGCCGAAGGTCGACTTCTTGAAGTTCTTCAGCACCGTGCGCGCATTGTCCATCGGGATCTCGAAGGTCGAGACCGTGTGCTTTAGCTTGTGCTGCTTGATCAGGTCAAGCATCCGCTCGCGCACCAGGTGGTCGTTCGACAGTCCGGCCTGCTGGCGCGCGGCGCGGGCCAGCACGTCGGCCGCGAAGATCGGACGCTCGCGCTCGACGTCATCGTTGCCTGGCAGGTATTTCGCCTTCAGCACGCTCCAGCGCGCGTAATCCTCGGCCGGCATCACGTCGCGCAAGCGGGCGCCGTCGGGGTTCTTGCGCACGCCGATCAGGGATGGCAGCAGCGTGATCGATCTGAAGAAGCCGGGCTTGGCCGACGCGCCCGGTGGCGCCAGGTATTCCTGCGAATTGCGGATCACCGTTTCGACTTGCTGCGAGCGCCATCGCATGTCTTTCGGTAGCGGCGCATAGGTGCCGAACACCCACAGCACGTGCTCACCCTTCGACACCTTCCACATGCCGGGACCGGGGCGCTGGGCGACGACGCGGATTTGCTCCGGGACCGGTTCGGCCTCGGCTACGCTGACGCCGGTCGCTTCACTGGCGTTCTCCTGCTGCACCGCTGGCGCGGCGGGATCGAGCGATTGCGCCGCTGCGGGAACGGACAGCAGACATAGACAAAGTGCCGGTACGACGAGTGTGCGCATGAAGACATCCTGTGGTTGGTGTTGCCAGAGCTTAGAGCGATTATCGCTATCAAAGTCTCCGCAGTAACAAGATGTTGCAAATCAATTAGCGTTGCATAATGTACATATTTTATGCAGATGTCATGCGCCCGGCGGCTCCCCGAGGTCGGGTTGAGCGAGCAGTTCCTGCGCCATGCGCAGCCCCTTGACCATCACCGAAAACGCTTCCCGCTTGGTTGCTTCATCGGGCACCCGCAGCACATACGAAGGGTGATAGATCGTCACCACCCAGCTGTCGCCGTGGCGCACCGGATGGCCGAGCTTGTCCTTGAGCGTGACGCTGCCGGTCTGCAGCACCGATTTCAGCGCAGTCGCGCCCATCGCCACGATCACCTTCGGCTTGCGCGCGGCGATTTCTTTCTCGAGCCAGTAGTGACAGGCCTCGATTTCCTTTTGCGCCGGGGTCTTGTGCAGGCGCCGCTTGCCGCGCGGCTCCCATTTGAAATGCTTGACGGCGTTGGTGATGTAGACGCCCTTGCGCTCGACGGCAGCCTGCGCGAATACCTGGTCGAGCAGCTTGCCGGCCGGGCCGACGAAGGGCTGGCCGGCCAGATCCTCCTGGTCGCCCGGCTGCTCGCCGACGATCATGATCTGCGCATGTTCCGGTCCTTCACCGCTCACTGCCTGGGTGGCGTGCTGCCACAGCTCGCAGCGCCGGCATTCGTCGAGCTTGGACGGCTGCTCGCGCTCGGGCTGGGCCTTCTCGGCCGCGATCGGGATGATGCTGCCGCTGCGCCGTCCCACCGCCTGCACCTGGCCGATGCGGCGTGCGCCCAGGCCGGCCTGGCTCACCAGCGAGGGCACCAGCGCGCCTTCGGGCAGGTTCTTCCAGAAGCGCGACGGGATATGGCTGTTCATCACCTGGGTGTTCAGGCGCGCCGGATTGAAGATGCTGCGGTAATAGGTCAGCCACAGCGCTTCGCCGGCGTCGTCCAGGTCGGCCGCGCTCGACATCAGGGGACCGGTGTTGTGCAGCGTGGCGCCGTCCCACAGCACGCTGGCGTCGGGCGTGGCGATCATCCAGCTGACCTTGCCCATGCGGGCGACGAAGTGTTCGGCCACCTGCGGCAGCACGTCGTGGGCGGGCTCGAACCAGGCCACGAAATGGGGGGCACCGGCCTCGAGCGGGCGTTCGCGGAAGCGGATGTAGGCATGCATGTCGTGCACCTCGCGCCGCACTGCTTTCACCATCGTGTACAGCCGCGCGCCGTCCGGGTCGGCCGGCGACTGCACGTCGTGTTCGCCCTGCTGCCAGCGCCAGATCACGCGGTACAGGAAGGCCCAGCGGTCGTGGTCGCGGTAGCAGGCGGCGGTCTGCAGCATTTCCATGAATGCGCGCGGGATCTGCGGCGTGGCGCGGGTGGCTGGCGCGGTTGCCGGCGGCATTGCCGGCGCGCGATCGAGCAAGTCAGGCTGGGCAGATTCAGGCGCAGACTGCACGCCCGGCTGCGCGGCCGGGCTGGATGCCGGCGCACGTGAAAACAAGTCGGCGCCGGGCGCGCCCCAGGTCACCGCATCGGGCGCGATGCCGGCGCGCAGCAACGCGCGCGCCGCCGTGCGCCATTCGGCGAAATCGGCTACCTGCACCGGCTGCCCGCCGCGCACCGCCGCCACCGCACCCGCCTCGCTGCCAGCGGGCGCGTTTGAAGCCGGCGGGCGCAGATCGGGTTTCATGCCGCCTGCAGTTCAGGCCACAAATTCATCTGCTGCGGCGCGGCGTCGGCCATGTGGCGTCGCAGCAGCTCGGAGCTGGCGCCGCCCTGCGCCGGCTTGTAGTCGGCGGTGACGACGAACGGCGCCAGTTTTTTAAGGCTGCAGCGCAGGCGCGACAGATCTTCCCAGCGAATGCGGCGCAAGCGGCGCAGGTCAACCAGGCGCTTGGCGTTGCGGATCCCGATGCCGGGGATGCGCGCGATCAGCGTGGCGTCGACCCGGTTCAGGTCCATCGGGAAATGCTCGCGGTTGGCCAGCGCCCAGCCCAGCTTGGGATCGACATCGAGCGCCAGGTTGCCGGTCTGCGGCATCAATTCACCGGCAGTAAAACCATAGCCGCGCAGCAAAAAGTCGGCCTGGTACAGGCGGTGCTCGCGCAGCAGCGGCGGCGGCGCCAGCGGCACGCTTTTCGGGCTCTGCGGGATCGGGCTGAAGGCCGAGTAATACACCCGTTTGAGTTTATAGCTGCCGTACAGCGTCTCGGCGGTATTGAGGATGGTGTGGTCGTCGCTGGCGTCGGCGCCGACGATCATCTGCGTGCTCTGGCCGGCCGGCGCGAAGCTCGGCAACTTCGGTTCCTCGGCCTTTTCATCGAGCTTGCGGCGGATCGACCCCATCGCCAGCTTGATCGTGTGCACATTCTTTTCGGGCGCCAAGCGGGTCACGCTGTCGTGGGTCGGCAGTTCAATATTGACCGACAGGCGGTCGGCCCAGCGCCCCGCTTCCTCGATCAGCTTGGGGTCGGCGTCGGGAATCGTCTTGAGGTGGATGTAGCCGCGGAACTGGTGTACCTCGCGCAGCTGGCGCGCCACCGCCACCAGTTGCTCCATGGTGTAGTCGGCCGACTGGATGATGCCCGAACTGAGGAACAGGCCGTCGATGTAGTTGCGCAGGTAAAAGTCTTGCGTCAGCTTGACCACTTCTTCGACCGCAAAACGCGCGCGCGGCACGTTCGAGCTGCGCCGGTTGATGCAGTACTGGCAGTCGTAGATGCAGAAGTTGGTGAGCAGGATCTTGAGCAGCGAGACGCAGCGTCCGTCCGGCGTGTAGCTGTGGCAAATGCCCATGCCGGTGGTGGCGCCGAGACCGTCCTTGCCCTCGGAGCCGCGCTTGGGCGCACCGCTGCTGGCGCAGGAAGCGTCATACTTGGCCGCGTCGGCCAGGATTTCGAGCTTGTCGTTGAGTTCCATGGGGCAGGCGTGACTGTATGGGCATACAGTATACCGTGGCAGGCTCGGTGACCTGCCACGTATGCACAATCGTGCGCCGGTGCCGACGGTTCAAACGAGGGACATCAAAGCCCCGTGTCGGATTTGCGCCGCTCTTACCTTATTGACTTGCCATCGGCATCGATCACGCTGACAGCGCCCCAGCCCAGCGAGCGCACACCGGCCTCGATCTTGCGCAGGTCGCCGATCACGATCCAGACCACCTCGTCCGGCTTGATGAACTTGCCCGCGGCCGCCCCCAACTGCTGCTCGGACAAGCCGCGCACGCCGGCCGCATAGCGATTCCAGTAATCGTCCGCCAAACCCAGGTTGACTGTCGACAGCGCAGCCCCTTCGAGCGCATCGAGCGTGCCGAAGCGGCCCGGCAGACGCGCCGTCATGTTGCGCATGATGCTCTGGTATTCCGTGCCCACCAGCGGACGCGCGCCGGCCACGCCGCGCAGCTCGTTCGCCACTTCGCGCATGGCCTCGACCGTCTTGTCGGTCTGCACCGGCGCCAGCACGTAGAACGGACGCTGGCCGCGTACTTCCGGCAGGCGCGCGCTGGTGCCGTAGCTCCAGTGCTTGTCCAGGCGCAGGTTGCGGTTCAGGCGCGAGGTCGCGATGCCGCCGAAGTTCTGCATCACAGGTTCGATCGCCAGGTCTTCCGGCTGGCCATAGGCTTGCGACACGTGCGCTGCGACGATCGTCGACTGCGGCGCATCCGGCTTGTCGACCAGGATCACGCGCTTGCCCGCGGTGGCCGGCACGCTCGCCATCTGCTTGGCTGGCGCGCTGCCGCCCTGCCAGCGGCCGAAGCTCGCTTCCAGCGCCGGCAACAGCTGCGCCATGCTGGTGTCGCCGCTGACCACGATCGTGCTGCTCCCTGGCCGGAACCAGGCCGCATGCCACGCCGCCAGGTCTTCGCGCGACGCGCCCTGCACCGTCGCTTCAAAGCCGGACGCCGGCTTGCCGTAAGCGTGGCCGGCGCCGTACAACAGGCCAGGCATCAAGCGCAGCGCCAGGCTGTTCGGCTGCGCCTTCTCTTGCCCGATCTGGGCCAGGCGGCGCGATTTCTGCAGCGTGAACTGGTCTTGCGCGAAAGCGGGATTCAAGGCGGCGTCGGCCATCACGTCCAGCGATTTGGCCAGATTCACACTGGTCGCTTGCAGGCGCACCAGCGACAGGTCGGGCGTGGTGCTGGTGGACAGGCGTGCGCCCAGGTTTTCCAGCGCGTCCGACAACGCGAACGCATCGCGCGTCCTGCTGCCCTTGTCGAGCAAATCCAGCGCCAGCGAAGCGGTGCCGGCGTTTGCCGCCGTGTCGGATGCGGCGCCGGCATCGACTGCCAGCGCCACATTCACGATCGGCGCCGAATGGCGTTCGAGCAGCACCACCTTGACGCCGTTCTTGAGCTGCGCGCGCTGCAGCGCTGGGAAGGTCACGTCGGGCGCGTCGCCCAATGCCGGCAGCTGCTTGCGATCAAGCGTCGATGCAGTCGCGGCGAGCTTGGGCGCCGGACGCACCGTCATCGTGTAGTGGTGCGCGCGCAGCCAGCGCTTGCCGGCGTCCTGCACCTGGGTCGGCGTCGAGTTGGCAAACAGCGCCATGCGATCCAGGTACGCATCCGGCTTGCCGCCGTAGGTCATGCTCTCGGCCAGCACGTCCGAGCGCCCGCCGAAGCCGCCCAGGCGCTCCAGGCTGCGCGAAAAGTCGGCCAGCTCGCGCGTTTTGACGCGCGCCAGTTCGGCGGTAGTCGGCCCTTTGGCCAGCAGCTCGGCCAGCACGCGTTCGATCTCGCGTTCCACCGCCAGCGGATCGGCGCCCGGTTTCAAGGTCGCGACAATGTCGAAGGTGCCGCCCAGCTCACGCTCGTTGACGTAGGCCGAAACCGATGTGGCCAGCCCCTTCTCGTACACCAGGCTGCGGTCCAGGCGCGCGCTCTTGGAGCCGGCCAGCACGCCGGCCAGCAGGTTCAGGCGCTGGGTGTCGGCATCGATCCAGCGCGAGACGTGCCAGCTGCGGTAGATGCGCACCTGCGGCACGTGGTCTTCCATCTCGTCGCGGATGTCGCGTTCGAGCTGCGGAATCCAGGCCGCAAGGCGCGGCAGCGGCGGACCAGGTGGAATCGCGCCGAAGTACTTGTTGACCAGTTCATAGGCGCGTTCCGGCGTGATGTCGCCGGCCAGCGAGATCACCGCGTTGTTCGGGCCGTAATAGGTGCGGTACCACTCCTTGATGTCGTCCAGCGACGCCGCCGCCAGGTCTTCCATGCTGCCGATGGTCGACCACGAATACGGGTGCGAGTACGGGAACATCTTGGCCGCCACCTCAAGGCGCACGCGCCCATAGGGCTGGTTCTCGCCCTGGCGCTTTTCGTTCTGCACCACGCCGCGCTCGCGCTCGAGCATCTCTTTCGAGATGTAGTTGCCGAGGAAGCCCATGCGGTCCGACTCCAGGAACAGCGTGCGCTCCAGCGCCGACGTCGGCACGTCCTCGAAGAAGTTGGTGCGGTCGGTGTTGGTGGTGCCGTTGCGGTTGTTGGCGCCCAGGTCGTCCATCGCTTCGCGGAAGCCGTGCGGGTAGTTCTCGGAGCCGTTGAAGAAGAAGTGCTCGAACAGGTGCGCGAAGCCGGTCTTGCCGCGCTTCTCGTTGCGCGAGCCGACGTGATACCACATGTTCACGCCCACCACCGGCACGCTGCGGTCGGTGTGCACCAGCAGCGTCAGGCCGTTGGGCAGGACGAACTTCTTGTGGTCGATGGCGTAGGCGGCGCGGTCGAAAGCGACCGGCTTGGCAACTGGCGCGGCGTGGACTGGCATTGCGGCGGCGAAGGCCAGGCCGAGCATGAGTGGGAGGATCAGCTTTTTCATTGGACGTAGGGTGGACGGCACGGCCGTCCACCCTACAACAAACGCTTCGCCTGCGCCAGTAGCTGCGGCTCCATGCGCACCGCAATCTTGTCCAGGTAACCGGCCGCCGGCCCAACGCCTGACCCACCGGCGCGGTGCAGCCACACATACGCCTCGACCAGGTCGCGCCCGACGCCCTGCCCCGCCGCATACATCACGCCAAGGTTGAACTGGGCGCGCGCATGACCCTGGCGCGCCGCGCACAAGTACCAGAAATGGGCCGCTTCGTAATCGCGCTCGACGCCCTTGCCGCAGTCGTAGCGCAGGCCCAGCTCGAACTGCGCCAGCGCGTGGCCCTGCTCGGCCGCCTTGTGGAACCAGTCGGCCGCTTCGCCCGGCGTGCCGGCGTCCAGGCGGTCGATCAGGGCGCCGACCATGTACTGGGCCGGCGCATAGTTCTGCGCCGCGGCGCGCCGGTACCAGGCCAGCGCCTGGCGCGCGTCCGCCGCCACCCCGATGCCGGCGTCAAGCCGCAGGCCGAGGTCGAACTGGGCGCGCAGGTGGCCCTGCTCGGCGGCGTGGCGGTACCAGGCGCTGGCCTGCTGCTGGTCTTGACCCACGCCGTTGCCGCTATCGAGCAGCTGCCCCAGATGGTATTGCGCGGCCGGCAGGCCCTGCTCGGCGGCGCGCCGGTACCACTGCGCCGCCTGCGCCGCGTCGCGTTCCACGCCCTGGCCGTGCTCATGGCGCATGCCGAGGCTGTCCTGGGCGCCGGCGTGGCCTTGTTCGGCGGCGCGCCGGTACCAGGCCAGCGCCAGCGCCTCATCGCGCGCCACGCCATGGCCGGCGTCGTGGATCAGCGCCAGGTTGAATTGCGAGCTGGCGTGGCCCTGCTCGGCGGCGCGCCCGTACCACAGCAGGGCCTGGGCGCTGTCCTGGACCAGGTCTTGTCCTTTGTCGTAACGCAGGCCGAGGTTGAACTGGGCCGGTGCGTGGCCCTGGCTCGCCGCCTTGCGCAGCCAGTCGAGCGCCTGGGCCGGGTCGCGCGCCACGCCCTGGCCGCTGTCGTAGCGCAGCGCCAGGTGGAACTGCGAACGCACATGGCCCTGGCTTGCCGCGCGCCGGTACCACCCGAACGCCGCTTCCAGGTCTTGCGCCACGCCCTTGCCGGTCTCGTACATCATGCCCAGGTTGTGCTGGGCGCCCGGCTCGCCCTGCATGGCAGCCTGGGTGAACCAGTGCAGCGCGCGCGCGACGTCGCCCGCCACGCCCTGTCCCTTGGCGTACAACCAACCGAGGTTGTACTGGGCCGGCGCATAGCCCTGGCCTGCGGCGCGCTCGTACCACTCGGCCGCCGCGGCCAGGTCCTGCGCCACGCCCTGGCCCTTCTGGAGCATGACACCCAGGTTGTACTGGGCCTGCGCCATACCGCGCCCGGCGAGCGACTGCATGCGCAGGAAGTCGGACGAATAAGGGCCGGCCTGCGCGCTCGCATGCACGGCAGGCGGTGCACTGTTCAAGCCAGCGGCGTCGCCTGTCTGCGGCGGCATGTCGAGCATCACGCTAGGCTTGGGCCGCGCGCCCGTTCAGGCCCGGCCGGGTGCGCAGCGCCAGCATGAAGTCGGGCAGCGCGATCGGACGGTAGAACAGGTAGCCCTGCATCGTCAGGCAGCCGTTGGCGCTCAGGTAGCGCGCCTGCTCTTCGGTCTCGACGCCTTCGGCGATCAGGTTCAGGCCCAGGCCGCGCGCGATCGAAATGATCGCCAGGATCACCGGATAGTGGCCGTTCTCTTCGTGGATCTCGTGCACGAACGACTGGTCGATCTTGACGGTGTGGATCGGAAAGCGGTGCAGGTACGACAGCGACGAGTAGCCGGTGCCGAAGTCGTCGATCGCGATCGAGACCCCGAGCTGGCACAGTTTATTGAGTTGCTCGATCGCGTACTGCGGATTGCGGATGCAGATGTTCTCGGTGATCTCGACTTCGATCTGGTTCGGCGCCAGGCCGTAGCGCACCAGCGCGCCGCGCATCTTGTCGAAGAAGTCGCCGCGGTCGAGGTATTGCGGCGACAGGTTCAGCGACAGCCGCACTTCGCTGCCGTTGCCGATCGTATTCCACTTCAGCATATCGCGGCACAGCGCGCCGATCATCCAGTCCGAGATCGGCAGCATCAGGCCATTCTCTTCGGCGAACGGCAGGAATTCGCCGGCCGAGAGCAATCCGCGGGTCGGATGGTTCCAGCGCATCAGCGCCTCGGCGCCGACGATGCGGCCACTGAGGGCGTCGATCTGCGGCTGGTAATACATCTCCAGTTCGTCGTGTTCGAGCGCGCGGCGCAGCGCCTGCTCGAGCGCGATCTTCTGGTGCGACACTTCCAGCATCGAGTCGTGATAGAAGCTGTGACCGTTCTTGCCCAGCGCTTTCACCTGATACATGGCGATGTCGGCGTGGCGCAGCAGTTCGTCGATCGATTCGCCATCTTTCGGGTAGATCGCGATGCCGATCGAGGCCGAGATGTGCACCTCATGGCCATCGAGGTCGAACGGCGCCTGCAGCACTTCGAGGAACTTGTCGGCCACCATGCGCGCGTCGTCGCGGTCGCGTAGTTCAGGCAGCACGATGGTGAATTCGTCACCGCCCTGGCGCGCCAGCGTGTCGCCCTTGCGCAGGCACTCCTTCAAGCGCGCGGCGGCCTGCTGCAGCAGTTCGTCGCCCTTGACGTGGCCCAGCGTGTCGTTGACCAGCTTGAAACGATCGAGGTCGATGAACATCACCGCGAGTTCGGTCTGCTTGCGCTTGGCCTGGATCACGGCCAGGCCCAGGCGGTCCTTGAACAGGATCCGGTTCGGCAGGTCGGTCAGGATGTCATGGAATGCCTGGTACGAAATGACTTCTTCGGCGCGCTTGCGGTCGGTGATGTCGCGCGCCACGCCGTAGGTACCGAAGAACTCGAGCTTTTTGACTTCCTGGTCCGGCACGTGCATGCCGACCGCGTTGAGCGAGATCGTCATCAAGGTGGTGTTGAAGGTGCGGTCGCTGCTATGCCCGCCGCGGCACTTGAGGCGCAGTTCGACGTTGCGCGAGGCGCGCTCGTCGACCCGGCGTTCGTTGAACACGTAGCGCGCACGCTCGCTGTCTTCTTCGTGCACCACGATCGAATAGTGCTGGCCGATCAGCTCTTCGCGCGTGTAGCCGAGCAGCTGGTACGCGCGGTCGTTGACGAACGTGAAGCGGCCTTCGTGGTTCAGGGTATAGATGATGTCCGGCGACGAGTCGACCAGGTAGCGGTACATCTTCTCGGAGTTCTCGAGCTGGCGGGCGATGCGCGCATTTTCCGCCGCCAGGCGCCGCTGCGCCAGCGCGTGGCTGACGGTGCTGAGCAGCTCTTCGCGGCTGTAGGGTTTGCGCAGATAGCTGTAGGCGCCGCGCTTGAGGGCCCCGATGGCGGCGTCGATCCCGACCTCGCCGCTCATCACGATCACGTCGGCGTCGATGCTGCGCTCGTTGATGAAGTCCATGATCTCGTGCCCGCCAATGTCGGGCAGGCGCAGGTCGAGCAGGACCAGGTCGAAGCGCTGGCGCGAAAGTTGAGCCAGCGCTTCAGTGCCGGACGGTGCGGTGGTGAGGCGGTAGCCGCGTCCCTGCAGCAGTTCGTACAACGACGACAACAGGCGCGGTTCGTCGTCGACCAGCAGCAGGCGTGGCTGGCTGTCGGCCTCGAGATGCGGGGACAGCGGCGCGGGTTGGCCGCCAGGTTGCGTAAACAGGGCGTCCGGATTGGCGTGATGCGCAGGCATAAGTAGCTTGGTCGGAACCTTAGGCAGAACCGAGCGCGCGTGCAGGCAGCGCGAGCGCCGTGCCTGCACCGGAAAACGCCGGCAAGAGGATTTCAAAGGTGGTGCCGGCGTGCGAGCTGCGGCAGGCGATATGCCCGCCCAGCTTCGTGACCAGGCCGTGCACGATCGACAGGCCGATGCCGCGCGTGGCGCCGTCGGGCGCCGCGGCCTTGGTGCTGCGCACCGGCGCGAACAGGTTGGCCAGCACCTCGCGCGACAGGCCGGGGCCGTTGTCGCTCACGCTCAGGTCCAGGTACAGCTGGCGCTCGCGGTTGACGTGGCCGCGGTTGGCGATCTCGACCCGGCCGCCCCGTCCCAATGCTTCGACCGCGTTCTTGAGCAGGTTGACCAGGATTTGCTTGAGCACGTCCGGGTCGCCCTCGATCTTGCTGTCGCCGTCCATGCGCGCCACGATCTCGATCGACGCCGGCACGAAGCTGCTGGTGCGGAACAGGCGCAGCACATCGTCCACCACCTTGGCCGCATCCGTGGCGCGCGCGCCGTCGAGCGCACCGGTGGCCGCATTCGGGTCGGCCAGGGTGCCGATCAATTGGCCGACGCGGTCGATCTCTTCGTTCAGGATCGACAGTTCGCCCGCCACCGGTTCCTGGCGCGCCAGTTTGCTGTCCAGCACACTCAGGTAATTCTTGATGATCGACAGCGGGTTGTTCACTTCGTGCACCACGCGGCGCGAGTTTTCGCGGAAGGCGTCGGCCACGCCGGCCAGCTGGCGCCGCGCATTGCCGCGCTGGGTCAGCAGGGTCTCGAGCGCGCCGGCGGCCTGGCTGCCAAAGGCCTGCATGAACCGCTCGCGGCGCTGGCAATGCGGCAGCTGCCAGGCGGCGACGCCGCCCACCAGCACGCCCAGGCAGCGCGCACCCACCACCAGCGGCACCACCACCATGCTTTCGCTGCCGAGCATGCGCAGCAGCTGCTCTTCGGCCAGGCCGAGCGGCTGGCGTTCGCGCCCCACGAACGCCGGACGTCGATCGAGCGCGCTTTGCGCCACCGGCCCGCCCTTGGCCAGCGACACCGAGAATTCGGCGATGCGCTGCACGCCGGGCGTGGGCGCGCCGGCCAGCGCCTGGCCGGTCGGGTTTTCGAGCAGCACCACGGCGCTTTCGAAGTCGAACAGGATGCGCGCGGTGCGCGTCATCGCTTCGACCAGGCCGGATTCGCCCTGCTGGCGCGCCAGGCTCTGGCCCACTTCGGACACCAGCACCATATTGCGCATCTCTTCGTTCAGGCGCTGCTGCACCGGATCGACCGGCGCCGCATACGCCGGCGGTGGCGCGACGTCGTCGGCGCCATTCAGGTCGATGCCCAGGTGGGCCGCGGCCTGCTCGACCTGGCGCGCGGCGCCTTCCCGCGCCTGCATGGCGCGTTCGACCGGCAGCGCGCACAGGGCGCAGGCTTCAAGCACCTGCGCCGCGTCGCCTGGATGCGATGCCAGCACGTGCGCCAGGCGCACGATGCGGATCAGGGGGTGGCTGGCTTCGAGCCGCGCGCCCGGCTCGTGGTGGTACAGCACCGCGTCGGCCAAGAAGGAATCCAGGCGCCAGCGCTCGATCAGCCAGGCGCCGGCTTCGGTGTGGGTGATCTGCAGCGTGCGCTGCTCGACCGCGCACAGGTCTTCGTCGTCGCGCGCGGTGAAATTGAAACCGTATTCCTTGGGCGCGGCGGCCAGCAGCGCCAGGCGGCCGACGTTGTGCAGCAGGCCGGCCAGGTAGGCTTCTTCGGGGTGCGGGTAGTCGAGCATGCGCGCCACATCGCGCGCGATCACGGCGGCGCTCAGGGCGTTCTTCCAGAACGCGCGCAGGTCGACGCTGCCGGCGTGCGGAAAGCTGCTGAAGGTCTGGAATACCGACTCGCTGATCACCAGCGTCTTGATCATGTCGGTGCCGAGCGCCACCAGCGACTGCTCGAGATTGGCGCTGCGCGTGGTGCGGTGGTAGGCGGAACTGTTGGCCACGCCCAGCAGCTTGGCGGTCATGCCGGCGTCCTTGCCGATCAGGGCGGCGAGTTCCGGCATGCCGAGGTCATCGGCCTGCAGATGCTCGATCAGCTTGACCAGGATCTGCGGCATGGCCGGCAGTCGGGCAATCAGCAGACGATCGCGGATGTCCTGGTCGGATTGGTGCATGTTCTCAAACACGGCCGCTACTTATCGAAGGTATCTGGTTGGTGGCAACTCATGCGGCGTGCCACGGCGTCCTGCGCGATGTCGATGGAACAGTCGTGCGCTATGCCTCTGCTCCTGATGCAAAACACATATCTTAGCATATTTACATTTCTGATCAGGAACAATAGTTGCGCGAGAAACCGTTGCTATAAACCTTGCTCCAATGCTAGCGAGTGGATTGTACAGCAACTTCTGGTAACCGTTAAATTTTACCCAATAAGCTTGTCGCAATTGCAACAATGCAATATTATCCGATATTCACAATATGTGACGATCTGTGCTCATGGCACGTGCTGGCCGCTGGCGCGCAACTTGCGCCGGTGGCGCCGCGCCGTCACCCAGCAGGCCAATGCCAGCAGCACGAAGCCGGCCTGGCCCAGCGCCAGCGCCAGCACCGAATGCGACAGCGCCGGCGCCACCGCCCCCGCCACCACCGCGCCGAGCAGGGTCGAGATGAACGACTGGCACGAGGCCGCGGTGCCGCGGATGCGCGGGAACAGATCCAGCGCCAGCAGCGTGGCGCCGGGTGCGATCAGCGAGCTGCCGAAGGTAAAGAAGAACATCGGCGCCACGCTCCACGGCAGCGCCGGCGGCAGGAACAGGTGGTAGGTCACGTTGAAGGCCACCGCGCCGAGCATGAAGAAAAAGCCCATGCGGATCTGGCGCGCGAAGTCCATCTTGCCGGCCAGCCGATTGGCCATCAATGAGCCGAGGAAGATGCCGCTCACGGTCGGCACGAACAGCCAGGCGAACTGCGACGGGCCCAGGCCCAGGCTTTCGGGCAGCATCACCGGCGCCGCCGCGATGTACAAAAACAGGCCGGCGAAATTGAGCGCCGTGACGCCGGCCTTCATGTGGAATAAAAACGAGCTGAAGATGGCGCCATAGCTCTGCGCCAAAAAGCGCGGATTGAACGGCTGGCGCTTCGGCACCGGAATGGTTTCGGGCAGGTGCTTCCAGCAGAACCAGCCCAGCAGCACGGTGTACACGCACAGCGCGATGAAGATGGCGCGCCAGTCGAACCACAGCACGATCCAGCCGCCCACCACCGGCGCAATCGCCGGCGCGATCGAGAAGATCATCGTGACCATCGACAGCAGGCGCGCCGCCGCGGTGTCCGAATACAAATCGCGGATGATGGCGCGCCCCACCACCACGCCCGCGCCCGCCGACACCCCCTGCATGATGCGGAACACCCACAGGTAATGCACCGACGACGCCGCAGCGCAGCCGAAGGTGCCGATCGCGAACACCACCAGCGCCACCAGGATCACATTGCGGCGCCCAAAGGCATCCGACAGCGCGCCGTGCCACAGCACCATGCCGGCAAAGGCCAGCATGTAGGCGGTCAGGGTTTGCTGGACTTCGAGCGGGGTCGCATGCAGCTGCGCCTGGATCTGCGGAAAGGCCGGCAGGTAGGCGTCGATCGAGAACGGCCCCAGCATCGACAGGGCCGCCAGCAGCGTGGCCAGGCCGCCGGCCGACAGCATCGCGATCTTGTGCGGGGTGGGAAGCGGGACCGGTATGACCGGGTCCTTGGGCAGATCGGATGGTTCGGTGGGCGGCAGCATCGGGTGTCTTACTCCGGTTTGGGTTTCGCTTCCTCGCGGCGGTTGAAGCCGGCCACCATGTCGAAGCGGAACAGGCGGCATTCGAGGGCGCCGTTGAAGAACGGCGTCTTGCGCGATTCCTTGAGGCGCAGCATTTTCGGCAGGCCCAGGTCGGCCGTGAACAGGTACGCGGTCCAGCCGGCGAAGCGCTGCTTGAGCGTGGTGCTGAACGCTGAGTAGAAGCCGCTGGCCATGTCGTCCTGCGCGATGGTGCTGTCGCCGCGCACGCCGATCCGTTCGCCGTACGGCGGGTTGGTCAAGAGGATGCCCGGTTCGCTCGTTGGCGCGCTCACGTGCTGCGCTTCGATCTGCTTGAGCGGCACGTCGAACAAGATGCCGGCCACCTGCAGGTTATGGCGCGTCATGGCCACCATGTCGCCCGAGATGTCCGAGCCAAAAATGGTCGGCGTCTGCGGCAAGGGATTCGGCTTGATCGCGGCTTTGATCGCGGCCCAGGCCTGGCGGTCGTGGTCGCGGAACTGCTCGAACGCGAAGCGCCGGCGCGCGCCCGGCGGAATGCCCTGCACCATCTGCGCCGCTTCGACCAGGATCGTGCCCGAGCCGCACATCGGATCGAACAGCGGCACGCCCGGCTTCCAGCCCGCTACGCGCAGCAGGCCCGCGGCCAGGTTTTCGCGCAGCGGCGCGTCGCCGGTCTCTTCGCGCCAGCCGCGCTTGAACAGCGCTTCGCCCGAGGTGTCGAGGTAGATGATGAAGTTGCGCGGGTCGAGGAAGCCGACGATGCGCATGTCCGGCTCGCGCGTGTTGACCGACGGGCGCTTGTCGAACTGGTCGCGGAAGCGGTCGCAGATCGCGTCCTTGATTTTCAGCGTGGTGAATTCGAGGCTCTTCAGGGGCGACTTGACGGCGGTGACGTCGACGCGGATGGTGTGGTCCGGGCCGAACCAGTCTTCCCATGGCTGCTCGAGCACCAGGTCATAGATGTCGTTTTCGTTGTTGTAGCTGCGCTGGGCCATGCGCATCAAGACACGCGAGGCGATGCGCGAATGCAGGTTGACCAGCCACGCGTCTTGCATCGCGCCCGAGCAATGCACGCCGCCCGGGACCTGGTTGTGCACCTTGAAGGTGGTGCTCAGCTGGGCGATCTCGCCCAGTTCTTCGGCCAACGCCGCTTCCATGCCGCGCGGGCATGGGCAAAAATAAGATGCCATTACAGGGGTACCTTTTGTCCGTTGATGAAACTGTGAAGCCATGAAGATAACGCGCCAGCCGTGGTATCGGATGACCCGCGCCGTACTTATTACCACCACCCTAAAAGCCGTCATCCCCGCGCAGGCGGGGATCCAAGTTTGCTCGCTCAGCCTCAAGGGCGTGCCTTGGTAGCTACTCGACGGACTTGGATCCCCGCCTACGCAGGGATGACGGATCGAGCGAATGTGGGCAATGCACACATTGCGCTGCGCCGCGCATACTACATTAGAACGGCTTGACCACCACCAGCACCACGATCGCCAGGAGCAGCACCACCGGCACTTCGTTGAACCAGCGATACCAGGTATGACTGCGCGTATTGACGCCGCGTTCGAATTTCTTCAGGATGCCGCCGCACATATGATGGTAGCCGATGGTCAGGAGCACCAGCGCCAGCTTGGCGTGCAGCCAGCCGCCCTTGATGCCGAAGCCCATCCACAAATACAGGCCGAGCAGCACTGCCGGCACCGAGATGATCATCGAGAAGCGGTACAGGCGGCGCGCCATGCCGAGCAGGCGGGCGGTCGCTTCCGGATTGGTTTCCTGGGCCAGGTTGACGAAGATGCGCGGCAGGTAGAACAGGCCGGCGAACCAGGAGGCGATGAAGACGATGTGCAGGGCTTTGGTCCAGAGATACAGCATGCGGTTCCTTGTTTAAATGTTGATGTTATCGGCGTACTTCGCCGTGTCCGAACACGACGTACTTGAGCGACGTGAGTCCTTCCAGTCCCACCGGCCCGCGCGCGTGCAGCTTGTCGTTCGAGATCCCGATCTCGGCGCCCAGGCCATACTCGAAGCCGTCGGCGAAACGGGTCGATGCGTTGACCATCACCGAAGCCGAATCGACTTCGCGCAAAAAACGCATGGCGGCGCTGTAGTCTTCGGTGACGATCGCTTCGGTGTGCTTCGACGAATAGGCTTCGATGTGGTCCATCGCTTCATCGATGCCCGCCACCACTTTTACCGCCAGCACTGGCGCCAGATACTCGGTGGACCAGTCTTCTTCGACGGCGGCCACCAGATGCGGATAACCGGCCAGGATCGCCAGCGACTTGGGATCGGCGCGCAGCTCGACTTCCTCCGTCGCATACAGCTCGGCCAGGCGCGGCAGCACGGTCGGCGCGATCGCACGCGACACCAACAATGTCTCCATCGTGTTGCAGGTGCCGTAGCGGTGGCACTTGGCGTTGAACGCGATCGCCAGCGCCTTGTCGACATCGGCCTTGGCGTCGATGTAGACGTGGCAGATGCCGTCCAGGTGCTTGATCATCGGCACCGTGGATTCCTGCATCAGGCGCGCGATCAAGCCCTTGCCGCCGCGCGGGACGATCACGTCGACGTATTGCGGCATCGTGATCAGGGCGCCGACGGCGGCGCGGTCGACCGTGTCGACCACTTGCACGGCGTCCTGCGGCAGGCCGGCGCCCGCCAGCCCCTCGGCCACCAGCTGCGCCAGCGCGCGGTTGCAGTGGATCGCTTCCGAGCCGCCGCGCAGGATCGCCGCGTTGCCGCTCTTGATGCACAGGCCCGCCGCATCGACCGTCACGTTGGGCCGCGCTTCATAGATGATGCCGATCACGCCCAGCGGCACGCGCATCTGGCCGACCTGGATGCCGCTCGGGCGCACCTTCATGTTCGAGATTTCGCCGACCGGGTCGGGCAGCGTGGCGATCTGGCGCAGACCGGCGACCATGGTGGCGATCGCGCTGTCGGACAAGGCCAGGCGGTCCATCAGGGCCGGGGCCAGGCCGGCGGCCTGGGCGGCGTCCAGGTCTTTCTGGTTGGCGGCGCGCAGCGTGTCGGCATCGCGTTCGATGGCGGCGGCGATCAGTTCCAATGCGCGGTTGCGGGTGGCGCTGTCGGCGCGGGCCATGGCGCGCGAGGCGGCTCGGGCCTGGCGGCCGAGCAGGTGCATGTGTGCGGTGATGTCCATTGTTGTTCCCGTTACGTTGAGTGCGGCGCGGGTAAGCTTGCGTGATTTGAACGCGTCGGCGCCAAAGCCGCCAACCCTACGTGATTGTGCGGTCGATTGACCATGCGGTGCACACGCAGGGTTGGCAGCTTGCTGCCGACGCGCTCAACCGGCGCTAACCGGCGCTAACCGGTCGCGCGATGATTACCGCGCCACCCGCAACGCCAGCTGCAACATCGCATCCCACGCGTCGCCAGCGAACCGCTTGGCGCGCAAACCCTTGACCATGCGGTCGACCTGCGCCGCATCCTGCAGCGCCGCTTCCAGCGTCGGCAAGGACACGCGGCGCAGCGCCGGTTCCATCATCCGCTCGCGCGGACCCCAGATCCGGTATTCCTTGAGCAGCGCGCCCAGCGGACGCCCCTGCCCCATCCCGGATTTCAATTTTAGCAGCGTGCGGATTTCCTCGGTCACCGCCCACAACACCAGCGGCAGCGCCTCGCCTTCGCCCTTCAATCCTTCCAGCATGCGTCCCAGACGCGCCGCATCCCCGGCCAGCATCGCCTCGGACAGCTTGAACACATCGTAGCGCGCCACGTTCAGCACGGCGTCGTGCACCTGCTCGAAGCTCAAGCGCCCCGGCTCATGCAACAGGCCCAGCTTCTGGATTTCCTGGTGCGCCGCCAGCAGGTTGCCCTCGACCCGGTCGGCAATGAAGTCCAGGCTCTGGCGCTCGGCGCTCTGGCCCTGGCTGGATAAACGCATGCCGATCCATTGCGGCAGCTGGGCGCGTTCGATGTTCGGGATCTCGATGTACACCGCGGCCTGCTGCAGCGTGCTCACCCACGCCGCCTTGGCGGTTTGCCAATCGAGCTTGGGCAGCGTGATCAGGGTCAGGTTGTCGGGGCTGAGGTCTTTCGCGTAGCTTTGCAGCGCGGCGCTGCCATCCTTGCCCGGTTTGCCGGTCGGGATGCGCAGCTCGATCAGCTTCTTGTCGCCGAACAGCGACAGCGCCTGGTTGGCGGCCAGCAGCTCGCCCCATTTGAAGGTGCGCTCCACCGTCAGCACGTCGCGCTCGGTGAACCCTTGCGCGCGCGCCGTCTTGCGGATGCGGTCGGCCGCCTCCAGCGCCAGCAGGTGCTCGTCGCTGGTGATCACATACAACGGCGCCAGAGTCTTGGCCAGGTGGCCGTCGAGCGCTTCAAGCCTCAGCTGCATCGCGCGGTCACGCTCCCACAGGCTTGATCGCCACCAGGCGGCGCAGGATCTGCTGCACCAGGTCGGTCTGCATGTCGCGGTACAGCAGCGCTTCTTCCGATTCCTTGGCCAGCACCTGCGACTCGTCGAAAGCGATATTGCGGCGCAGGGTGATCTCGGTCGGCGGCAGCAATTGGCGGTTGTTCGCGTCGCGCACCTGGAACACCAGCGTGTAGCTGAGCGAATACTCGCGCACCCGGCCCAGGCTGTTGAGCGACAGGATCGCCTTGCCGCGCGTCTCGCTGAGCACGTCGAACAGCGCTTCGGCTTTCGAAGCGTCGTTCAGCACGCGCACGGTGTCGCCGGCGCGCAGGTTGCGCTTGAGTTCCGTGCCCAGGGGCGAGGACTCGTTGAACGACAGCCAGATCGACTTGAACGCCATGTTGTACTGGCCGTTGCTGCCGCGCAGCTGGAAGCCGCAGCCCGCAAGGACTGCCACCGCCAGCACGGCCGCCAGCAAGCGCACCAGGTAGTTGCTCGACGCGTTCATCATCACACCACGATGTTGACGAGTTTACCGGGGACGACGATGACCTTCTTCGGCGTGCCTTCGATGAACTTCTGCACTGCTTCCGATGCCAGCGCAGCCGCTTCGATGCTGGCCTTGTCGGCATCCTTGGCCACCTTGACCGAGCCGCGCAGCTTGCCGTTCACCTGGATCATCATCTCGATCTCGGATTGCTCGAGTGCGGCCGGATCGACCTGCGGCCATTGCACGTTCAGGATGTCGCCATGGACGCCGGCAAAGCCGAGGTCTTGCCACAGCGCGTGGGTGATGTGCGGCGCGACCGGGTTGAGCAAACGCAGGAAGATCGAGAAGCCTTCGGCCACGATCGCGTTCGAGGCTGCCGAGTCATCCAGCTTGCTGGACTCGAGCGTGTTGAGCATCTTCATGCAGGCCGAGACCACGGTGTTGTACTGGATGCGCTTCAGGTCATAATCGGCCTGTTGCAGCACCTTGTGCACTTCGCGGCGCAGCGTTTTCTGCTCGTCGTTCAGGGTGCCCTGGGTTTCGCCGGCCAGGCTGGCGCCGATGCGCGCGCGCTGGGCGTAACCGAAGGCCCACACGCGGCGCAGGAAACGGCTGGCGCCTTCGACGCCGCTGTTCGACCATTCCAGGGTCTGCTCCGGTGGCGAGGCGAACATCGTGAACAGGCGCGCGGTGTCGGCGCCGTACTGCTCGATCTGCGCTTGCGGATCGATGCCGTTGTTCTTCGACTTCGACATTTTTTCGGTGCCGCCGATTTCGACCGGCTGGCCGTCGGCCTTGAGCAACGCGCTGTGCGGGCGGCCCTTGTCGTCAAAGGTCAGCTCGACCTCAAGCGGGTTGAACCAGGTCTTCTTGCTGCCTGCGTCTTCGCGGTAGTAGGTTTCATTGAGCACCATGCCCTGGGTGAGCAGGTTGGTAAACGGCTCGTCGAATTTCACCAGGCCGAAGTCGCGCATGACTTTGGTCCAGAAGCGCGCATACAGCAAGTGCATCACGGCGTGCTCGATGCCGCCGATGTACTGGTCCATCGGCATCCAGTAATCGTTGCGCGCGTCGACCATCGCCTCGTTCGAACCCGGCGAGGTATAGCGCATGTAGTACCACGACGAATCGATGAAGGTGTCCATCGTGTCGGTCTCGCGGCGCGCAGGTTTACCGCACTTCGGACAATCGCATTTGAGGAAGGCTTCATCCTTGTTCAGCGGATTGCCGGTGCCGTCCGGGACCAGGTGCTCGGGCAGCACGACCGGCAGGTCGCTTTCCGGCACCGGCACCACGCCGCATTCGCCGCAGTGGATCATCGGGATCGGCGTGCCCCAGTAGCGCTGGCGCGAGATGCCCCAGTCGCGCAGGCGGAAGGTGGTTTTCTTCTCGCCCAGGCCCTGTTCGGCCAGTTCGCCGGCCACCGAGTTCACGGCCGAGATGTAATCGAGGCCGTCGTACTTGCCCGAATTGATGGTGCGGCCGTGGTCCTTGTCGCCGTACCACTCCTGCCAGGCCTCTAACGAGAACTCCTGGCCTTCGACCGCCACCACCTGCTTGATCGGCAGGTTGTATTTCTTGGCAAAACCGAAGTCGCGCTCGTCGTGCGCCGGCACGCCCATCACGGCGCCGTCGCCATAGGTGATCAATACGTAGTTGCCGACCCAGACCGGAATCTGTTCTTGCGTGACCGGATGGGTGACGAACAGGCCGGTCGGCATGCCCTTCTTCTCCATCGTTGCCATGTCGGCTTCGATCACCGAGCCGAGTTTGCACTCGGCGATGAATGCGGCGAGCTGCGGGTTGTTGCGCGCGGCGTGCTGCGCCAATGGGTGTTCCGGCGCCACGGCGCAGAAAGTCACGCCCATCACGGTGTCGGCGCGGGTGGTGAAGACGTACAGTTTGCCGTCGCCGATGGCGGCGCCGCTGTCATCGGTAATCGTGTGCGGGAAGGCGAAGCGCACGCCGGTCGACTTGCCGATCCAGTTGGCCTGCATGGTGCGCACGCGTTCCGGCCAGCCCGGCAGCTTGTTGTCGACGTGGTCGAGCAGCTCGTCGGCGTAGTCGGTGATGCGCACGTAGTACATCGGGATTTCGCGCTTTTCGATCAGCGCGCCCGAACGCCAGCCGCGGCCGTCGACCACCTGCTCGTTGGCCAGCACGGTCTGGTCGACCGGGTCCCAGTTCACGGTGCCGGTCTTCTGATAGATGATGCCCTTCTCGAGCATCTTGAGGAACATCCACTGGTTCCACTTGTAGTAGTCCGGTTTACACGCGGTCATCTCGCGCGACCAGTCGATCGCCAGGCCCATCGACTCCATCTGGCCACGCATGTGGGCGATGTTCGAATAAGTCCACTCGGCGGGCGGCACGTTGTTGGCCATTGCCGCGTTTTCGGCCGGCATGCCGAACGCATCCCAGCCCATCGGCATCAGCACGTTGTAGCCGTTCATGCGCAGGTAGCGGTACATTACGTCGTTGATCGTATAGTTGCGCACGTGACCCATATGGAGCTTACCCGATGGGTAAGGCAGCATCGAGCAGGCGTAGTACTTGCCCTTCGGGAAACGCGGGTCGTGTTCGACGGCTTTATACGCCTCGATCGACTTCCAGTAGGCTTGCGCGGCCTGTTCGACTTCGGCTGGACTATATTTTTCTTGCATGATGGCTGCAGATGGACTGTGGGATGTGGAACCGGTCATTATAACCGGTGCATTTTGCACCGCGGCCCGGCTCGGGTTCGGGAAGGCAAAAGAAAAGGGCAGCGGCTCGATGCGCGCTGCCCGGGGAATTAACGAAGGACCAGTTCCAGCGCCGGCTTTTCGCCATAATCCTCGTAGCGCTCGTTGATGCCGCCGATGCAGAACGCCAGTTCTTCGAGCAGGTCAGGCACCTGCGCCTTCATTTTCTCGGCGTCGACGATGACGACTTCCAGCACCTCATTGGCTTTGAGCCGGAATTTGGTCATGTTCTCGTCGTCGCGCAGGTAGCTCAGGCAGTCGACCCAGGCGTCGATGCTGTCGGCGTAGCTCTCCGGGAAGCCGAAGGCGTCGCGGCTTTGCCGGTGGAAGGACGCTTCGTCGACGATGACGGCGCCGTTCAGTTCTGCGACCGCCATCGTTATGCCTTCAGCCCCAGTACGTCCTGCATGTCGAACAGGCCGTTGGCCTTGTCCGCCAGGAAGCGCGCGGCGCGCAGCGAACCGTGGGCGTAGGTGACGCGGCTGCTCGACTTGTGGCTGATCTCGATCCGCTCGCCGGTGCCGAGGAACATCACGGTGTGGTCGCCCACCACGTCGCCGCCACGCACGGTGGCAAAGCCGATGGTCGACGGATCGCGCTCGCCGGTGACGCCTTCGCGGCCATACACGGCGCATTCTTTCAAGTCGCGCCCGATGGCGTCGGCGATGACTTCACCCATCTTGAGGGCAGTGCCGGATGGCGCATCGACCTTGTGGCGGTGGTGCGCTTCGACGATTTCGATGTCGTAGCCTTCGGCAAAGCTTTTTGCCGCCATCTCGAGCAGCTTGAGCGTGACGTTCACGCCCACGCTCATGTTCGGTGCAAACACGACGCCGACTTTTTCGGCGGCCAGCGCAATCGCGGCCTTGCCGGCTTCATCGAAACCGGTGGTGCCGATCACCATCTGCTTGCCGTTGGCGGCGCAGTATTCGAGATGCGCCAGCGTGCCTTCGGGGCGGGTAAAGTCGATCAGCACGTCGGCGTTGTGCAGGCCGTGCTTGATGCTGTCTTCGATCATCACGCCGGTCAGGAAGCCGGCGAAGGCGCCCGCGTCCTGGCCGATGAACGGCGAACCGGGCACATCCAGGGCGCCGGCCAGGCGCGCGTCGGGCGCGTACTGGATGGCTTCGATCAGCATGCGGCCCATGCGGCCGCTGGCGCCGGCAACGGCGATATTCAACATCGTCATCGGCGGCTCCTTATGGCTGGATCGCGGCTGGCGCGTCGCCGGCGCGCACTGGCGCGACCGGACGGGCTTCCGGTTTGTTCTTCGGCACCTTGGCCGGACCGGCGATGCGGTCGATGTAGTCGCGCTCGCTCGGCAGGTTGCCGCCTTCGAAGCGTTCGACCTGGTCGCCCTTGAAGAACACCGTGACGCGGCTGGTGGTCAGTTCGCCATTGCCGCGCGCCAGGTAGAACGGATAGTCCCAGCGGTCGGCGTGGAAGGCATCGGTCAGCAGCGGCGAACCGAGCAGGAAGCGCACCTGTTCGCGGGTCTGGCCCACTTTCAGCTGGTTCAGCATTTCTTGCGAGACGAAGTTACCCTGCTGAATGTCGGGGCGGTACGGCGAGAAGATCCACAGGAAGCGCTGCAGCTTGGACGCCTGCACCGTCTGCGCGCCGGCATTGGCGATGGCAGCCTGTTTTTCGGCGTCGGCAGCGCTGGCGCCGGCGTCCGTGCTCACCGCAGGCGCCGAGCTGGCTTGGCTGCGCCAGCTTGCGCAGCCCGACAGCACCAGGGTGCAGGCCAGACCGGCCGCGAGCGCCGCCCGGGCGGAGTAACGATGAATGCCGTGATGGCTAACGGCTGGTTTGACGCGCATAGGTAACCTCAAAACGTTCGAGCGGGAGCTTTCAAAACGCTATATCATAAAGCACTCTGCCAATATGCGAGCAAGAAACATGAGTAATACGGTGAGTAACAACGTGAGTGCCAGCCATGCCCAACAATCCAAATGACCTGAAGGCCAGCGGCCTGAAGGCCACCCTGCCGCGCCTGAAAATCCTGGAAATCTTCCAGAATAGTGCCGTACGGCACCTGACTGCCGAAGACGTCTACAAGATCCTGCTGGCCGAGAACATGGACGTGGGCCTGGCCACCGTGTATCGCGTGCTGACCCAGTTCGAGCAGGCGGGCCTGCTGCATCGCAATCACTTCGAGACCGGCAAGGCCATCTACGAACTCAATGCCGGCTCGCACCACGACCACCTGGTGTGCCTCGATTGCGGCCACGTCGAAGAGTTCTACGACGACCAGATCGAGCAGCGCCAGCATGCTATTGCGCAAGAGCGCGGCTACGACATCGCCGAGCATGCGCTGGCGATTTATGGCAATTGCATCAAGGTGGCTTGCCCGCGCAAGCCGGGCTGATGGGCTGATCGGCTGTTGCCGAAGCATGAAAGCACGCCACAGCGCGTGCTTTTTTTACGGCTGGCTGAGCGCGTTCGACAGCAGCTTGGCCGTCACGTCCACGATCGGAATCACGCGCTCGTAGGCCATCCGGGTCGGCCCGATCACGCCCAGCGTGCCGACGATGCGGCCGTCGACCGCATACGGCGCCGTCACCACGCTCATCTCGTCCATCGGCACCAGGTGCGATTCGCCGCCGATGAAGATCTGCACCCCGCCGGCCTTGCTCGACACATCGAGCAACTGCATCAAGCCGGTCTTTTGCTCGAACATCTCGAACATCTGGCGCAGCGAACTCATGTTGGACGACAGATCCGACACCGACAGCAGGTTGCGCTCGCCCGAAATCACCATGTCGTCGCCTTCGGCCATGGCCTCGCTGCCGGCTTCGACCGCCGCCTGCATCAGGCGCCCCATGTCGTCGCGCAACTGGCGCAGTTCGCCGGTCAGGCGGCCGCGCACCTGGTCGAACGTCAAGCCGGCGAAGTTCTGGTTCAGGTAGTTGGCCGACTGGGTCAATTGGGATGGCGAATAATCGACATCGGTGAGCAGCATGCGGTTCTGGACGTCGCCGCGCGGATCGACGATGACCAAGAGGATGCGCTTTTCGCCCAGGCGCAGGAATTCGATCTGCTGGAATACCGATTCACGGCGTGGGCTTTGCACCACGCCGGCGAACTGGGTCAGCGACGAGAGCATCTGCGCCGCGTTGGCGATGATCTTTTGCGGATGCTGGACCGACAGGCGCATGTTGCTGGCGCCGACCGCGCCTTCATCGAGCTGCTGCACCGTCAGCAGCGTGTCGACGAACAGGCGGTAGCCGCGCGGCGTCGGCACCCGTCCGGCCGAGGTGTGCGGGCTGGCGACGAAGCCCATCGTCTCGAGGTCGGCCATGATGTTGCGGATCGTCGCCGGCGACAGCTCGAGACCGGAAATCTTGGACAGCGCGCGCGAGCCTACCGGCTGGCCGTCGGCGATATATCGTTCGACGAGCGCTTTGAGCAGGGTTTGGGCACGGTGATCGAGTTGCATGGTTCAGGCGTAGTGGCGATGGTACTGACGAAGGCGATCATACTATAGGCAGGTGGTCCACAGTTCCCCTGGATGCAACGGCAGCGCAACATCGCTGTCGCGCCGCCAGCGCTCACGCGTGCTCGCGCTCGAGCCAGTCGAGCAGGCCGTCCAGGTTTGACACCTCGACGTCCGGCACCACCTCGTGCGCCAGCTCGTTGACCTTGCCGCCGCGGTTCATCCAGGCCGCGCGCAGGCCGGCGCGCTGGGCGCCCTGCACGTCGAGCAGCAGGTCGTCGCCCACATACAATGCGTCAGCCGGCGCCACGCCAAGGGCCGCACAACCGGCCAGGAAGATGCCCGGGTCAGGCTTGGCGCGGCCGAATTCGCGCGCCGCGATCGAGGCGCGGAAATGGTGCGCCAGGCCGATCGTCTGCAGGTCGGCCACGCCGTTGGTGACCGAGCCGACCAGCACCCGCGCATTCAGGCGCTGCAAGCCCGGCACCACGTCGTCATACGGCGTCACCGCATTCCTGGCGGCGAAAAATTCGGTCATCGCCAGTTCGACCTTGGCCGCGTCTTCCCCCACCTGCTCAAAGGCTGCCACCAGGCCGGCATGGCGCAGCGCGCTCAAGTCGATCGCCAACTCGGGGCGGCGCACCAGCAAATCCAGGCGCGCCTGGCGCAGGCTGGCGACCGTGAAGCGCTCGGCCACGCGCGGCGCGTGCTCGCTGAGCCAGGCGAACAGGGTTTTTTCGGCTTCCAGGATCACCGGTGCGATCGGCCACAGGGTGTCGTCGAGGTCGAACAGAACGGCCTTGGGCCAGGGAGCGCGGCGTGTCATTGCATCGGAACGGATGGTCGGGCGCCCCAGCATAGCGAGGGGCCGGAAGGATTGCAAACGGGACGCCGTGGCGTGAATCCGTCATATGGCCCTCCGTTACCGGGCGGTTACACCGTGATACAAAGGCAAATGGACCAGCGCCTTGCCAAATGAACTAAAATGTTGAGCTAATTTTCAATCCAACCGCGCAGTTGCGCTTTCCAGCTAGATATTGGAGAAATGATGAAACGTTTTTACCTGCGCGTCGGCGCCGCGCTCGCATGCGCAGTGACCTTGTCCGCCTGCGGCGGCAGCGACGGCGAGCTGCTGCTGGGCGGTTCGTATGCTGGTGTGACCAAGGCCGGCCTGGTGCTGACCAATGGCGACCAGCGCTTTGAAGTGCCTGCTTCTACCGCCGGCAACGGCACCGGCTCCTTCTACTTCCAGGACCTGGTCAGCACCGATGACGAGTACGATGTCAAGGTGGTCGGCATGCCGGACAACGTGTCTACGTGCGACGTCGTCAACGGCAAGGGCCGCGCGGCGTTCAACATCACGACCGTGCAGGTCATCTGCACGTTCAAGAAGCACAAGCTCAGCGGTACGGTCGCCAACCTGCGGGCTTCCGGCCTGATTCTGGTGAACGGCTCGGACCGTGTCGAAGTGCCTGCCGGCGCGACCGGGTTCGCGATGGCCGAGGTGCCGGAAGACGCCGTGTATGGCGTGGCAATCCTGCAACAGCCAGCCAACCAGGCCTGCACCGTCGCCAATGGCAGCGGCACGATGGGCAAGAACGACATCAGCAACCTGACCGTCACCTGCGCACCTTAATTCTCCTGGAGCCAATGCAATGAAGTCTTTCCTGATCCGTCCGGCGCTCGCGCTGGCGCTGGCCGCAGGTCTCGCCGGCTGTGGCGGTAGCGACAAAGCCGAATTCACCGTCGCCGGCACGGTCTACAACCTTCTTTATCCCGGCCTGAAACTGACCACCAACGGCACGACGATCGACGTCGCGCCGCCGGCCAAGGCGGGTGACGAAGTGAGCTTTGCCTTTCCCAACAAGCTCGAATACGGCGACGAATACAATGTCCAGATCACTGGTGAGCCGCTGCATCAGGACTGCGATCTGGTCGGCCAGTATCCGACCAATGCAGACACCGCAGGTCGCCTGGCGCAGATTGCCATTCGCTATTCCTGCGTCATCGAGCAACATGCAATCGGCGGCGCCATCAGCGGCTTGACCGTCGCCGGCCTGGTGCTGGCCAACGGCAGCACCGGCGGCACCGTGGCGCCGGCCAAGGACGCGACCTCGTACGCCTTCCCTTTGACGGTGGAATACAACCAGACCTATGGCGTTACCGTGCTGACCCAGCCGGCCGGCCTGACCTGCAGCGTGAGCAACCCGACCGGCACGATGGGCGACGTCGACATCAAAAACATCAATGTCGCCTGCGTTCCAAACACCTGAACGTCGAGAGACATACGATTTTCTTATGTCGAGTATGTGAAAGGGAAATTGGACTTATATGCTGCCACGCAGCATACTAACTCCTGTCTCCTCCAACTCTCCTCAGAAAAGAATTGGATTTCAGCCCGCTCTTGCAGCGGGCTTTTTTTTGCCTGCGCGCCGGGAAAATGTTCTGTTAACGCAAAAGCCGCGCGATCTGTCACTGACAGACGGCGCGGCTGCATGCGCTTGCGAGGATTTACTGTGGCAGGTTCGCCAGCGCCACATACTGTTCCAGGCTGACCGCTTCCGGACGCAGGCCCGGATCGATCCCGGCCTCGATTAGTTGCGCCTCGGTGAACATGCCGGCCACGCAGTTACGGATTACCTTGCGCCGTTGCGAGAAGGCCTTGGCCACCACCGCTTCCAGGCGCTTGCCGTCGCACGGCAGCTGGCGCCGGGTCGGCACCATGCGCACGATGGCCGAATCGACCTTCGGCGGCGGATCGAACGCGCTCGGCGGCACGATGAACATCATGGCCATGTCGTAGCGCCATTGCAGCATCACCGACAGGCGGCCATAGGCCTTGGTGCACGGCTCGGCCACCATGCGCTCGACCACTTCCTTTT